>Ga0209191_1002308_pt1 | contig 11966 bp, 9 predicted proteins | sample S_130626_EF_Meta_FD_187320 | JGI IMG/M metagenome (GOLD analysis project Ga0209191, IMG submission 187320) | Freshwater microbial communities from Lake Simoncouche, Canada to study carbon cycling - S_130626_EF_MetaG (SPAdes) (version 2) | ecosystem: Environmental > Aquatic > Freshwater > Lake ... | reverse complement strand
TGCTGGGCGACGGCTCGAGCAAGGCCGGTGCAGACAAGTTGGACAAATTTCGCGTGAACCTGCGCAAGCACAAGGGCCAAAATCTGGCCAAGGGCAGATTTAGCGTAAACGCTAAAGCGCCCGAGAAGTATCTATCTGGAGGACATACGTAATGGCCCTTATTAGCACTACCGCACCTACGGGCGCGTCGGGCGGCACAACGACCACCGCGCTGCCAGATTGGTACACGAATTATGCAAAGCAGATTGTGGCCAATCAGCAGGCTGTATCCGCAACGCCGTACACGACGTATCAGGGTCCGCGCGTGGCCGCCTTCTCGCCCACCACGCAAGCGGGCTTTGATCAGACTAAAACTGCCGCCACGGCGTACAAGCCCGGTTTGGACTACGCCACGTCCCTCACTAAGGATCAGGCTGGTCGCTCAATGCTGGGCGCGGCTCAACCCTATTTCAACGAAGCCAACAAGTCCTCTACGGCCAACATCGGCGAGTACATGAACCCGTACACCAACAGCGTTGTCAATCGCATCGGTGACGTGGGCGCGCGCACGCTTTTTGAAAAAATCTTGCCCGGCATCTCAGATCGCATGATCGGCGCGGGCGGCTTTGGCGGCACGCGTCAGGCGGAGCTTACGGGTCGCGGCATCCGCGAGGCGATGGAGGGCATTACCGCCGAGCAGGCTAGCGCACTGTCTAGCGGCTATAGCGAAGCGCTAGGCGCAAGCGCCACCGATCTGGCACGTCGCGCGGCTTTGGGGACGTCCACCGCAGACATTTACGGTCGCGACACCGCCAACGCCTTGACAGTCGCCGATAAGATGGCTGACTACGCTGGCAAGGCGCAGGACTACGGCCTGACAGGTGCTGCCGCCACGCGCGGTGTGGGTGCCACAGAGGAAGCCAAGACCAAAGAGAATTACGACGTTGCCTACGCCGACTTCCTGCGCCAACAGGGTTACACACAAGAGCAGATCGACACGCAACTCAAAACTCTTTCGGCTGCCAAAACCATGATCCCCACCGGCGAAATAAAAGAGGGCTACGAGCCTCTTGGGGGCAGTGGCACGCCTGCTACAAAGACATCGGGCTTGCAGGACGCCGCAACCACGATAGCAGCACTAAAGGATATCAAAAAACTATTAGGATTGGGCGGGTAAGATCATGGACCCCGAAACGCAAGACGGCGCTCTTAGCGCGCTGACAGGACAAGACGTAGGCGGGTACGATATCTCGCCGCCCACAGACACTGGGTCGCTAGGCGGCCTGTCTATGGCCGAGTACCTGAAGCGCGAGGACGAGGACAAGGCCGCGCGTGAGGCAGAGCTTGCCGCACGCAAGCAGAACTTCGACGCCTATGCGCAGGCCTTGCGCGAGGCTCGTGCAGGCCCCACGAAGGAGGAGCGCATTATCCAAGCGCTGTACGCCTTCGGCGCTCCCGTGCCTAAGCAGGGCGGTAACTTCTTCACGGCTCTGGGTAATGCGGGCAAGTCCTTGCAGGCCACTGGCCGAGAAGGTGCCGATGCCGACGCGGCCATGAAGCTGAAGCTGGCAGAGCTAGGCTTGCAGGAAAGCTCTGCGGTAAACGCGCTGAACGAGAAGTACCGCACGGCTGGTGCCGCAAACCGCCGCGCGCTAGTGCTCGCAGGCAACAAGACACAAGCTGCGTACCCGATTTACAATAGAATTGAGTTTAGGCGCGTGTTTGGTCGAGAGCTGCCCACCGGCATCGAAAGCGTGCAGGTGGATGTAAACGGCAAGATTATTCAAACCTTTGAAACCGCGCCTATGGAAACTACGACCGTTGAAGGTAAAGGTACGTATCAGCGCCCGAAGGGTTCGTCCGGATCGTATGAGCCTGTGCCCGGTTTGCCTTTACCCGAGGCCGAACCTCCTAAGTTGCCTGCCGCTGTGGAGGCTAAAGAGGGCGAGAACGTAACCGCTATTCAAACTTTGGCCAACCAAAACGCTACTTTACAAACACTAAACGACAACATCTCGTCAGGTAAACTTAATTTAAGTTTGTTAGGTAATGCAGCGGCCACGGCTCGGGGCGTGGTAGGTACGGGCGGCGAGGAGTATGCTAATCTTGTAGATTTACAAACTACTCTTGAAAAATTACGCAGCGATAGCCTTAAACTTGCAAAAGGTGTTCAAACTGAAGGCGATGCACAGCGTGAGTGGAGTACGTTGTTTGGCAGTCTTTCTGATGAAAAAGCTATGATGCGAAGTTTGGCTAGAATTGCCAGAATAAACGCAGCCAATATAGAACTTTACGGAAAACAAGTGCAGCGCGCCCGCGCTAATTATGGTCGCGAGCCGCTAGACCTTACAGGATACCAAACGGGCGCATCCGCTGTGGGTGCTGGAGCTACCCAAACGAAAACTATAAAAGGCGTCACGTACTACAACGACGGCAAGGGCTGGTACCATAAATGACACCTGTAACCGATCCCGATCTCTTAGCGCAACTGAACGCGGATGACGGCGGTGCTGAAGGCACCGAAGTCACCGATCCCGCCATACTCGCGCAACTTAATGCGGAAGACGCACCCATCTCGCCGCGAGATGCGGCCAAGCTTCGCGCAACGAACATCGCACGCGCCATCGCGGGCGGTGCGACTATGCAGTTCGCGGACGAGGGCGAGGCTGGCGTGCGCGCGGCCATCACCGGCGAGAACTACAAGGACGTCCTTGACCGCATTCGCAAGGAATACGCTCGGTATCACGGGGAGCATCCCGGCGAGGCTACAGGTCTGGAGCTGGCCAGCGGCATCGGCAGCGCGTTCATACCCGGCATCGGCTTGGGCAGCAAGACCGTGCAGGGCATTACCGGCCTTAGCAAGATCGCCAATCCAATTCTGCGCGCGGGTGCCTCTGGTGCAATCGAGGGCGGCCTGACCGCGCTGGGTTCTGCCGAAGACAAGTTCAGCGATCTGGCCGATACGGCTGGCAAGGTCGTCGGCGGTGCGCTTCTCGGTGGCGGACTGGGCGCGGGTCTGTCTGCCATACCGGGCGTTGCTAGGGGCGCGCTTAATATCTTTAACCGCCCGCCCACCGAGGCGGCGGCACGGCGCAAGGCTATGGACATCGTCGCGCAGGCTATGGAGCGCGACCGCATGGGTCCGTTCGACATTTACGCGCGCAGTACAGGCGCGCACGCAACAGACGTGCCCACGAACTTGTCCGACCTCGGCGGGCCTAATATGTCTAAACTTACTGAAACCGTATTGGGGCAGCCATCTGAGCACGGCGGCATGTTAACCAGAGAGCTAGCGGCCTTACAGCAGGGCGCTCGAGGGCGCGTAGAACAGCGCGTGAGCGAGGGCGTGGCACAAGGTGCCGATTACGACGTGGCGCGTAGAGGAGTTGTACAGAGCCTGCGCGACACGTTTGAAAATGCGTATCGCCCCGCCTACGCCGTCGGCGTCGTAAACGACCCGCTCATCAACCGCCTGATCAACGCAGAGTCCGTCGCGCCGTACTGGGGCGACGTTATGCGAACGGTACGCGCGCAGGCCGATAACTTAGGCGTTAGGGTAGAAGACCTGATGCCTATGAAATTCGAAGCCATGCGCGACGCGGGCGGTAATATTCTTATGGACGCGGCCACCGGCGCGCCAATGCTACGCCCTACGGGCGAAAGCGCGCCCACGGTCGAGGCGCTCGATATGCTCAAAAAAGCTATGGACGAGGGCATTGACACACGTTTCCGTGCAGGCGGCGTATCACCATCGCAAGCCGATGCGTTGCGAGGCATTCGCAATCAGGTTGTAAGCACGCTAGATAATATTGTTCCCGAGTATGGGGCCGCGCGTAGGGCCTACGCCGGTGACGCCGAAGTGCGCACGGCCTACGACATCGGTATGGGCGTGAGCATGCCAAAGGGCGCGGTGTCAATTGAGCGCATGCGCCCGCAGCAGTTAGCTCATTTCTTGACAGACATGTCCGCCGCAGAGCAAGAAGCCCTGCGCGTCGGTTACGGAAATAAACTTATGGACGACCTGACCAAGTCCGCGCGCAACCAAGACTGGGCGGGCAACATTATTGAAAACCCGCAGCGCGCCGAAAAACTAAGGCTCATGTACCCCGATCCCGATGAGTACGCGCTGTTTGAGCAGGCCCTGCGCCGCGAGAGCAGGCTGTATCAGAACCGTGGCAAGGTGCTGGGCGGTGCGGCAACGGCAGGTCGCTTGGCTGCCAAAGCCGATTTCGACAGCGCCATAGACAACGGCAACTGGCAGGACGTGGCCAGCATGATCGTCAGCGGCAAGTCTGGCAATATCTTGGGCGCGGCGCAGGCCGTCATGCGCATGATGCGGGGCCAGAACTACGGCACCGAAGTCTATAATCAAGTTGCCAGACTGCTGCGCAATGGCACGCCCGAAGAGATTGCCGAGACGCTGCGGCGCATGAGCATCAGCAGCACAGAGCGCGCCGCTCGCACGATTAGGAACGAGGGCATTACCCGCAACGTGGCCACTGGCGCTGCGGGCGCACTGGCTACCACACCGCCCAGCAGCGGCGAAGAGCCAGCCTTCCCTAAGTTAACTGGCTTAGGTGTGGAGGGCGCGTCTATTGGCGATACGCTGGCCGCAGGAGCGCCAGAGACGTCGGACTTGACCGAGCGGCAAATTCAAGTCGAAAGCGGCGGCAACCCGAACGCCGTCAGCCCCAAAGGCGCTAAAGGTTTAATGCAGCTCATGCCCGGTACGCAGAGCAATCCCGGCTTCGGCGTCGAACCTGCTCGCGATAACAGCACGGCAGAAAATGTGCGCGTGGGTCAGGACTACATGAAGGCGTTTACAGCTAAATACGGCAACCCTGTAACCGCCGCTATCGCATACAATATGGGACCGGGCGCGACTGATGAGTGGTTAGCCGAAGGGGCCGATCCTAAAAAGCTACCCCGCGAAACTCGCGAGTACATAAAAAAACTTTTTGGTAGCGTCACAAACCTTACCCGTACCTTTACTGACACGGAGGGCAATCTGCACGGCTATGATAAGTATGGTAATAGCTTTGTAGGTAGGCCCTCTGAGTAAGGACCAATCATGGCTCGCAAACCCTCTATACTATCGGTCTATAAGCCTACGTTGCGCGAAAAACTCGCCATACTCGGCGAGAAGGGCTACACCGCATTAACCGGAAACGAACCCGGCTATGAGGCTCGTGACCTGATTAACCGCTACACGGGTCTGGCTGACCTGTTGGACGTGCCCGGTATCGCGCTATCGGCGTCAGACGCCGCACGCAGTATAGGTACGCGCCAGTACCCGCAGGCCGTTGCCGACGTGGCTGGTATGGCGTTAGGTGCTATTCCGATTGCCGGTCCCGCGCTTAAAGGCGCGGGCAAGAAGGTCGTAAAAAAAGGCGCGGAAGCGGCGGCTAGAACTGCCGAAGACCTTGCGAGCAAGTACCTTACTGAAGAGGGTGGCAGGCAGCGTCCATACCTGCCCGCAGGCCACTTCCGCCGAGAAGAAAACCTAGCCAAGCATATGGAGGGCAGCGCTACGCCGCCGGTCCTGTACCACGGCACGGTAGTCCACCCTGATCAAGTATTTGGTAACATTACGTCGTTTGATCCTAAATACGCTACAAAAACTCTTGGAAGACGTGAAGGTATGGATCAAATTGGTTCATGGTTTTCGGAAACTCCTGCTGGATCGAGGGACGCGGTTCCCGGTGCGGGTTTGTATTCTGGAGGCGAAGGTGTGCTTTATCCTGTTCATGCCAGCATTAAAAATCCGTGGAGACCTAGCAATTTCGATGAATTTTTAGATGCCATGCATATCGCGGCGGGCCGAGACCCTAAAATTCAAAACCCAAGAGGCGTAGGGTCTATTGATGAGTTACGTAAAAAACTGATTGATGAAGGCTACGACGGCATTTACTTCTCTCAAAACTTGGATCATCCCGATCAGCCTCCAACTTGGGTTGCCCTGCACCCCGAACGGCAAGTCAAATCCGCCATAGGCAATCGCGGCACGTTTGACCCCAACGAGCCTGACATCACTAAGGCACGTGGCGGTGTAGTTAACGCTTCGGATTTACGTTATAAGTACGGCATTGAGTAAGGACCAATCATGGCTCGCAAACCAAACCCCGCGCTGGCAAACATTGCTAGGTTCAAGGCCAACATCGCCGCGCGCGATAAAAACCGTCTGGCCGTGAGGCCGCAAGCTGGCCCCGACCCCTTCGCGAATATCGGCGAACTCGGCGCAGGCGCACTCCGCGTCGGCAGGAACGTGGCTGATTACGCGGTGCGCAGCTCACCTCAGCAGGTGGGCAGCGACGCCGTGCGCATGGCCAAGAACGTGTACGATGCTGTTGCCGCCGACCCTGTAAAATTCGGACTTGAAAGTCTCGTAGACGGCCCTGTTGAATTGGTCAATTTCGTACAAGCCCGTGACGACGCCAAGAACTTGCGCGCCGCAGGTAATCCTGCCGCCGCCAAGAAGCTAGAAGAGCAGGCAGCCACCATGCTGCTGATGGCCATACCTGTCGTGGGTGCCGCCGGTAAGGCCGCCGGTAAGGTGAAGAGCGCTTTATCCGAAGGTGAGCGCTTGGCTGCTAAGGGTACGTCTTTGGCTGTTAAGGGCGCAGAAGATGTGGCTACTACAGGTGCCGAAACTGCTGTTTCAGCAACCAAAAAAGGCGCTAAGAGTTTAGCGGTAAAGCCTCCTAAGAAACCCGCCGCTCAAACTGGTATTTTGGCCACACCCGATCTGCGTGTCATGAAAACCGCTGAAGCTGTGGCGGCCACAGAAGGTGATCCGCATATCATTTCGGGCGCAAACGGCTACGTGGGCGCGCCAGCGGGCGTGTCTACGCCCGAAGACCTAGCGGTCATGCGCGGCAATTTTGACAAAGATGTTGCTTTGGGCGCTGAAGGCTCGAACTGGTACGACCGTGCGCGCGATTTCAATACTCTGATCGCAGGGCCAAATCCCACTAGGCAGCGTTTGGCTGCGCAGGAAGAAGCGCTGTTTTCAGCTCAGGCCGCTCCTGACAGTAATTTTGGTACCATGCTAAACGCGCACAACGCATACGAGGCTGGTAAGCCTTTGGACATAGCGCGCACTGGGCAGCAGGCGGAAACATATCGCAAGGGCCGCGATGCCATGTCGCCTGTTGTTGGTGATATGGGCCACAATGGCGGGCCACCTCTTGACGATATTATGCCCGAAATTTCGTTAGGCCCTAAAACTGGCATCTATGGCAAGCACCTAGACCCAACGTCGCCCTTTGCCACGACTGGCACTAACGACATTTGGCACGCGCGCGGTTTTGGATACACCAACACTGGCGGCGAACAATTCTCCAGAGCGCTTACTCCGCAAGAACACCGTTTCTTGGACTATGAAACCATGAAAGCGGTCAAGCGTGCCAATGATCAGCAGCTAGGTGGACGCACCAACTGGACCGCCGCAGAAATTCAAGCAGCGCCTTGGGTAGCTGGTAAAGGTCGCGCTCTGGCCACAACTAAATTCCACAGCAAGGAAGCTCGAGACGCCGCCAAAGCCGCAGGCGTTGAGCTGCCTCTAACCGATGAGCAGATGGCTTGGGGTGTGGATCAGGCCTCAAAGACGTATCCAGATTACGGAGACAAGTACACCGCGTTCGCAACTTATGAAACGACACCGGGTCCTAATACCGGACACCTAACCGGCATAACCGATATGCCATACGATGTCCGCGAAAAATACGCACAAGACCCTCGCTCAACATGGGCCAAGGATGATCGCGATATTCTTTATGATGCATTGGGCATGTACCAATTGCCTACACAAGAAGCGTTGGGCGCTTTCAAACCTGCGGGTTCTACCGTAACGGAATTCAATCCTCTGCGCGTGGCACGCCCCCTTGTGGGTATGGCTGAAGGTGATCTTGCGCCCGCATCGCGAGCCTTGATGAACTCGGCCGAAGCCTTGCGCGGAGCGGTATCAGGTCAAGAAGCATCCGCATGGCACAAGCCGATACTAAACGCTGATACCAGCGAACTTGGTTCGATATCGGCACCCACCGCTGGAAAGCTAACCGAAGCGCAATACAACGCTCTAACCGCTCTTGGCGCAAAACACGGTTTGCCAGACGTTATTGATACGGGTCAGGGCGCTACACTAACCGCGTTTTATCCAAACAACCCTCCTACCGGCACGGCAACTGGCGCGGCCCTAAAGAAAGGCTTGGCCTCTGATATTAGAAACATTTTGCCAGACAGCAATCCTGCTCGTGCCAAAGTCGTTTCAGACTATTTGGATTACGCTGACGAATGGAAAAAGGGCGCGGGTTCTGGCGCAGTAACTTCAAAGATGCTGGACTACCTAAACGATCCAGAAGCACCGTCTGCTTTGGCAAAATTGGACACGCCAGAAATTCGCGCGCATGCTTTGGGCGAGATGCAGCGCGATGCTGAGTTTGCACAGCGCACCGGCGTGCCCGTCCGCGAAGACCTACAGAACATGCGTAGGATCATCGCGGAACGGGGCGTAGGTGCCTTGAGAGACGCCCTTAGCAAGGGTGAGTTTCTTCCGGCTTTGGCGGCAACTCTTGGTCTTGGTGCGGCTGTGGGTTCGGCAAACTCCGACGATAATTCGGGCTTGTAATCACAGCTACGCCGCAAAGACTGCGGTATATCTCTAGCTCTTCATCTTCGCTATACGGCGGCTCCCTATAGGGGCTGCCGTATACGTCGTACTTTAAAACCATTGTCTTAGCTCCTTTTTAAAAAAGCCAAGCTAGCGCACTAAAGCTGTGCTTGCAAACGCTTTTCTATCTCGCGCTGGATATACCACCTCGCTTTGCGCAGGTCCTCAATGGCGTCGTCCTTCAGATCGGCGCGCCAGATGTACTTGACAGCGTTGCCAAGACAGAAACCCATATGCTCGGTAATTTTTATGCACTCGATGCCGCTGGGGTGGCCGGTGTAGTGGGGCGGGTTGTTAACTGGGTCGTGCATGTCTACCTCCGTTTTAAGGCGTCTAGCAGGATGTCCTGCACTGATCGTTTGGATGTGAGGCGCTCGAGGATCAAGTCGTCCACCGTGCCCTCGGCCATAATGTAGTGTATGAACACGGGGCGCTTTAGCCCAGCCTGCGCCTGACGCATCGGCCCGACGCGCTCGATGATCTGCATGTGCTCTTCTAAGTTCCAGTTCAACGAGAAGAAGGCAAGAATGTTTCCGCCTTCGGCGAGATTAAGCCCGTGACCTGCCGATGCAGGGTGAGCGAAGAGAACCGGTATCTGCCCCGCATTCCAATCCCGAATTGTCGCAGGGTCAGCGTCCAGCGCCCTGCCCGCAGGGATAGCCTTTTGTAGCCGGGCAAGGTCACTCTTGAAATGGTAGGCCACCAAGACCGGCGCACCGTTGGCCTCTTCGATAACACTCTTGAGCGCGTCAATCTTTTCGTCATGCACCACCTCGTAGGTTTGCTTGTCGTCAATATAGGCCGCGCCGTTGGCCAGCTGTAAACACTTCATTGTGCGCGCGGCGGCGTTGAGCGCCTCGACACCGTGCCCGTCCAGCTCCGTGAACATGTCGCGCTCCATCTCGACATACTGCGCGCGAGCCTTGGCTGGCAGGTTCACGTAAATGCGATTGTGGATCGGCTCGTCCACTGGCAAGCCAGACACTGTCAGACACACGTCAGACAGGCGGCTCTCGATCTCCTCCTGAGCGTTAGGCAGAGCCGTCAAGCTGTACCCGTCGTAACCAGTCTGGAACCAGCGCTGCTCGAACGCGCTGTACGTGCGCCCCAGCCGGTGCCCTTGATCCAAAAACCACGTCTGGCCCCACAAGTCCTTCAAGCCGTTCGGGGACGGCGTGCCGGTCAGACCGATAAAGCGATTGACCTTTGAGAATGCCACCTTGCCCAACGCGCCCGCGCGCTTGGAACCCTGACGTATCCGAAAACTCTTCAGGCGCGTCAGCTCGTCCGCGACCACAGTCGTGTACGGCCACGCGCCCTTTAGCTCGGTCGTGAGCCACACGAGGTTATCATAATTGGTAACGTACACGTCGGCCTGCACGGCCATTGCCGCCGCGCGCTCTTTGGCGTTGCCGGTGATCACGCTGACTTTTAGGTGCGACAGGTGATCCCATTTTTTAATCTCGTCAGGCCACGTCACGCGCGCCACACGCAGAGGTGCCAGCACGAGGGCGGGGAATACGTCCTCGGTGTGGCTCAAATTGTCCAGCGCTGTCAGGGTTGACACGGTCTTGCCGGTGCCCATCCCAGCCCACACGGCGCAGCGCTTGGTCTGCTGTATGAACTCGATAATGTCGAGCTGGTACGCGTGCGGGGTGAAGGCGCGGCTCATGATAGCATCTCGATGATAAAGGCATCCACGCCCTCGTGGGTGTCAATGACGTACACGCTAAAGCCGCCTACGCGTAATTTTGCGTGCTCGCGCTTTTGCCCCGCCGTGGCCTTGCCGCCGGGCCGCTTCAGCTCAACGAACGCAAACACTGGGCCGCGCCACCACACAAAGCGGTCGGGCGCACCGCGCCGACCCAGCCACGCCAGTTTACGCACCTCACCACCGGTTTCGGTAACGCGCTTTTTGAGATACGCCTCGATCCTGCCTTCGGGTGTCATCAGTCTTTCCTGTATCGCTGCGTCGTAAATCCGGCTGCGGCCAGAGGCAGGCCCAGTGCCCACTGCGGGCCGCTGGCCATTATGCCCGCCAAGCCCTCGTGATTGTACTCAACGCTGTCAGGCGTCTCCGTGATCAACTCGTCGTGCACGTGCAGGCACACCTTATACCCCGCTGCCTCGGCTGCGCGCATGCCGTACGCAAACACGTCGCGGCTCACGGCCTGCACAATATTCTCGACCAGCTTGCCGCCGTAGGTCTGCAACGGCTCCCACTTCCTCGTGTACTGGTTCGTGCCCGAGTAGTGTATCTTATCGTCATCTATGTACGGGTTGGGGTAGCACAGGTACCGACCGGACGGCAGGCGTATGCGCAGCCAAGCCTTGTCGCGTCGCACGCTTATGCCCCGAACATGAAACGTGGCACCCAGCCCGCCCTCGCGGATGGCGCGGTGCACGGCGGCGTCCATGTCGTACCAGAACCTGACGATGGCGGGGTGCGCCTTACGCCACGCCTTCACAATGCCGAGTATTTCGTTTTCTGGCAGGTCAATCCCGTAGGCACCGGCCATGACGCTAAACGCGCCGATTGAACCCTGATAGCCAAGCGCCAGTTCCTGCACCTTGCCGATCTGGCGCATCATGCCGTCGCCGCTCTTCTTGTTCTCCAACACGGCCTCTGGCGTCACATTAAACGAGCGGCTGTAGGCTAGGACGTACAAGTCGTAACCCACGCCCTTATCGAAATCGGCAAAGGCCTTTACCTTCCACGTCTCGCCAGCCAACCACGCCAGCACGCGCCCCTCAATGTTGGACAGGTCGGCGATGACCAGCTTGTGCCCCTCGGACGCGATCAGGCAGCCGCGTATGGCGGACGTGCATAACTCCATAACATTGTCGGACACAAGGTCTTCGGCATTGGCCTTCATGGCCGCAATCCCCGCCTCAATGACGTCGTTCTTGAGCGTCGGTCTAGGCAGGTTCTGGGGCTGGAATAGCCGACCGCCCCAACGTCCCGTGCGTGTCGCGCCGCAAAACTGTAACGTGCCGCGCAGGCGACCGTCGCTGGACGTGCCATTAAGCAGCACCTTGTACTTGGCTGGGGACGTGGCCGAGGCCTGACGTCGTATGTCCAGTAGCTCGCGCACCTGCGGCGTGATCAAGTCATTTTTTAGGTGCGTGGATACGGTGCCCTTGGTCATGTCCAGAGGTACGAAATCATGCTCGCGCTCAAGGTACTCAAGGAGCTTGCCGCGCTGCGTGAGGCTGGGCACCTGCCCCTCGGTCAATATGTTGGCGCGCTGCGCCAGCGTCTTGTACGCGCGATCTGAGGCGCGCAGGGCCGCGCGCGCTAGGTCCAGATCGACCGCGA
>Ga0209191_1002302_pt1 | contig 11987 bp, 6 predicted proteins | sample S_130626_EF_Meta_FD_187320 | JGI IMG/M metagenome (GOLD analysis project Ga0209191, IMG submission 187320) | Freshwater microbial communities from Lake Simoncouche, Canada to study carbon cycling - S_130626_EF_MetaG (SPAdes) (version 2) | ecosystem: Environmental > Aquatic > Freshwater > Lake ... | reverse complement strand
ACTGCTAAATATTTAAACAAAGTAGGAACAGAGATTCCTTATTATGATAGCTATATCAGTAAAAATGCCTTACAGATTCCTCAAAAAGATTCTGTCTTAAGCGTAGGTGTGGGTGGTATTTATGGCCCTTATGTAGACGGAAGAAATTTCACGATTGCAAAATTATTAGGTGTTAAACAATGGTCTGATAGCGCAAGCGTTAGACATATATTAATTGCAACGGTGAATCCGCAAAACGGTCAACAAGTAAGAGAAGATAGTGTTGCTAAAAAATTAGCAGATAGTATTAGTGTGGCCATTAGAGGCGGCGCTTCATTTGAAGAGATGGTGGCGAAATATTCTGATGATGCTGGAAGTAAAACTACTGGTGGAGTATATGAAATGTTCCCACAAGCAAAAATGGTTCCTGCTTTCAATGATTTTTCTTTTGATAACCCGGTAGGCGCTAAGGCTGTTGTAAAAACAGATTTTGGCTATCACTATATGGAAGTTTTAAAACAAACTGCAAAAGGACCTGCTTATAAAATTGCCTATTTATCTAAGATGGTGATGCCAAGCAATGAAACCATTAATGCTGCCTCAACAGCAGCAGCACAATTTGCTTCTGGATCTAAGGATATCAAATCTTTCAATGCGGCCGCGGTGAAATTGAATAAACAAGTCATTCCAGCAGCGGGTATTAAAGCAAACGATTTTGATATACCAGGAATTGGTACTGCAAGAAACATTATAAGATGGGTGTATGAGAAGGATGTTAATGATGTTTCAGAGCCCTTTGAGCTAGGAGATAATTATGTAGTAGCTGTAATAACTTCAGAAGAAAAAGAGGGTTTAGCGAGCGTGAGTGCTGCAAGACCACAAGTGGAAGGAATTATTAGAGATAAAAAGAAAGCAGAAAAAATTAAAGCAACTATAAAAGGAAAAACACTTGAAGCAATAGCTACAGATGCAAATGCCGTTGTTCAAAGAGCAGATAGCATTGGCTTTAACTTCTCCATGATTACAGGACTTGGCAACGAGCCTAAATTAGTGGGTGCTGCCTTTAATAAAGCATTAATTAATAAAGTAAGCGAACCTATTGCAGCTAACACAGGTGTATATGCTGTAAGCGTAAATGGTATTGCTGCTAAACAAGCCAATCAAGATCCTGGTTTTTTCAAAGATGAATTATTAGAAAGAACAAGAGGTATGATGTTTAGATCAGCGAGCTCCTTTAAAAAGATTGCAAAGATCGAAGACAACAGATCTAAGATCTACTAGTACTAAATAATTTCTATGGCCGAATTGTTTAACAATAAGGTGGCGGAAAGTGGAATACTATCCATTGATCTTGCGAGTTTACTTCCAAGCAACGAGATTATTGTGTTTGATATCAAGCCCTATTTATTTATGGAGCTTATATTAAAAGAAAAAGAATTTCGCGCTGCACTTCTTACCACCGACTGGACCATTTATCAAGACAAAGTGGTGGGCATTATTTGTTCTGCAGATGCCATTATTCCAATGTGGGCGAACATGTTAATTGTATCAGCCCTCAACCCTTTTGCAAAAGGAGTTTATTTTGGAAATGAAAATAAAGTAAGAGAACAACAACTACTAGAAAATATTAATACGCTTAATATTAACGAATACAACGATCAAAGGGTGGTTATTAAAGGTTGTGGAGACACGCCCATTGGTGAGTCGGCCTATATTGCTATTACGCAGAAGTTAAGACCCGTAGTAAAGAGCATCATGTACGGAGAGCCTTGTAGCACCGTACCTGTTTATAAAAAGAAGTAAGCAAAGAAATATCCAAAGAAGGAAAGTAGAACCTAGTAATTTTTAATGCGCTTCTAACCAGTTTTTTCCAACGCCCACTTCCGCTTCTACTGGCACACCATTAGGAAGTACCATGGCTTCTTTCATACATTTTAAAATTAATTCTTTTAATTTGGGTAGTTCTTTTTCTACCGCATCAAAGACCAATTCATCATGTACTTGTAAAATCATTTTAGATTCCCATTTGGTTTTTTTCATCTCTGCATGAATTTTAATCATGGCTAGTTTAATCATGTCTGCAGCAGAACCTTGAATAGGAGAGTTGATGGCGTTTCTTTCCGCAAAACCACGCACGGTAAAATTGCTACTATTAATATCTCTTAACCAGCGCCTTCTTCCCATCAGCGTTTCCACAAAGCCTAATTCTTTTGCATTATTAATTTGCTGGTCCATATACATTTGAATGCCGGGAAACTCTTTTTTATAATTGTCTATAATTTCTTTGGCCTCTGTTCTAGAGATGGCTAAATTTTCAGCCAAACCAAAAGCACCCTGTCCATAAATAATACCGAAGTTCACACTCTTTGCTTTGTAACGCATTTCTTTGGTTACATCGGCCTCCCTAATACCATATACTTTAGCAGCCGTAGCCGTATGAATATCTTTGCCCAGTTTAAATGCTTCACACATATTCGGATCACCACTAATGGCCGCTACAATTCTTAATTCTATTTGAGAATAATCGGCGCTCACCAGTACACGACCTTTCTCACGAGGAATAAAGGCTTTTCTAATTTCTCTACCACGCTCTGTTCTAATAGGTATGTTTTGTAAATTAGGATTGGTGCTGCTTAGTCTTCCAGTAACGGCTACTGCTTGTGCATAGCTAGTGTGTACGCGTCCGGTTTTTGGATTAATTAATTCTGGAAAAGAATCGACATAGGTAGATTTTAATTTTGTGAGCTCTCTAAAATTTAGAATGTCGTCAACTATTTTATGCTTAGCCGCCATTTTTTGTAATACATCTTCTCCTGTTGCGTATTGACCTGTCTTGGTTTTCTTCGCCTTGGCATCTAATTTTAAAATATCAAATAGCACTTCACCCAATTGTTTAGGAGAGGCTAAATTAAAGCGAACCCCCGCTTGTTCATACACACGCTCCTCACTTATTTTTGCCTCTTTTTCTAAAACCTTACTGTAATCACTTAAAAAATCGATATCTACTTTTACGCCCTCGTATTCCATGTCCACTAAAACGCGCACGAGCGGGTTTTCTACTTCTTCAAAAACTTTTTCTACGCCTCGTTTTTTAATCAGGGGCGTAAAACAATTTTTTAATTGAAAAGTAATATCGGCATCTTCTGCTGCGTATTCTGTTACTTGTTCCAGGGGTGCATCACGCATGGTGCCCTGGTTTTTTCCTTTCTTGCCAATGAGTGTTGTAATAGATATAGGCTCATAACCTAAAAACTGCGCACTTAGCAAATCCATACTACGCCTGCCTTCTGGCTCAATTACATAGTGTGCCAGCATGGTATCGAATGTTTTACCTAATAACTCAACTCCATACCATTTCAATACTAAAAAATCATATTTTAAATTTTGTCCAATCCAAATAATGTCTTTGTTTTTAAATAAAGGATCAAACATTGCTAATATTTTTTTAGCCTCCGTTTCGTTTTCAATAGGGACATAAAATCCTTCATGTTCTTTATAAGAAAAGCTCAAACCCACCAGCTCTACATTGTTGGCATTAATGCCTGTTGTTTCCGTATCAATACAAACTTCTTTTTGCGCCGATAATTCTTTTACTAAGGCAAGAATGTTTTCTTTATCCACCACTGCTTTATAAGTATGTGGCGTATTTGCGCTGTTCTTGTTTACTACTAATTCAACTGGCAAGTCATCATCGCTCAATTCCCCTAATTCACTTTCATCATCAAGTTCACTATCTAATGTACTATTGTGCTGCTCATTATTATTATCTCCGCTATCTTTTATACCCGTTTCTTTAGCCCCTGCTTTTTTATTTTTTATTTTTACATTCACTGTGTTTCCAAATAAGTCGGTTTGTTCTTGTTTAGCAGCAGCCACCTCTATAGCTCCCGCACCACCACTTACAGAAAACTCATCTCCTAAAATTCTTTTACCAAGCGTTTTAAATTCTAATTCATTAAAAATTTCAGCCAGCGCTGATTTATTTTTTTCTTTCAATCTAAAATCTTCTTCATGAAATGTTACCGGTACATTGGTAATAATGGTAGCCAGCTTTTTACTCATGATGGCCGATTTTTTTCCAGCTCTCACTTTTTCACCCATGGATCCCGTTATTTTATCCGCATTATCTAAAACACCTTCTAATGAATCATATAACTTTAAAAGTTTTGCAGCCGTTTTCTCTCCTACACCCGGTATACCTGGTATATTATCAGAGGCGTCACCCATTAAGCCCAACATATCAACTACTTGTTCTACTCTAGCGATATCCCATTTCTCACAAATCTTTTTTGCATCTACAATTTCTTCTTTATTGCCAAAAGCGGGCGGCTTCCATATATATACATTCGGTTTTACAAGTAGTTGGCCATAATCTTTGTCGGGAGTAACCATATACACTTCATATCCCTTGTCTGCAGCCTGCCATGCAAGGGTTCCAATAATATCATCGGCCTCATAACCATCATATTCAATAACGGGAATATTGAATCCTTCAATGATGGCTTTAATATGTGGCAATGAGCTTAATAAATCTTCTGGAGCTTCTTGACGATTGGCTTTGTAATCGGTGAAATCTGTATGTCTCTCTGTAGGTGCATGTGTATCAAAACATACTGCAATATGTGTTGGATTTTCTTTTTTAATAATTTCTAAAAGGGTATTGGTAAAACCAAACTGCGCATTGGTATTGATACCCGTGGTGGTAATTCTAGGTGTGCGAATGAGTGCATAATACGCTCGATAAATTAATGCAAGTGCATCTAATAAAAATAGCTTTTTAGACATGGCGCTAAGTTAACAAAAAAAACCTCCCCACCACGGCTGTGATAGAGAGGTTCTTTTGATAAAAGGATAAACTGTTAATTAGTCAATCTTGTACTTATGCTTATAGCGCTCATACAATTGTTTTTGTTTATTATCTAAGGAAATAGTACGTCCTTGAATAAAGGCCTTGGTCACTTGGTTACCTCTCATATCTAGGATATCTCCATCGCTAATAATAATATTGGCATCTTTTCCCGTTTCGATAGAACCGGTGATATCATCAATGCCTAAAATTTTAGCAGTATTTAGGGTAATTGCGCTTAATGCCTCTTCCTTGTCTAGGCCATAAGCAGCTGCAGTACCCGCGTTGAAGCTAATATTACGTTGCTTACTTTGATCATTGGCATCGTTGATCGCAAATAAAACACCCGCTTTTTTAAGTTGCGCGGGTAGCTTATAGAGTTGATCAATATCATCATCTTCAGTAGTTGGAAGCGCATGCTGATTATCTAAAATAACAGGAATATTATTCTCTACTAAAATGGATGCTATTTGTAAACTTTCAGCAGCCCCCACAAGGACCATATTAAATCCAAATGTTTTTCCTAAATCAATAGCTAGTAACATTTGTTTTACTTCATTAGCTCGAATATATAATTTTTGTTTTCCAGAAAACAAACCACGTACCGCCTCAAACTTTAAATTATTTTCCACATGATTTTTTTCTTGCAAATAAGCGCGCGCTTCTGTAAAGAAAGTTTTAATAGTTTCAATTTTATCCATGGCCTCTTTTAACATATCTCCACCTGGTTGGCGCATGAAACCACCACGACCAGCTCTTCTTGGAATAAGCGAAGGCATATTGATAAATATACCAATATCTGTTTTGTACGCAGCGTCTTCATAATTCCAGGCGTCTAATTGTACAACAGAGGAGCTTCCTTCAATAAGCTCTCCCATCGGTGCCACATGTGCCAGCAGCACACCGTTGGCGCGTAGTACATTAATGACTTTAGAATCTGTATTATAAGAAACGATGGTTCTAATGCTTGCATTATTTTCTCCAATTTCTTGATAATCGTTGCTACCGCGTACACCGCTATTAATTTCTTTTAAACCTAAACTAGAAAGCGGAACTATTAAACCCGGATAAACCTGTTTACCTGTTGCATCTATAATAGTAGCGCCTGTAGTAGATACTGAAGCGCCTACGCCTGTAATTTTTCCTTTATCAAAGGATACGGATGCATCGGTTAATACGGTTCCGTTGCCCACATGCACAGTTGCATGTGTAATAACAATGGGACCTGCTTGCGGACCTACAGGATACACTGTTTCCTGAGCGCTTGCATTTAATTGTAAAAGTGCAAGAGATACAATCAATAAGGTGGTATATTTCTTTTGCATATATTAATCTTTTTGAGTTTCGTAAATAGTAACCATTTCATCTTCGTGGTCATGATCACCACAAGTTAGTAGTACTTGATAGCTAGGCGTAGCAGCTCTTGTAGGGCCACCCGCTTTTTTCTCTCCTAACATTTTTAGTGTTAAGCGTGTTCTTTCAGCGGCCACATCTTTATGCATTGTTGCATCTTTTTCTCTATCAAAATAAATAGTACCATCAACAATAGTGTATAAAGACTTTGCATAAATACTTAAAGGATTGTCTGACCATAAAACCACATCTGCGTCTTTTCCGGTTTTAATGCTACCCACTTTATCCGCAACGTGTAATGCCTTTGCAGGATTAAGCGTTACCATTTTAAAGGCATCTTGTTCAGACACACCACCATATTTCACAGCCTTAGCAGCCTCTTGATTTAATCTTCTAGCCATTTCTGCATCATCGGAGTTAATACAAACATTCAAACCCACTTTTTGCATAATGGCAGCATTATAACCAGTGGCGTCTTGTACTTCTGTTTTATACATAAACCAATCAGAGAAAGTAGAAGCAGTTGCACCATGCTTTTTCATTTTATCAGCTACTTTATAACCCTCTAATATATGTGTGAAGGTATTTACGGTAAAACCATATTTATCACCAATACGCATCATATAAGTAATTTCAGGTTGTACATAAGAGTGACAAGTAATAAAACGCTTTTTATTTAAGATTTCTACTAATGCATCTAGTTCAAGGTCTCTTCTTGTATTAGGATTTTCTTTCATTGCTTTTTGATAATCTAGGGCTCTATCAAAAGCGTCGTTCAATACTTCTTCTACACCCATTCTTGTATCAGGGAAACGGTTATTGCTTGAGCTAGTGGTTCTTTTTACGTTTTCACCTAAAGCGAATTTGATAAAACCATCAGCGCCTGCAAATTTTAAATCTTGATCATTTGCACCCCAACGAAGTTTAATTAATTGAGTTTGCCCACCTACTGTATTGGCAGAGCCGTGTAAGATATGTGATGAAGTAACTCCACCGCTTAATTGACGATAGATATTAATGTCTTCTGGATTTAAGTTATCTGCAATACGCACTTCACTTGTAACAGACTGAGCACCTTCATTAATTGATAAGGCTCCAATATGTGAGTGCTCGTCAATAATGCCTGCGCTTAAATGTTTGCCAGTACCATCAATGACTTTTGCACCCGCCTCGCTAATATCTTTACCCACTTTAGCAATTTTGCCATTCTTTAATAAAACATCTGTATTATTTAAAACGCCTTCTTTTTCATTGGTCCATACAGTAGCGTTCTTAATTAGTATAGTTTCTTGACTAGGTATTTTCTCATTACCAAAACCTGCAAACGGGAAAGTTACTTTTGCAAGTGGCTTTAAAGTATCTGTATTTTTCTTAGTATCGGCAGTGCTTGTCATTGGTCCCACTAAAGAAGCGGTCCATGTATTTTTATTGCCAGCAGGATCGGTTCCAATACCAGACCAGTTAGCACCTACAATGGCCCCACCTAGTCTAATTTGTTCTGCACCCTTTCCTTTTTTATTAGGGAAAGAAATTTTAACCAAAGATTCATTGATAGAAACTTTTGCCATTAAGGTATCGGTACCAACAATAGAGGCTGATAAATCTTTTTTAACTTCTAAATTATAATCGGTGTTGGTTCCGCCTACATTCAATGTTAATTTATATTTACCCGCGTAATTATTCCACTCGCTTGCAGCTACCTCATATTTATTTCCTTGTACCCAGTTCTCAATAATTTTTGCATTGCTTGAAAAAACTGGTTCTGTTGTAATAATGAAATTAGCCAACTTGCCAGACTCCAAAGAACCCACTTGATCATAAACACCCAACATAGTAGCCGGTGTTTTAGTTAAAGCTTCTAAGGCCTTTGATTCAGATAAACCATAACGAATGGCTTTCTTAAGGTTCGCTAAAAATGTTTTGCTATCTTTTAAATCGCTACTGCTAATACTAAAAGAAACATTTGCTTTTTCAAATGCAGCTAAATTAGTAGGTGCTAATTCCCAGTGTTTCATATCTGCTAAAGAAACAAAACGCGCATCGTTAGGATCTTCTACATCCATCGCTTCAGGAAAATCTACATTTAATATATAAGCAGCCTTGGTTTTTACAATCTCGTCTATTCTTTGATAGCCATTGTCGCCACCTTTAATAATATATTGTACGCCAAACTCATCGCCTAATCTGTCTGCACGCACTGTGCTCCACTTTTCATCAGCAGCAAAAATTTGAGGAATGCTTTGACTATTATTCCATGCTTCTAAAGAAAGGTTCGCACCCTCGCCGACTGGTTTTGTTTGATACCATTTTGCATCTATATAAGTTTGACGCAATAAGGCAATACTTCCCATTAAACTTGACGGATAAGATTGTGTAGAAGAACCTTTTTCAAAAGAATAGACTGCGGCAGCCTTTGTTTTAAGTAAGGCCTGGTTGTTATTTTCAGTAGCTAATGTTACCACCGCACCTGTACCTCTTGCGATACCATCTTTAACATGTGTAAAAACGGCGCCAAATCCGTTGGCTCTATAATTTTTTGCAACAGCCTCGTCTGTATCAAATACATCTGAAGCATTCACTTCTGGTTTAATAGCTTGATTCCAGTTATAAGCACCCGGCTTATTCGATAGGAATTGACCAGGACCTCCATAGTTGAAACCACCCGCTGGTCTTTTTGCTTGGCCGGCACCATAGTCGGTGAAGGGGTCCACAAAAGAAGGATATATAAATTTACCCGCACAGTCTACCACTACTGCATCTTTAGGAATAGCGACGCTAGTGCCCACGGCAATAATTTTTCCTTGTTTAATTAATAAGGTAGCTTTTTCAAGCTTTGTTTTTTCATTTTGAATAATAGTAGCATTCGTAAAAGCATATAAGCCCGTACGAATATCTCTAATTCCGTTGATTGGGAAAGACTCCTGTGCGATGGCAGTAACTGCTGTGCACATAAGCAAGGCCCATACATAAATTCGCTTCATGTGATTCTTATTTTAGTTGTTAAGAAAGATACTAAAGCTACTAAAAAGAATTTGTGAAAAAACGGAGAATGAGAAGTTTTTTTATGAGCGGGGACCGATGTTTATTTGTACAATAGAACGGGTAATTAGCGACCAATAAAGACCATAAGTATTTGGATATCGCTAGGGTTGACACCGCTAATACGACTTGCTTGTCCAATAGTAAGTGGACGAATTTTCTTGAACTTTTGAAGCGCTTCAATAGATAGTGCCACTAATTTATCGTAATCAAAATTATCGGGAATCATTTTATTTTCAAGCGTTAACATACGATCCACAATTTCTTTTTCTTTCTCAATATAACGCTCGTACTTAATCTGTATTTCTGCTTGTTCTAAATGATCTACTTCTTTATCTATTAATTTTTCCTTTAATTCAGCACAATTTTCAATTACTTGATTTAGGCTAATATTCGGTCGTAGCAATAGTTTTGAGGCTTTTTGTTTTTCTGTAATCTCCATTGAATCAATACTAGTTAAAAAACCATTCACCTCTTCTGGTATAATGGTTTGATTAGAAAGTATTGTTTTTATGTTGGCTACCTCGTTGGTCTTTTCTTCTACTTTGCGTAATCTGTCTGCACTTGCAAAACCAAGTTTATGACTTAATTCTGTTAATCTTAAATCGGCATTGTCTTGTCTTAATAGTGTTCTGAACTCCGCTCTTGAAGTAAACATTCTATAGGGTTCGTTCGTTCCTTTACTTATAAGATCGTCTATTAAAACACCAATATATGCGTCAGATCTTTTTAAGATAAGTGGCTCTTTTTCATTAATTTTTAAATGCGCATTTATACCCGCCATTATTCCTTGGCAAGCGGCCTCTTCATATCCTGTGGTTCCATTGATTTGCCCTGCGAAATATAAATTGTTGATAGCCTTTGTTTCTAGCGTGTAGGTTAATTGAGTGGGTTGAAAATAATCGTATTCAATGGCATAGCCCGGACGAAACATGCGCGCCTTCTCAAAACCAGGAACTCTACGAAGTGCTTCGTATTGTACTTCTTCTGGTAGACTGGTACTAAACCCGTTTACATATATCTCCACTGTATTCCAGCCCTCTGGCTCTACAAATAACTGATGTCTTTCTCTGTCTGCGAACCTATTAATCTTGTCTTCTATACTTGGACAGTATCTTGGCCCCACTCCTTCAATACGACCTTGGTACATCGGGCTACGATCAAAACCAGTTCTTAATATATCGTGAACGACTGAATCGGTATAAGTAATATGGCAAGATCGTTGATCCTCGGCCTTAACTCTTGGTATATCCATATAAGAGAAGCCTACAATTTCATCGTCCCCCTTTTGTTCTTCCATCTTTGTATAGTCCAAACTACGACCATCCACCCTTGGTGGTGTACCGGTTTTAAGGCGGTCCGACTCTAAACCAAATGAAACCAACTGTTCTGTAATGCCGGAAGCTGCTTTTTCTGCTACCCTTCCACCACCAATTTGTTTCTCACCTATATGTATAATTCCATTTAAGAAGGTTCCGCTAGTGATAATGACCGCGTCCGCCTCTATTTTATGTCCTAAACTGGTGATGACCCCGCAGGCCTTATTGTTTTTTATGATAAGCTCGTTCACTGAGTCCTGGTAAAAGTCCACATTCGGTGTGTTTTCAAGCATCTCCCTCCACTTAGAGGCAAATAAATGCCTATCGTTCTGGGATCTTGGGCTCCACATAGCTGGCCCCTTGCTTTTATTAAGCATTCTAAACTGAATCGTACTTAGGTCAGTGACGATGCCGCTATACCCACCCAGTGCATCTATTTCCCTTACTATTTGACCTTTGGCAATTCCACCCATTGCGGGGTTACAACTCATTTGGGCAATGGTCTGCATATTCATGGTCACCAATAAAACCTTGGAGCCCATATTGGCCGCTGCCGCCGCTGCTTCACAGCCTGCATGGCCGGCACCTACTACTATGACATTGTATTTGGGAAACATATAAGTGTGCAAAGATAAGCCTGTATTGAATACCAAGCAATTCAATTAATAGCAAAGGTTTTTGAAAAAACGTCTATTTCTCGACTGGTCGATCGCTTCGCTCACAAGACCAGCTCGAAACAGCATTTTTTCAAAAACCTCATACTACGACCTATTAATTAGTCGATTACTTTGCTCACAAGATCAGCACTTGATATGTTCCATATGGAACGTTTTCTAAGTTTGAGGTCTTAAATTAAAATGGGAACGTTCCATATGGAACGTTTTTCAGCAGAAAAAGGGATAAAACCCTAATTAGGAAACAGACTTTAGGTAGGATTTCAGCCATTTATCCTCCTGGGCGCGCATTTTTTTGATATCGGCCGGCTTTTTATCCTTGTAACCACAGAAATGTAGGGCACCGTGGAAAATTACCCTTAGTAACTCCTCCTTCAAGGAAGTCTTATGGGTTTTTGCATTATCCTTTACTCGGTCAATACTTATATATACCTCTCCAATTAATTTGCCCTTGGTTTCAGATAGGTCGAAACTAATAATGTCGGTATAGTAGTCGTGTTGTAAGTAGGATTTATTAATGCCCAGTAAAAATTTATCAGAACAAAATATATATTGAAGCGTCTCAATAGTCAAGCCTTCTTTTTTTAAAGACTTTTCGATAAAAGCCTTTACTGCCAAACGATTGCTCAATGTTGCATTTTTGTCGGCCTTATTAAAAGAGATATTCAATGACATAAAAGATTGTTTTTCAATGCTCCAAATTTCGTAACTATTTGTGTAAAACAGAAACTATCTTTGCAGTATTAATATGAAGAAACTATCTGAGTTAAAAATGGG
>Ga0209191_1002296_pt1 | contig 12008 bp, 19 predicted proteins | sample S_130626_EF_Meta_FD_187320 | JGI IMG/M metagenome (GOLD analysis project Ga0209191, IMG submission 187320) | Freshwater microbial communities from Lake Simoncouche, Canada to study carbon cycling - S_130626_EF_MetaG (SPAdes) (version 2) | ecosystem: Environmental > Aquatic > Freshwater > Lake ... | reverse complement strand
ATGTAATTAAAATTTCTGAAAACGATTTACGTAAACAACAAGTAAGTGGTTTCTATAGAGATGTAGAACTTGGAGAACCACCATTAAAAGAAGATGAAATTAAAAGTAAACAAAGAGAACTAGAAGGAGTTCGTGTTGAAAAACAAGAAGACATTTATACTTTATTAGAATGTCATGTTAATTTAGATTTGGAAGGTTTTGAAGATAAAGATCCTCAAACTGGTGAGCCCACAGGTATTAAACTTCCTTACGTTGTAACCATTGAAGAATCATCTCGAGAAGTTTTGTCTATTAAACGTAATTATAAATCAGATGATCCATTAAAAAATAGAACAAATTACTTTGTACATTTTAAATTTTTACCAGGACTTGGATTCTATGGCTTTGGTTTAATTCACATGATTGGTGGATTATCAAGAACTGCAACTTCAGCTTTAAGACAATTATTAGATGCAGGAACTTTAGCTAATTTACCATCTGGATTTAAAATGCGTGGTATTAGAGTTCGTGATGATGCACAACCTTTACAACCCGGAGAATTTAGAGACGTAGATGCACCAGGAGGTAATTTACGTGATGCATTTATGCCATTACCATTCAAAGGACCTGACCAAGTATTATTACAATTGATGGGTATTGTAGTAGATGCAGGACAAAGATTTGCAAGTATTGCTGATGCACAAGTTGGAGATATGAATCAACAAGCAGCAGTAGGAACTACTATGGCATTACTTGAAAGAGGTTCACGTGTAATGTCAGCTATACACAAAAGGATTTATGGTGCACTCAAAAATGAATTTGAATTATTAGCAAAAGTATTTGCAACTTATTTACCACCTAATTATCCATATGATGTTGTTGGTGGAACAAGAGAAATTAAAGTTACAGACTTTGATGAGAAGATTGATATTTTACCGGTAGCAGATCCAAATATATTTTCACAATCTCAAAGAATTAGTTTAGCACAAACACAATTACAACTTGCTCAATCTAATCCACAGATTCATGACATCTATCAAGCATACAGATCAATGTATGAAGCAATTGGAATTAAAAATATAGATTTAATTCTTCCATCACCAAAACAACCAATGCCAATGGATCCAAGTTTAGAACATATTACTTCAATGTCAGGTCAACCTTATCAAGCATTTCCAGGACAAGACCATAAATCACATATTGAAGCTCATTTAAATTTTATGCAATTGAATATGGTTAAAAATAATCCTGCAACTATAATGTCTATTCAAAGAAATATACTTGAACACATCTCAATTATGGCTCAAGAACAAGTTCAAATAGAATTTGTACAAGAATTACAGCAATTACCTATGCTGCAACAGCAAGCACAGATGAATCCACAGGCCGCGCAACAAATTCAAAGCATTACTATTCAAATTGAATCAAGAAAAGCTCAATTAATAGCTGAAATGACTAAAGATTATGCTGATGAAGAGAATAAATTGGTTGGACAGTTTGATTCTGACCCACTTTTAAAGTTAAAATCACGAGAAGTTGACTTAAAAGCTATGGAAAACGAGCAAAAACGTAAAGAAGCTGAAGAAAGACTTAATTTAGATAAAATGAAAGCTATGATGAATCAAACAAATGAAGAAAATAAGCTTGATCAAACTGAAGAATTAGCTAAACTGCGTGCTGGAGTAAGTCTTGCAAAACAAGGCGTCCAACAAATGAAAATAAGAGGAATGTAATATGAAAAACGGTCAAAAAAAAATTAGTAAAGTTATGAAAGAGTTTAAAAAAGGCGAACTTAATATTGGACAATCTTCTAAAAAAGTAAAAAGTCCAAAACAAGCAATTGCTATAGCATTATCAGAAGCAGGAATGTCTAGAAAACCAATGGCAAAAGGTGGTTCAGTAAATGGTACATCAAGATCAGAATTTGGTAATCAAGTTAACCATTCTCAATTTTTAAATAGTGATGGTTACGCACAAGCAGTTGAAGTTGAAATGACTAACCCACAAGAAACACAACTTGAACAAGTTGGTGGACAAAGAGCAATGCTTCCAGAGAAAAAACGTAAAGCAAAGTGGTACTAAATCATGATTCAAATGTTAGGAGCTGTAGCACCTTTAGCAAAAATTCTTTTTTCAACTATTGAAAAGTCAGTCCCTGATAAAGATTTACAAGCAAAGTTAAAAGCAGATTTACAAACTCAATTACTACAATCTAATACACAAGAATTACAAGCTGCAGCAAAAATTATTGAAGCTGAAGCAAAAGCTGGATGGTTTGCATCTAGCTGGAGACCTTTATTAATGTACGTATTAATATTTATATTAATATGGAACTATGTATTAGGACCTGTTATATTATTTTTTTTTAAAGCTTCTATAACAATAACTCTTCCAGGAGACGTATGGACACTTTTACAAATTGGTCTGGGAGGTTACGTTGTGGGACGAAGCGCGGAATCGGTTGCACGCACTATGGCGAACAAACCGGTAAATAATAACCAAGAAAACGGATAAGGAGAACTAAAATGAGAAACGATTATAAAATAAGACCAAGAGCACAAATGTTAAAAGGTGGAATGGCTAAAGGTAAATTTCCAGATCTAAATAAAGATGGAAAAACAACTTATGCTGACGTTATTACTGCTAGAATGTCTAAAGGTAAAAAAGGTAAAATGATGAAAGGTAAAAGATAATGGCGGGTTCTATTTTAAAAGGTATTAGCGTAATTAGAGGAGTAAAACCTAAAAGTAATAAAATAACTAAATTAAAAGCTTCTATATCTAAAAACGTAGGTGAAACTAATAAATTAAATTTCAAAAATGAAGAAGGAGCAGAAAAAATTTTAGAAATGGAAGAGAAACTTGGAGATTCAAAAAGAATTCAAAAAGCAAAAGAAGATCTTCAAGAAATTAAAGATAGAAGATTAAAATATCCAAAAGAAGCTGGTCAAGCATCTTCAGGTGATGAATTCATAGCAGAATCAGAATATAAAAAAGGTGGACTTGTTAAAAAAGGACTTCCTAAACTTGCTAAAAAAGGTTGGAAGTAATGGCTAAACAAGGTTTATGGGCAAATATTAATAGAAGAAAAAAATTAGGTATCTCAAGACCTAAATCTGAAACTACTATTTCTAAAGAAGCTTATTCAAATATGAAAGCTGGATTTCCTAAAAAGAAAGCTAAAGGTGGAATGGCTATGGATGAATCTATGGCTCATGAAAATAAAGAATCTAAAGTTATGGAAGCTAAAGAAACTAAATTAGAGAAAAAAGGATATAAAGAAACTAAATTTGGTAAAATGGTTTCTGCTGGTGCAAATCTAGATAAAAGAAAAAGAGTTATTAAAAAATCTAGTATGATGGTTAGAGGTGGTATTGCTAAAGGTTGTGGAAAAGTAATGTCAAATAGAAGAAAGACAACTAAATATTTCTAATGGGTGATGTTTCTTTAAGAGGAAGAGGAATAGCTTTTAAAAATGGTGGTACTCCTGCATGGCAACGTAAGGAAGGTAAATCTGAATCTGGTGGTTTAAATAGAAAAGGTATTGCATCTTATAGAGCCGCGAATCCCGGTTCTAAATTATCTATGGCTGTAACTACTAAACCAAGTAAATTAAAAAAAGGATCTAAATCAGCTAATAGAAGAAAATCTTTTTGTGCTAGAATGTCTGGAATGAAAAGTAAATTAACATCAGCTAAAACTGCAAGAGACCCAAATTCAAGAATTAATAAATCTCTACGTAAGTGGAATTGTTAATATAAACAACAAAAGGAGAAGGTGATGAATGAAGTAGATGTAGCAAGTAAATTACAAAGATACATGAAGGCCCAGTTGACTAATTTAACAACCATGATTACTTCAGGTGGTGTTGACAATATGGAAGAATACAAGTATATACTTGGACAAATTCGTACATATGAATTTTTATTACAGGAAATCTCTAACCTGCTAAACACAAAGGAGCTAAAACAAGATGCCGGAAACGTTATTAAACTCGACTGAAATACCAAAGACTGTTCTAGGTCTTGAAGAAAAATATCAAGAAGAAAATAAAAAAATTGAAGATAAAACTATAAGAGCAGAAAACATTTCTGAATCTTTAGTTGATAGTTTACCTGAACCATCTGGTTGGAGATTATTAGTATTACCATTTACACCTAAAGATAAAACTAAAGGTGGAATTATTATTGCACAAGAATCATTAGATAAATTAAGAATAGCTACAAACTGTGGTTATGTTTTAAAAATTGGACCGTTAGCGTACTACGATAAAGAACGTTATCCAAAAGGTCCATGGTGTAAAAAAGGAGATTGGGTAATTTTTGCTCGTTATGCGGGTTCAAGATTACCAATAGAAGGTGGAGAAGTGCGACTACTAAACGATGACGAAGTACTTGGGACTATAAAAAATCCTGAAGATGTTCTTCATCATATTTAAACATAGGAGGCACTATGCCAATAGAAGATAAGAAAAAAGATCCAATGATAGATGTCGGCGAGGAAGAAGGCGCTGAAGTTACATTGGACAACAACGAGCAGACGAAAGCCGTTGCAGAAGAGAAAAAGGAAGAGAAGATTGAAGTCATACAAGAGGAAGAAAAACCTGTTGTTGAAGCAAAAGTTGAAAAAACTGCAGAGAAAAAAGATGAGTTAGAAGAGTATAGCGAAGGCGTTAAAAAACGTATTGCTAAACTAACTCAAAAAATGCGAGAAGCTGAAAGACAAAGAGAAGAAGCAGTATCGTATGCTCAATCTGTAAAAAGAGAAAAAGATCAAATTGAATCTAGAATATTAAAAACAGATCAAAGATATGTATCTGAATTTGAAACTAGAGTTAATGCTAGTTTAGCAAATGCTAAAATAGCTCTTAAATCAGCAATAGATGGTCAAGACGTAGATGGTCAAGTTAATGCACAGCAACAAATTGCTGAATTAACTATGGAAGCTGCAAGATTAAGAACAATGAAAGTTGCTCAAGAAGATTCTGTAGCTAGACAAAAAGAGGTTAATATTACACCTCAACAAACTACGCAAACTGCACGAGTAGATCCTAAAGCAGAAGATTGGGCAGCCAAAAATAATTGGTTTGGCCAAGATTCCGCAATGACTTACACTGCGTTTGATCTGCATAAAAAACTTGTAGAAGAAGAAGGTATAGATCCAAAAAGTGATGAATATTATGAGGAAATTGATAAGAGAATAAGACTTGAATTTCCCCACAAATTTGCTACAAAGGAAACAACTACAACTACGGAAAGAGCAAAACCTGCTCAAACTGTAGCTTCGGCTAATCGTCCTAGCCAATCAGGACGCAAAAAAACTGTGAAACTCACACCATCACAGGTAGCAATTGCTAAAAGATTAGGTGTGCCACTTGAAGAATATGCGAAACATTTAACCACGAAGGAGGTATAGGCATATGGAAAAAGATAAAAACATTAAGACTTCCCGTGCGAGCGAAACTATGGTCAAAAATGAAAGACCAAAAGTTTGGACTCCACCATCATCTCTGGATGCACCACCTGCGCCAGACGGATTTAGACATAGATGGATAAGAGCCGAAAGTGTGGGCTTCGATGATACGAAGAACATATCAGGCAAATTGAGATCTGGTTGGGAATTTGTTAGAGCGGATGAATATCCTGACTCTAATTACCCACAAGTCAAAGACGGAAAATACGCAGGAGTCATTGGAGTTGGCGGCCTAGTGCTGGCTAGGATACCCGAAGAGATCGCAAAATCTCGCGAAGAGTACTTTGCAAAAAGAACTCAAGACCGAGAAGAAGCTATTGCAAACGATCCCTTTAAGGAACAGCACCCAAGTATGCCCATCAGCAAAGATAGGCAAACTCGTGTAACTTTTGGTGGCTCAAAGAAAAACTAATCATTTAGTAATTCCTAACCACAAAGTTTAAAATAAACTTAAGGAGAAAATAAATATGGCAAACTCAACAGTCGCTTTCGGTTTTAGACCGTTAGGCAAACTTGGTGGGAATCCAGCTGCAGGCGGACAGGATCAATATGAGATCGTGGACAACTACAGCTCGTCTATTTTTCAAGGAGACCTTGTTAAGCTAAACGTTACTGGCGGAGTTATCGTAGTTGATACTTCAGCTCTAACTAGCGTTTTTGGCGTATTCAATGGTTGCCTGATAGAATCAGACCCATCGACAAAAAAACCAACTTGGAGAAATTTCTACAAACAAACAGATGTTACACAAGGTAACATTTACGCGTATGTAGTTAACGATCCAAATCAATTGTACCTCGTTAAATCTACAGGAACTGCTCTAGGAAACACTGCAGTTGGAGTAACTTTTAAACAAGTGTATGCAGCAGGTAATACCAACAATGGTATTTCTGGTGCTTACCTTGATTTAGGAACTTCAGCCGCTGCAAGTGGTGGACAAGTGACAGTGGTGAATGTATCACCGTTTGTAGGTAACGAAGAGAATGTAACAAATGAAGATTATATTGTTAGATTGTCTAAAGGTACTCAATTACTATAACAGGAGAATAAACTATGGCTATCTCAAGATCACAACTAGTTAAAGAACTAGAACCAGGTTTAAACGCTCTGTTTGGACTTGAATATAAACGTTATGACAGCGAACACGAAGAAATCTTCGTAAAAGAAACTTCTGACAGAGCTTTTGAAGAAGAAGTTATGTTATCAGGTTTCGGAAACGCTGCCATCAAAGCTGAAGGATCTGGTGTCAATTACGATCAGGCACAAGAAACTTTCACTGCAAGGTATACGCATAATACTATTGCTTTAGCATTCGCGATCACTGAAGAAGCGATCGAGGACAATTTGTATGATAGACTAGCGTCTAGATATACAAAAGCTTTAGCAAGATCTATGGCGAATACAAAGCAGGTAACTGCGGCTAACGTATTGAATAACGGATTCAGCACTAACTTTTTAGGTGGTGACGGATCTCCTTTATTCTCTACGACTCACGCTACAATCTCTGGATCATTTAGAAACACGCTTGCAACAGCAGCTGATTTAAATGAAACATCTTTAGAGCAGTCTTTAATAGATATTGCTGCTTTCACAGATGAAAGAGGTTTAAAAATTGCGGCTCAAGGAATGAAATTAATCATCCCTTCTGAATCACAATTTACTGCAGACAGATTAATGTCTTCTGCTGGTAGAGTTGGAACAGCTGACAATGATATCAATGCAATTAGAAACAAAGGAATGATTCCACAAGGTTATGTTGTGAACCATTACTTAACTGATTCTGATGCATTCTTTATCATGACAGATGTACCAAATGGCTTAAAGTACTTTGAAAGATCACCAATTAGAACTTCTATGGAAGGTGACTTTGAAACTGGCAACGTAAGATATAAAGCTAGAGAAAGATACAGCTTCGGCTTTTCTGACCCTAGAGGCGCTTTCGGTTCACCAGGAGCATAAGAACTTTTTTTTATGGGGCGAGCTTGACTCGCCCTGTAAATCAATATAAAGACATCCGTGAGAAGATGACCTACCTAATAAAAATATTTACAAACAGCATTAAGATCCAATTTACATTGGAATCTGAACCCATAAACACTACAGAATCTTTACATCAGAAAGTACTTGACTTTCTGGGAAAAACAAGTAAAGAGCAATTAGAAAAAATGATTACTCATAAACAGATTAGTAATTTTTTCTATATAACCTATGAGGAGGTTGAACGTGACATCATTGTCCCAATCACTTCTGGCCAAGAAAATAGACTTGGAGTCACAGTGGAACAAGTCTTATCTTGAACAGGGAAAACTAACTACTGATATGCAGTGGTTAGACGTTGAGTTGAAGGAAGTCAAAAGACAAATTCTTCAACAGGATCTTGAAGCCGCTAGACAAGAGAATAACCTTGTTTTAAGCGAAGAAGAAGATCCAGCATTTATAGCTAGCTAAACTAGTTATATAATTGGAATAAAAGCGAGAAAAACTTAAGCCACCTCTTGCTCTTTTCAAAAAATTAAGCTATATTTATAGAACTATACATTAACATCTGATGTAGACGCGTATAGTCGACATGCCTAATGACTACATTGGATTAATAGGAGGATAAAAACATGGGAACAAAAAGTACATTTCAAGGATATGTAAGAACTTACGGCGGACAAGATAAAAGTTCTGGTGTTACACCAGCAGTTTTAGTTGCGTCAGAAGTTATTACTTTTTTAGCATCAACAACGACAGCAACAGCAGTATCTGTTGGATCAACGGTAAACGCTAACGCGCCGTTTGTATTACCACAAGGAGCTATACCACTTAATTTTGCGGTATTATCTACTTCAGCGGGTGGAGCTACAACAACTATTAATTTAGGATCTGCAGCTAACTCAACTGGATTTGCAAATAATTTAGTTTCTGGAGCAAAAGGTGTTAACGCACTTACAGGAACTTTAGTAGTTGCAGCTGGTCTTACAGCTAATACAACAGTTTTAGGAAGTGTTGGATCTACAGCAGGGACAGGTAACGTTTCAGGTGTAATCACATTTGCATTTAACGACGCTACAGCTAAACCAGGCGAAGAACAATATACTAACTAATATTTTTTTGTAGGGACTCTTCGGAGTCCCTATAAAATACAAGGAGATAAAATGAGTTTTAAAAGTGATGTAAAACCAGTTTACATAAGCACTGCAAATGCAGTTGCATTTGCTGGAAGAACAAGACTTCGAGGATATGTTGTTCAATCAACAGGAAGTTCAGGAACATTAGTTATTAATGGTTTAGCAAATGCTACAACTGTTAGTTCTTCAACTAATACACAAGTATTTTTTACAGTATCTGTTGGAGCAGGGCAAACTGAAACTTTAAATATTCCAGAGGACGGAGTTTTATATTCCCAAAATAATGGAACTGGAATTGTAGATGGTATTGGTGTAACAGCTAACGCTTCATCTTTAACAGCTATATTATTTATAGATAAATAGGAGAGTAGATGACTACCTCTGGGACTACAAGTTTCAATCTTGAACTAGATGAGCTTTTTGATGAAGCTTATGGACGTGTAGGTATTGGAACAGCTAGATCAGGTAATCAATTAAAAGTAGCAAGAAGAAATTTAAATATTTTATTATCTGAATGGGACAATAGAGGCGTTCATTTATGGAAAGTTAAATTAGCCACGATCCCTTTAGTATTGGGCCAAGCTGAATATAGCTATACTACCGATCCTACAAATTATCCAAACGATATTAACGATGTATTAGAAGCTTATATTAGAAATAATACTTCACCTAATGCTTCGCTACCCACAGATACTTCATTAACTAAAATAGATAGATCTGCTTATGCAGCTTTACCTAATAAATTATCACAAGGAACACCTTCACAATATTATGTACAAAGAACTTACAGTCCAAGTGTATTTTTATATCAAACACCAGGATCTGGATTTTCTAGTTCATCAACACCAAGTAATTATCAATTAAGATTTTATTATCTTGCAAGAATTGAAGATGGTGGAAGATATACAAATACTCCAGATGTTGTATTTAGATTTTTACCATGTTTAACTTCAGGACTTGCTTATTATTTAAGCATTACTTACAAACCAGAAAAAACAGATATGTTAAGATTAATTTATGAAGATGAATTACAAAGAGCTTTAACAGAAGACGGTCAACGCACCTCGTTATTTATATCACCAAAAACATTCTATGGAGATGGTGTATAATGACAACTTTTGCTACAGGTAAAAAAGCATACGCCATATCAGATCGATCTGGCCAAAGGTTTCCGTACGACGAAATGGTAACCGAGTGGAATGGATCATTCGTTCACACTTCAGAATACGAATCTAAACAACCTCAATTAGAACCAAAAGTACCAGGCAACGATCCGCAAGGATTATTAAATGCAAGACCTGATAGAACAGAACCATTATCGGTTGTGTTATTATCTTTCAATCCTTTGTTATCAACATTAGGAAGTTCTACTATTACAGTTAATGAACCAGGTCATGAAAAAACAACCGGAGATAAAATTATATTTAATAATGTAAATGTAAGTAATGGATTTACCAATGCGATGTTAAATACTACACTTGGATTTTCATTAACAGTCGTTAATACAAATCAATATACGATCAATGCTCAAACGACCGCGAGCGCGCGAGGAAACTTTGGTGGACAACCTTCAGTTGGTCCTTCAGCAGTTGCACTCCCTAATAATGCTTTTAAAGTCACAGCAGGTAGTTCTACAATACAAGTGAATCAACCCGATCATGGTAAAACTACAGCAGATACAGTTAAATTTCAAAATTTAACAGTAGTTAATTCATTTTTAACTTCTTCAGGATTTCAACAATCAGTCTTAACAACGTCAACTGGATATAGTATAACAGTTATTAATTTAGATAATTATAGTTTTAACGCATCGTCAGGAACTGGTTCTTTAACGACAACCATTGGCGGTGGATCGGCGACCGCGGAGACAATATAATATGGCACTAACTTATTCACAATTAGTAACTCAAATTAGAAACTACACAGAAGTAGATAGTAATGGATTATCTGATTCTACTCTTTCTGTAGTTGTACAAAATGCAGAAAATAGAATTTATAGAGAATTAAATATTGATTCTTTTAGAGTATATGCATCTGCAGTAGCTGTTACAGGAACAACTACAATTTCTGTACCATCTGGACTTCGTAATATTAGATATGTTGAAATGATTACACCAGGAACAAGTGAAGCTTCTGTTGTAGAACAAAAAGATAGTTCTTTCATGTCAGAATTTAATAATTTACCTGGTAACTCTACTTATTATGCTAAACCAAGATACTATGCAAATTTTAATGAAACAACTTGGTTTGTAGCGCCAACACCTAATACAACTTATGCAATTAATATTGCTTATTATTCACAAGGAACTTCTATAACAGCGGGTAGTTCAGCAACTTCAACTACTTATATATCTACTTATGCCCAAGATTTACTTCTTTACGGTTCTTTAGTAGAAGCATATAAATACTTGAAAGGTCCTGATAATATGATACAAGTTTACGAACAATCATATCAACAAGCGAGAGAATCTTTCGGTGTTGAACAAACAGGTAGAAGAAGAAGAGACGAATATGTTGATGGAGAACCACGAGTTGTGGTAGACTCTCCACCACCAGCAAAATAATTAAGGAGTTAATATGGCAAATATAGTACCAGATAGTTTTAAAAACGAATTGTTTTTATCAACACATAATTTTTCATCTACAGCAGGTAACACTTTTAAATTAGCATTGTATTCTACAGTTACAGCTTTTTCATCAGTAACTACAACTGCATATACAGCTACAAACGAAGTAAGTGGCACAGGATATACAGCGACAGGTGCTTCTTTAACAAATTTAGGATCTACAGTTGCACAAAATATTTCTTTTGTAGATTTTTCTGATGTAACTTTTTCAACAGCTACAATTACTGCTTCTGCAGCATTAATTTATAATACAACAAATTCTGGTAAAGCAGTTGTAGTATTAGATTTTGGTGGTAATAAAACTTCAACAAACGGCGACTTTACTATTCAATTCCCAGCAGCTAATTCTACGAGCGCGATCATAAGAATTTCGTAGTAGTTCGCCATAAAAATTATGGCTACAGATACTTCATGGGGCTTTGGAGAATGGGATGCTTATAACTGGGGCGGTATAGGTCAAGACGTTACAGTTTTAGTAGGCGCTGAAGATGGATGGGGAAGATCCACTTGGGGTTCTTCAACTTGGAATCAATCAGCTCCTTCTTCTGATTTACAATTACAAACAAATGTAGGAACTGTAGCTTTTTCTTTTCCTGTTGTTTTTGATGTCTCGGGCGCGAGCGCGCAGGTATCCATTGGCACAGTTGAATTTTCATTAGGCATTGTTGTTCCAGTTACAACTAACTTAATTCAATTAGAAACAGGAAGTGCACAAGCTTCTATACCCGTTACTGTTGAAGTTGGATTAATAGATGGATGGGGAAGAGCGGCATGGGGATCTGGAGCGTGGAATATTGGCACTATTGATCCTGCATTAACT
>Ga0209191_1002293_pt1 | contig 12029 bp, 10 predicted proteins | sample S_130626_EF_Meta_FD_187320 | JGI IMG/M metagenome (GOLD analysis project Ga0209191, IMG submission 187320) | Freshwater microbial communities from Lake Simoncouche, Canada to study carbon cycling - S_130626_EF_MetaG (SPAdes) (version 2) | ecosystem: Environmental > Aquatic > Freshwater > Lake ... | reverse complement strand
TCTTTAAATTCAATCGCTAAGGCAATAATATTTTCTTGATGATTGATATAATAATAATTGTCGGGCAAAGTAAAATGTGAATTTAAAATTTCTGTTTCTTTTTTAGTAATAGCAGTGGTTTCAAAATTTGAATCATAATAAGCATAATTTGTGGCTGTTTCTTTTTTAAACACAGCTAAGAAAAAACCTTCCCCTTTTATTTTATCAGGATAAAACCGGTAGCCTTTAGTATTATGAATTGGACTTTCAGTTTGAATAATACCCCAGTTATTATCTATATTTAAATCAATGCTTTTCATTCCCTCCATCGCAGCAATCTTGTCTAGAATATTTTCATCTTCTTGTATTGAATAAGAACAAGTCGAATAAATTAAATAACCCCCTTCTTTCAAGCAATCAATGCTATCCTCTATAATGCGTGACTGCCTTACACTGCAATGCTGTACTGCATCTTCACTCCAATGTTCAATGGCTTCAGGGTCTTTTCTAAATAAACCACTGCCACTGCAGGGCGCGTCAATTAATACAATATCAAAAAACTGAGGCAGCGCTTTAAAATGAGAAGGATCGTTCTGTGTAACTACAATATTGTCTGCTCCCCACTTAGTGGTATTTTCTACCAAAATGGCATTTCTGTTTTTTATGGTTTCATTGGCCACTACTAATCCCTTTTTAAAATAATTCGCAAGTAAAGTTGTCTTGCCTCCTGGTGCTGCACATAAATCTAAAACATGTAAGGCTCCTGGCTGAGGAGCTATTTGTTTTAATGCATGATGCAAGAACATACTACTAGCCTCTTGCACATAATAAGCCCCTACATGCCATAAAGGATCTAGAACAAACATTGGACGCTCTTTTAAATAATAGCCATCTTCACACCAAGTAATAGGGCTTACCTCATTAAAGAAAGAAGAAGGCTGATCTAAAAAGGATTTATTTGTATTTATTCTTATAGAAGTAATAGACTCTTTTAATGCATGCGTTTCTACAAACGCCTGCTCGTCGAAACCAGGTAGACCTTTTAAAGATGATATGAATGTATTAGGTAGCAATTTATATATATTAAAAGCGGATGATAAAGTTTTCTTTCTCTAATTGTTCCTGTCTAAAAAATACAATACCTAGTTTATATAAATCAATAGTAAGTTTAACTTCCTTATGCATTTTTATTTTTTCCCAGCTAGCTTCCATTTCTTTACTATCATGTATGCCATCAAAAATAAGTATACTATTAGTATTTACGTTTTTAATGGCAGCATTAAAATAGCTTATTAAATCTTCTGCGCTTTTAATTTGCTTTATATATAAAAGTCCAATGGTATCTGCATTTTCTATTTCTTCTAAGACATCTGCTTTATTTGATGGAGTAGCGTCTAATTCCATTATAGCGGCTGGCATATAATAAGCTACCATTCGAATTACTAAGGCACGGTATTTATTGGAATAATTTGCTTCTTGTTTAAGTTCTTTATTATTTAAAATAGAACTAATAAAATTAAATACAAAGGGAGAATGAACGCCATGCCCTTTTCCACTGGAGGCAGTAATGTAATAATTAAAATATTTATATAGTCTAATGGGGAATGAGTAAGACATATTATTTTCTTTTCCAACATTCAAAGTCAAAAGAAAATTTATGTTTTTCATCGGCCGCATTTTGAGTGCTGCTCACCATTTCCCAATCAGTATTTAGCTTAGGAAAATAAACATCTCCTTCAATGGTAGTGTGTACCCTTGTCAACCAAATTTTTTGCGCCAAGGGCAATGCCATTTCATATATTTCACCACCACCAATGACTAATAATTCGTTATAGCTAAATTTTGTAGCTAAAGAGGTGGCCTCTTCCATAGTATGCACCACCGTTACATCTTCGTTCACCCAGTTTTTATTGCGGGTAATAATAATATTCAACCTGCCATTTAAAGGCTTACTACCCATGGACTCAAATGTTTTGCGCCCCATTAAAATAGGCATACCCCAGGTAGTGTTTTTAAAAAAGCGCATATCCTTGGGCAAATGCCATAATAATTGATTGTTTAAACCAATGGCATTGTTTTCAGAAGCCGCTACTACAAGGGTTATATTCATTTATATTATTTTAAACAGCCACCGGTGCTTTAATACTAGGATGTGATTCATAATTCTCTAAAGTGAAATCAGAGAATTGAAAAGAGAAAATATCTTTCACTTCTTTATTTATTTTCATAGTAGGAAGTGGGAAAGGTTTTCTTGACAATTGCAAGTTTGCTTGCTCCATATGATTATTATACAAATGCACGTCGCCAAAACTATGGACGAAGTCTCCGTATTCTAAACCACAAACTGAAGCAATCATCATTGTTAGTAAAGCATAAGAAGCAATATTAAAAGGCACACCTAAAAAAACATCGGCACTACGTTGATACAATTGACAACTTAATTTTCCATCGGCCACATAAAATTGAAACATATTATGACAAGGCATAAGGGCCATCTTAGACAAATCGCCCACATTCCATGCACTCACAATTAATCTTCTGCTATCGGGTGTCTTTTTTATTTGTTCAATTAATTCTGAAATTTGGTCAATCACTACGCCGTTCGCACCTTCCCAACTTCTCCATTGTTTTCCATAGACAGGACCTAGGTCGCCATTTTTATCGGCCCACTCGTCCCAAATGCGTACACCATTCTCATTTAAATATTTAATGTTGGTATCACCATTTAAAAACCAAAGTAATTCGTAGATAATACTTTTTAAATGAAGCTTCTTAGTGGTAACCATCGGAAAACCTTCCGCTAAGTTAAAACGCATCTGATAACCAAAACAACTTTTGGTACCAGTTCCAGTTCTATCGGTCTTTTCAGCCCCGTTGTCAATAATGTGTTGTAGTAAATTCAAGTATTGTTGCATAGTGCAATTTACAACCAATACCTTTTATCTAGAAATCATTTTTTGGCCTTCCTGCGCGCCAATTCCTGCCTTATGAAAAGTAGCTCCCTACTGGTTTGGCCATTGACACTAGAATTTTCCTCTGCCCTTCTCATTAAATAAGGAATCACATCCTTAATGGGCCCAAAAGGCAGGTATTTGCTCACATTATACCCCTGTTTTGCAAGGTTAAAACTAATGGGATCGCTCATGCCATATAATTGAGAAAAATGCACATGTGGGTCACCAGCTGGGATTCCTTTTTCAGTCATTAATTGCGCAACCAACAAATTGCTTTGTTCGTTATGAGAGGCCAGTATGAATGAAATAGTTTCTTTGTTTTGAATACAAAATACAGCTGCATCATTAAAATCTTTATCGGTGGCTTCTTTATCTAAATGTATTGGCGATTCTACTCCATTTTGTTTTGCGTGTAATCTTTCTTTTTCCATATAAGCCCCTCTAACCAACTTCGCACCTAGTTTGAAGTTTTTTTCTTTAGCAATTTTATAAGAGAGCTGTAAAAAATGATAGCGGTCATTTCTATATAATTGATAAGTATTATACACCACCACTTTCTCTTTATTATATTCTGCCATTAATTCAATGGCTAAGCGGTCAATGGGGTCTTGTATCCAAGTCTCTTCTGCATCTAATAAAATACCCACGCCTTTTTCTGTAGCTAAATCACAAATGGCATACATTCTTTCTTTCACACGCTCCCAAGCCGCGTCTTCTATTTCGCTATCATGTATACCACTTCTTAATCTTGGGGCTTCATTTAAAGTTTCTAATAACGATAAACTGGCAACACCTGTTAATTTAATACTTACAAAGGGAATATTGTTTTGAGTGGCAGCAAACACCACTGCTTCCATAATTTTTTCTGTGACATTGTCAAAATTATCTTCGCCTTCTTTTGCTTCCACACCATAATCTAAAATGACTTGCACACCATAAGCACCTAATTGCTTGGCTACTCTTGCAGTTTCTTCTAAAGTTTCTCCACCTACAAATTGATTGAATATAGTGCTGCGAATTAATCCATTAATGGGCAAACCAGAATTCATTAAGGCAGGCGTTAACTTAGTAGCCAAAGAAACAATAATGGGACTTTGTATAACGGTAAATAAAAAGCGAGCTCTTTTTAATTCAGCTGTAGATTTATATGCAAACGCAATTTGTGTATTGTCTAAAGATAGGCTCATGCTAACATTAATTCGTATAGCAAATATCGTTAGTAAAACTTAAAAATCAAAGGATTATAGCTATTAAATAAGAGTTAAGTATCTTTATACTTGTTAAATAAAAACCCTGTTTTATGAAAATTGTTTCTACAGAAATTTTCTTGTTTAAAATTCCCATGACGCCTTTTACCATTGCCACGGGAACGATGCACTATGCGCAAAACATGGTTATTAAAATACATACCGATGAAGGTATTATTGGATGGGGAGAATGTTCTGCTTTTCCTATGATCGTGGGCGAGACCCAGTTAAGCTGTTACCATATCGCAAAAGATTTTGCTAGTTACTGGAAAGGGAAAGACCCCTTAGCTATTGCTGAAAGATTAAATGAACTAGATACCATTATTGCTGGCAACTATACCGCCAAAAGTGCTTTTGATTTAGCTTTATATGATATTGCTGCTAAAGCTGCAGATAAACCTTTGTATGCATTTCTAGGGGGAAAATCTAAACCCATTGAAACCGATTTAACCATTGGCATTGATACCCCTGAAAGTATGGCCAAGGATGCCATTGATTTTGTGAAGCAAGGTGTAAATATTATTAAAGTAAAATTGGGAAAAGACCCTGTTCAAGATATTGAAAGAATAAAAAGTATAAGAGATGCGATTGGTTATGATACTAAAATTAGAATTGATGCCAACCAAGGTTGGGCAAAAGAAGAGGCTTTAAAAGTTTTAGAAGCATTAGCCCCTTATCAAATTGAATTTTGCGAACAACCTATGCGTAAATATTATGACGATTATTTACCTGCATTATGCGCAGCCTCTCCTATTGCTATTATGGCCGACGAATCGGTATTCACGCATCATGATGCAAGAAGATTAATGGCCGTAAAAGCATGTCATTCTATTAATATTAAATTCTCTAAAAGCGGAGGCATACATGAAGCAATTAAAATTCATGATATTGCTAAAGCCAATAATATACCATGTATGATGGGTGGCATGCTAGAAAGCCGTTTAGCATTAAGTGCTAAAATGCATTTTGCCATGGCCATGGACAATGTAAAGTATTACGATATGGACACTTGTTTATTAGGTCATTTAGAAGACCCCATTATAGGAGGTGTTCAATTTAATGGAATGCATTTAACAATTAGCGATACCCCTGGTATTGGGGCTGAAGTAGACCCAGCCTACTTAGCTAAATTGGACCATTTTACAGTTTAAGATGTACCTTTGGGGCACAAACAATTTTTATGGAAGCAAGAAAAGCAAAGGATTCATTTATTACGATGAATGAATTAGTCTTACCGAATGACACCAATACTTTTGGAGATTTAATGGGAGGCAAGCTTATGTACTGGATGGATATTGCCGCTTATTTGTCTGCAGCGAAACATTGTAATTCTGGAGCCATGACCGCATCTGTGGACAATATTAGTTTTAAAACTCCTATTAAATTAGGCAATGTAATTTGTATTGAAGCAAAAGTAACAAGAGCGTTCACTACTTCGATGGAAATACATTTAAAAGTTTGGAATCAGAATATGATTACACAAAGTAAAGAATTAAGCAATGAGGCTTATTTTACTTTTGTAGCCTTAGATGAAAATAAAAAACCAAAACAAGTTCCAGCAATTATAGCAGAATCTGAAGAAGAGAAAAAGTTTTACGATAGTGCACTGCGCCGTAGACAACTTCGTTTAATATTAGCAGGAAAAATGAAGCCAGATGATGCTACTGAATTAAAGGCTTTGTTTGTGAAGGACTAATTTGTGAAAGACTAAATCAACAATTATTACATAGTGTGGTGCTTGCCTTTAAGCATGTATTCTTTGCTTTGCTCAATGGCGTCCATGACTTGATCAAGTATTACTTCTACAGAACTATTATAATCAATTACTAAAACTGGCTTAAAACGAACGGTTAAAGGAGTACCTACTTTTTTAAAGGTTAATCCTTTCTTAGTAAACGCACGCCAAAAACCATTAATAACTACAGGCACTACAATGGGTTGATTATTTTTAATAATATGCGCAGTTCCTTTTCTTCCTGGTGCAAATGGTTTGGTAGTTCCTTGCGGAAAAGTAATGACCCAGCTTTTAGATAAAGCTTTATCAATTTTTTGGGTATCAAATACATCTCTATCTCTATTTACATCTTCTCCCTCTGCTCTCCAAGTTCTTTTCACGGTAAGGGCTCCTCCTAATTTAAACAACCTAGTAAGCCAACTACTATTCATGGTTTCTTCTGCGGCTACAAAAAATACATTGGTAAAAGGATTCAATAAATAATAAGGTATCCCTAGTTTATTAAACTTCCCCCATTTCACAGCACAAAAAATATGTACAAAGGCAATCACGTCTCCAAAATAAGTTTGATGATTGCTTACAAATAAAACATTCTTATGAGGTAAATCTTTCAAATTTTCAGTTCCCTCAATTTCTACCGTATTAAATAAGGCAAGCCCAGGGTATGTAAATATGCCTACTACCCCATATATAAGAGAGCGAAATAATCTAATATGTTTTAAGCGATCTAAAATCGTCATTTAGGTTCAAATGTTTAAGACTGCAAGATAATACATTAAATTTAACTCGGATATCTCTGTTTAAACAACAAATACTACCTTTAGGCGATGGAAAAATCTGCTGTAATTTTTGATATTGATGGCTTATTAATAAATAGTGAGCCTTTATGGAACCAGGCTGCTGCTGAAATTTTTAGACAGTATGGCATTATACTTACAGAGGAGCAATATGCGATCACCACCGGCCTTCGTTCTAAAGAATTTGTAACCCATTGGTTAATACAACATAAAATACCTTCTACTGAATTTGATAGAGTAGAAGAAAAAATTGTAACCCTAGCTTTAAGCTTAATTGACAAAAACGCTACCTTAATGCCAGGCGTTGAACATATATTTCAATTTTTCTTAAAAAGAGATTTTAAAATAGGCTTGGCCACCTCCTCTCCTGTTGAATTAATAGAATGGGTAAAAGATAAATTAGGTATTAGAAGTTTTATTCATGCAAGTTGCTCTGCACAAAATCTTCCTTATGCCAAACCTCATCCTCAAGTATACTTAGATTGTGCAGCAGCCATGCATGTCTCTCCTTTAGCTTGTATTTGTTTTGAAGACTCTGTATATGGAATGACAGCAGCAAAAGCTGCAAGAATGACTTGCGTAGTGGTTCCATCGGCAGAACATAATAAGTTGCCTCATTGGGGCCTAGCCGATTTAAAGCTTAGTTCCTTACAAAATTTTGGTGATTTGCATTTTAATATGCTCAATCACTAAATTCAATTAAATTGCAGGCAACCATGGAACTAGCAAAAAAAGTAATAGCCAAAGAACTGGAGCTCTTTGAAGAACATTTCAAAGAAGCCGTAAAAAGCAGAGTGTCCTTGCTAGACCGCATCATGCAATATATTGTAAAGCGAAAAGGGAAGCAGATGCGTCCTATGTTTGTTTTACTGTCAGCCAAACTTCATGGTGAAATTAACGATGCCTCTTATAGAGCCGCTTCCTTAGTTGAATTATTACATACTGCTACATTAGTACACGACGATGTAGTAGATGATGCTACAGAAAGAAGAGGTATGTTTTCTATTAACGCATTATGGAAAAATAAAATTGCCGTTTTAGTAGGCGACTATTTATTATCTAAGGGCTTATTATTATCTCTTGAAAATAAGGATTTTACCATACTTACTATTTTATCGAATGCGGTTAAAAAAATGAGTGAGGGAGAATTACTACAAATGGAAAAAACAAGAAACCTAAATTTTGACGAATCGGTTTATTATGAAATTATAAGTGGTAAGACTGCTTCATTACTTGCTTCAAGTTGCGCAGCTGGTGCAAGCTCGGTTACAGAGAATGATGAGACTATTCAAAAAATGCGCGAGTTTGGTGAAAATGTAGGCATGGCTTTTCAAATTAAAGACGACTTATTTGATTATGGAGAAGCCAAGATTGGTAAGCCTACTGGCAATGATATCAAAGAAAAAAAATTAACACTTCCTCTAATTCATATATTACAAAAAGTAAGTCCTGCATTAAAAAAAGAAATTATTTATATTGTTAAAAACAATAACAACGATAAAGCCAAAGTAAAATTTGTAATTGATAATGTTGTTTCCTATGGAGGGATTGATTATGCAAAACAAAAGATGAACGAATACAGAGACAAGGCCTTACTAATTTTAAACTCTTTTCCTACTAGCCCTGCTAGAGAAGCTTTAGAAGAACTAGTAAGATATACAACCGACAGAAAATTTTAATGGAAAAAAGATGGAATATACTTGCAGCCGATACTGCAACCGTGCAGTCATTGCAAGATTCTTTAAAGATACATCCCATCTTATGCGAACTATTGGTACAAAGAGGTATTAACAATTTTGATGCTGCTAAAAAATTCTTCCGCCCTCAATTAGAACACTTGCACGACCCTTGGTTAATGAAGGATATGGGCAAAGCAGTAGACAGAATTGAAAAGGCAGTGGTAAATACAGAATCTATTTTAGTTTTTGGCGACTATGATGTTGACGGAACTACTTCTGTAGCTACCTTATATCAATTTTTAAAAAAATTAACAGAACAAGTAGATTATTATATACCCCATAGATACAAAGAAGGTTATGGTATATCTAAAATTGGAATTGATTACGCAAAGCAAACCGGCATACAATTAATAATATCAGTTGACTGTGGTATTAAGTCCATTGAATTGGTTGAATATGCAAAAGAACTAGGCATTGACTTTATTATTTGCGACCACCATTTACCCGATGCTATTTTACCGCCTGCTATTGCCATACTGAATCCAAAACAAATTGATTGTGGTTACCCTTTTAAAGAATTATGCGGCTGCGGTGTGGTGTTAAAATTAATTACTGCCTTAGCAGATAAGTATAAACTACCTGCTGAATCGTATTTAGAATATTTAGATTTAGTAGCTACTGCTATTGCTGCCGATATTGTACCCATTGTAGATGAGAACAGAACCTTGGCTTATTTTGGTTTGCAACAAGTGAATGAATCGCCCTGCCCTGGCTTACTAGCCTTAATGGAGTTAGCCAAGCAAACCACTCCTATGCGCATTACGAATTTAGTATTTGCAGTAGCGCCCAGAATTAATGCAGCAGGCAGAATGGACGATGCTAAAAAAGCGGTGCAACTATTTATAGAAAAAGATTATTCAAAAGCACTAGCCATTGGCTCTTTATTACAACAAGACAATTTAGATAGAAGAGAAGCCGATACTACCATTACAGAAGAAGCCTTAGCAGAAATTGAGTTAGACCCAAATCATACAAGTAAAAAGTCATCGGTGGTATTTCAATCACATTGGCATAAAGGTGTGGTGGGTATTGTAGCTAGCAGGCTTATAGAAAGACATTATAAACCCACCATTGTACTTACACAAAGTGGAGAAGTGGTTACAGGAAGTGCAAGAAGTGTAGTAGGCTTTAATTTATACGAAGCCTTGCATGCTTGTAGGGCACACTTAATTGGATATGGAGGACATTTCGCCGCAGCAGGTATGACAATGGCTTTAGAAAATTTAGAAGCCTTTAAAAATGCTTTTGAACAAGCGGTAGCTGAGAGAATTACACCCGCGCAACTCATTCCTGAAATTGTTATTAATGCAGTCATTCCTATTGATAGTATTAATATGAATTTTTATCAAATTATTACACAGATGGAACCATTTGGACCAGATAATATGCGACCTTTATTTTTAGCTAAAAATGTATACGATACCGGTTATAGTAAACTAGCCAAGGAAGCACATATAAGTTTTAATATTACGCAGGGCAATCAAATATTAAAAGGCATTGGCTATAATATGGCGCAGCATTTTGGTATAGTTAAATCGGGTAAACCCTTTGATGTGGTGTTTCAATTACAATTAAATGAATGGCAGGGAACACAAACAGTACAAATGCAGGTATTAGACTTGAAAGAAAGCGGTTCTTATAATTAATAACTCAATTCTTATTCTAGTTCGAATTAAATGAACTAAAATAAATACTCAGAAATTACTAAATACTAATTAGGTAAAAAGTTAAGCATAAAAAAGGCGTTCAAAACTGAACGCCTTTTTAGTTATATATCTTGCTTTATTATTTTAATAAATCAACACTTCTATTAATAAAGTTGGTTAACTCTGCTCCTTTTAATAAACCTTGAGAAAGCAAGGCTAAGTCTGCTAAGTTGCGGGCTTGCTTTTGTTGCTTTTCAACATCGGGCTCATTTAACAAAGCTTGGAAAATAGCATGGTTACCATTAATAGTCAAATATACTTCATCCGGCATTTGCGCATAAAAAGCAGTCATACCTCCACCACCCATGCTGGCCATATCTTTCATACGACGCATAAATTCAGGACGTGTTGCAATTACTGGAGCAGCGTCTTGGCTAAGGCCTTTCACTTCAACGGTAATAGTTGTTTCAGGTATTTGGAATTCAAATAATTTTTTAGCTTGCTCTACTTCATCTTTAGATAAAACAGAATCAACATTTTCTTGCTTGTCTATTAAATTATCAACCACATCGGCATCTACTCTAACAAACTGAACACCTTCCCATTTCATTTCCACATTATTAATAAAGGCAGCGTCTACCATGGTTTCAAGTTTAATAACCTTATAGCCCTTGCCTACTGCTGCTTGTATAAAAGCATCTTGTCCTACTGGGTTGGTAGTATATAATAATACTTGTTTGCCGTCTTTATTTTTTTGATTCGACTCAGTTGCTTTTTTATATTCATCTAAGGTGTAGAAACTACCTGCAGCGGCTGCATCTTCTAGTATTAAAAATTTATTGGCTTTATCTAAGAACTTGTCGTCAGTAATCATACCATATTTTACGAACAAACCAAGACTCTCCCACTTTTCTTCAAATGACTTTCTATCTGAATTAAATATCTCTTCTAATTTATCGGCTACTTTTTTAGTAATGTGTGCATTAATTTTTTTCACATTCGGGTCGCCTTGTAAATAGCTACGACTTACGTTCAATGGAATATCTGGGCTATCAATAACACCATGTAATAACATTAAAAACTCAGGCACAATATCTTTTACTTCATCGGTTACAAATACTTGATTGCAATACAACTGAATTTTATCCTTTTGAATTTCAAAGCTTTGCTTAATTTTTGGGAAGTATAATATACCCGTTAAATTAAATGGATAATCTACATTTAAGTGAATCCAAAAAAGTGGTGTCTCTCCAAAAGGGTATAATTCTTTATAAAAATTTTCGTAGTCTTCCTTGGTTAAATCGGCAGGCTTACGAATCCATAAAGGATTAGTATTGTTAATTGGTTTTTCCAACTCAGCATCTGCTGCTTTTCCATCCTCAGCCTTGGCCTCTTTTACTTCAGCATTCGCATCGGTAAAGTAAATAGCAACGGGCAAGAATTTACAAAAACGATCCAAGATAGATTTCACACGATTAGCTTCTAAGAACTCTGCACTCTCTTCGTTAATATGTAAAACTATTTTTGTACCGCGAGCGCTATAGTCTACTTCATATAATTCATATTCAGTACTTCCATCGCAACTCCAGAAAACACCTGGTGCATCCTTATGGCTTTTAGAATAAATATCTACTTTGCTACTTACCATGAAGGCGCTATAAAAACCTAAACCAAAATGTCCAATAATGCTAGCGTCTTTGTATTTGTTTACAAATTCTTCTGCTCCACTGAAGGCAACTTGGTTAATGTACTTATCTACTTCTTCAGATGACATACCAATACCATTGTCCATAATGGTCAATGTTTTTTCTTTGGCATCTAAAATTACATCCACTCTAAGGTTACCTATATCGCCTTTCACTTCGCCTTTTGAGCTTAATGTTTTTAGTTTTTGGGAAGCATCTACAGCGTTACTTACTAACTCACGTAAAA
>Ga0209191_1002290_pt1 | contig 12040 bp, 7 predicted proteins | sample S_130626_EF_Meta_FD_187320 | JGI IMG/M metagenome (GOLD analysis project Ga0209191, IMG submission 187320) | Freshwater microbial communities from Lake Simoncouche, Canada to study carbon cycling - S_130626_EF_MetaG (SPAdes) (version 2) | ecosystem: Environmental > Aquatic > Freshwater > Lake ... | reverse complement strand
AGAAGTGGTGGCTGAATTTAATTTTACATGGAGTTTTAAAGCAAAAAAATAATTCAATTTTATAAAAAAAATTATATGAAAAAATTTATAACAAGTATTCTAATACTCGCAATGAGCGGTTCTTTACTAGCTCAAAACGCCAACCCTCCTGGTTTGAAGTATATTAAAGAGAGCGAATTAAAAAAAGATTTATACGCCCTTGCAGATGCACATTTTAATGGCAGGTCGGCAGGTACCTTAGATGAATTAAAAGCCTCTATGTGGTTGGCTGAAAAATATAGAAGTATTGGATTATTACCTGCTGGTGATGATGGTACTTATTTACAGTTTTTTAATTTATGGCGTAATCATATTTCAGATAAGACGGTGATAAAAATTAATAATAAAACCGCAAAGCTTTGGAATGAGGTAGCGGTAGCACAAATGGCTAATGCTTCCATAGTGGCGCCTATTATGTATTTAGGTAATGCAGCAGACATAGATACTTTACAATTAGATATTAAAAATAAAGTAGTGGCTATTGAAGCTTCTTCTAAAGGAATTAATACCAATGTTTCTCTTCCTACTTGGCGCTATAGCAGATCTGTACAATCTAAATATGTTATGCCCCTTATTAGAAAGGGTGCTTCCGCCGTTATTATTATTGCAGATGATATTGCAGAAAAAGCATGGGAAGATGCTGCAGAAAATTTTAAAAGAGGCAGTTATGATATTGATGGTGGCGCGAATGTAACGGTTACTACTACCGTTCCTATTTTATGGATGCATGCAAATGCAAAAGCAGATTTAGAAAATAATACTGCCTTTATGAATGCCAATATTGTAGTAGATAAATACAGTTACCCTTCTGTAAATATTATTGGAAAAATTAATGGTACCGACCCAAAATTAAAAGAAGAATACGTTTTATACAGTGGTCATCAAGACGCGCATGGTATTAGAAATGCATATAATAATGATTCTACTTATTATGGCGCAGATGATAATGCCAGTGTGGATGTGGCTATGCTTGCCAGTGCAAGAGCCTTTATGAAAAACCCAGCGAAGCGTTCTATTTTATTTGTGATACATGGTGCAGAAGAAAGAGGTTTACTAGGTTCAAGGTATTATGTTCAGCACCCAACGGTGCCTATTAAAAATATAGTTACCGTATTGAATGGCGATATGATTGGTAGAAATCATATCGATAGTGCTGCCTTTTTGGGTATGCAATCGCCGCATAAAAATTCAACTGAATTAGTAAACCTTATTTTAGCTGCCAATAATGAAGGGCCTAAGTTTAAATTAGATACCACCTACGATAAAGTAACCCATGTAGAAGGCTGGTATTTTAGAAGCGACCATGTACCTTATGCAAGACTAGGTATTCCTGCTGTAATGTATACTACCTTATTACATGAAGATTATCATACACCCCTTGATAATGCAGAAAATATTAACTACCCTAAGCTAAAGAAAATGGCCGACTGGATGTACCGCAGTGGTTGGAAGGTTGCCAACTTAGCGAAGCGTCCAGCAACCGATGCTAATTTTAAATTAGAGCGCTAATTATTTTATATTACAAACTTGAACGGCCCGAAGTCTCATTGACTGCGGGCCGTTCTTATTGGAAGTACTTTAGGGGAAAGAAAATTTTATCTACAAACTATTATTTAGTTTAAAATACTTTAGAGCCATTTGGTTGATAGGCATATCTAAATGTGTAGTAACGTTGCTTGAATAATTTATCATTTACAGATGCAGTAGACGCTAAGGTTACACCACCTTTATAATAATTTAAAATTTCAATTTTTGCATATTTACCATTTGCAGTTCTAATTACTAAAACGCGACCTGCAATTGGACTTACAAGTGTTGTCAATCCATCATAAGTATACCATGCTTTTCCACTTCCGAGTGGAATTGCATATGAAGCTGCAGTTGAATTATCAATTGCAAAGCTTGAATCGGTTGGTATCGTTTTTAAGGCATCAAATAAACCTACATAAACAAATGCACCACCTAATCCTGGACCGCTTGTACCGTTATTCACTAAAATTTTAGTAGAAGAAAAAGCAATATCCCATTTAGTAGTAGCTGCATCTGTTGAAGCAATTACTTTATTATCTACCAAACTAAAATAAGTAGTCGTACCTGCACTTTGAGGTCTTCCATCAGCGCCTAATCCTGTTACAGTATCTGCAGCAAGATCATTCACTGTAAGTGTACTCACACTCACTGGTACAATGATTGTTTCTTCCTTTTTGCTACAAGCAAACAATGCTAATGCTAAGCTTAAGCACAATGTAAATTTTGTTAGATTCTTTTTCATGATGTATTTTTTTATTTATTTATTTATTTTTTAGTAACTGATATTTAATACTTGTATAAAAAGTTCTTCCTGGTAAATTAGGGAGGTTTGCGGCGTCGATATAATTGGAAATATTATCTACACCTGCCTGAAGGCTTACACCACTTTTGAATGATTTGCCAGCGGCACTGTTGATGGCAACATAGCCACTAGCAAAAACATCACCATTATCAAAAACTTCATTGCCATTGTTATTATTCACAGCCCACTTACTTCTGTAAATGGCTCTTAGATTCAAGTAATAACCCTTGGGGGAATTATAATTCAATTTTACTTGTAGTTTATGCTTACTTGTATTTGGTAAACCTACATACTCATTCAGTTTCATGAGTCTGCTATAGCCTTGGCTATTTTTTGTATAGACTATGCCTGATTTAATGTCTGCAATTTGATCTTTATCACCTGTGCGTAAATACTGATACCCCCCGCTTAGGGACCAATTTGAATTAATTGTATGTTGTCCTTCTAATTCAAACCCAGTAGTAAATGCACGTCCAATATTTAAATAACTATAAATTTGAGCGCCAGAGATATAAGTACCTACTTGCTGTGTTTCAATTAAATTTTTGATATCATTTCTAAATAATTGAAGGGACAAAGCAGAACGAGTATTGATTTTCCAATCCCATGTGAAGTGAACACCATTAGAATATTCAGGCTTAAGTGCTTTTAATAAATAATAATTGGAAAATAAATTTCCAATTTGTCCTAGTGCCTCTAATTTGGCAATCACTTGTTGTGCTTGCGCAGAACCAAATACACTATAACTTCCTGCAGCTGCATTGGTGAAATCTAAAAACAATTGTCTAAAATCTGGTGCTTTAAAACCTTGGCCAACGCTGAATCTAAATTGGTGTGCTGAATTCAACTTGTACAACATGGATAGCTTAGGACTATAGGCAGAAGCAAATTGCTTATTTTGATCAAATCTTAGACCTCCAATCAAAGTAAATTGCTCAGATGGCTTCCACTCCCATTGTGTAAATGCATATTGAATATTATTTTGCTTCCTTATTTTTTCACTATCATAACGACTACTTTTTACACCCTCCAAAACTGCACCAACACCAAAGATTGCTTGTATATTTTTATTAAGATTCCAATCGGTCTGATTTTCGATACGCTTAAAATTATGATTCAATACATCTCTATAAGGCAGTCCATTAATGGTTAACAAATTTTGAACAGCATCGTAGGTGGTTGTATAAGTTCTTACACTCGTTTTTAAAGCTTTAGAAAAACGATGATTTAATGTAGCAGATGCATTTACATCTTTAATATTTTCTTTTCCAATTGAATAAATAGTGATGCCGTTATTGGCTACTGCAATTTCATTTTGAATTTGCTCATTGGTGAAGCGTGTATTCAAGACAATATTCGTTTTACTAGATAGATCCCATTTAATTTGTTGAGTGGTTGAATATCTATCTATCGGCGTTGTGACGCGACTATTACTATTGGGACGTATACTGTATCCATCTGTATTGTAACTATTGATAAATCCTTGGTATTGAAAATTGCTGGTTTGAAATTTAGTTTCAAGATTAGCATCTACTGTATTGTAAGTACCATACCTGAGTCCCATTGACAGTGGTGCACCCATGCTTGCATCGGTAATAATATTGATGACACCTGCCATGGCTTCGCTGCCATATAAACTGGAGGAAGGGCCCTTGACAATTTCAATTTTTTTAATATTCCCAAGCGCAATTCTGTTTAAATCCAATACGCCAGCAGTGCGTCCAACCAATGGTTCTCCATTGATTAATATAATAGTATAGTCTGGATTAAGCCCTTGCAATTGTATGCCTGCACCAAAACCACTTGTCAGGTTGATGCCAGTTTGTTCTTTTAAGATATCCGTCAAACGCAAAGACCCATTTTGTTGGATTGTTTTTGCATTGATGATGGTAACAGGAACTGTAAGATTGTTTAATCTTCGCTCTGTTCTGGTAGCTGTAACTACAACACTGTCGCTATTTGCAAATAAGGTATCTTTTATAAACCGTGCCTGGCCCCATAAGCATTGAGGAATAATAATAAATAATAATAGTAAGGGCTTTTTACACATCGAGCCGCAAAGTTCGAACTTTGAATACATCCATAGATATATTCAAGATAAAACTTAGGCTGAGAGTAGTGTAATTTTACAATTTTATGACAAATCAATTTTGCTCTAAAATACGCTCAATAGATTTTATTTCAGTTGCCGTTATAAAATATTCATAAAACCTTTTATCATCTTCCTTGCGCACACTACTTATAAGCGGCAATTCAAATTGTGTAATGAATTGATACTTTTCATTAATAGCGTTAATCATATCGCTTCTTACTTTTTTCTGTAGCCCCACATTTTTATCCTTGATACCCAACACATGATTAATTTCATTAATTTCTACATTCAAGCTTTGTTTAGAATTTTTTAGTAACAAAGAAATAAGGGCCACTTCCGTGCCCACAAATACCTGGTTGACCGATTTAGATTTTAAAATTTTAAGTTGCGACTGTTCCATTTTTTTACTAACACTTCTATTAAAAAGCCAAATAGAAAAAACAAATGCTGTCAATACAAAAACTATGAAGGCAATAACATAATAGTAATTATCATCAAGCCCCCAAATAGCATAATTCATTAGTTCGAATGAATCAGAAGAGAATTTTTTGGTAAAAAAAGATTGCTTCTCTGGACTAAAACTAAATATAGAATCTTTGTATAAAAAAATATCAGTGCTATTCGCCCTTCTTATAAAAAACTGATTTAGTTCTGAATTATTAGATTTATATATTTTATTATTTATAAAATTAAAATAATACGCTTCGTCTTGGCTTAAATAAATGTACCCACTGTCAATGGCAAAAAATGAATTTGTAATTCCAGCTTCTTCTACTAATTTTTTGGCGCTCGCATGCATCGATCCTAATTTTACCCATTTCTTAGTTGCAATGTCTAAGTAATAACTGTCATAATTTTTTGTCCCTTTGATACTTTCAGGGCCCACAATACCTGCATTAACTATAGATTGAAAGGGTACATATACTCTACCTTCATTTTTGGAAAACCAATTATGCCCATTAGATATGATTTCATTATTAGCGGGTACGATATCCCATTCTTTGTCTAAAAAATTAAAAGCCCTTAAATGGCCATTCAACTTCCAAAAACCATAACCACCATAACTATAGATATGTTTGTCCCAAATAAAATTGTTGCTTGCTATATTGTAATTAATATTAATGGTGGCGTCAATTCTATGAAAAGAATAGCTAGAATCAACCTTATCTTCTAATTGATAAATAACCCCTGTTTGCGATATTAATAAGTAAAGATGCTCTTTGGTCTTTATAAGCTCCTGGCCATTGTATATAAAAATGGTTCCATCTACAGGAATGAATTCATTTTGCTTCGATAGAAAAACCTTGCATTCAAGGTCTTGTAAACTAGTAATCTTATCTAAAAATGGGCTACCAGTAATTTTAAAATGATCTGGGAGCTGAATAATAGCTGCATTAGCCCTTAGTATAAAGACTATTGAGATAAAAATCGTGAATAGTATAGATTTTGCGTAATTCATTGATTATCAATTATAAATTAGGTAAATAACTTATTTAGTATATGGGTTCAAGTACCTAAATATAGGAAATAACCTATTACGAAACTTAATAGGTAACTCAATTGGATATTATATTTCCTTAAATGACCTTCTTTTGAGAAGCTTTTGGGGGAAAGCTATGGATTTTATAAGGGAGTCGTGAAAACGGCTCCCTTTTTTATTGCCCATACTAAATAAAGGGTAGGCTTTGTTCCAGCCCTTCTAAAAGAGCTTATTCCTGCTACCCTGTATTTGGTAACAATTTGGTAATATAGGCCTGAACCCCTTTTGAACCCAAAAGGGGACTTTTGTGAAGCATTATTCAAACCTATAAAACGCTTATTATGGACTTCAATTCAATCATGAAAATTTTCTTGCCAAAGGATAGAGTTTTCTTTCAATTATTCGAAGAAGTAGCTGAACATGTTTATGAAATGGGCATCAAATTAAAAGAAATGGTCAACGAACCAGATGCCGATGTCAGAGCTAATATTTTAGCACAAATTGAAAACCTAGAACATAAGAATGATGATTTAACACATTCTATTTTTACTGAATTAGGTAGAAATTTTATTACCCCATTTGACAGAGAAGACATTCACTATTTAGCATCTTCTCTTGATGATATTGCAGACTATATATATGCATCTGCTAAAAAGATTAATTTTTATAAAGTAAACCCTAACGATACAGGTATACACAAACTAGCAGAATTAATTTTACAAGGTACACTAGAAACTAAAAAAGTAGTTTTGGGACTTCGTAATATGAAAAATATTAAGGAAATGACTGAAGCCATGATTAAGGTGAATAGCATTGAAAATCAGGCAGATGATATTTTTGACATGAGTATTGAAAGACTATTTGAACAAGAGAACGATTTTAAAGAAGTAATTAAGAAAAGAGAAATATATCAAGTACTTGAAATTGCCACCGATAAAATTGAAGATGTTTCCAATGTAGTTGAATCTATTATTATCAAGTACGCTTAATTTATTCCTTAATTTATTCAAGATGACTTTATTAATTATCATTATAGCCCTTGCGCTAATATTTGACTATATCAATGGATTCCATGATGCAGCCAATTCTATTGCCACTGTGGTTTCTACAAAGGTGTTAACGCCTTTTCAAGCGGTATTATGGGCAGCCTTATTCAACTCTGTAGCATTCTGGATTTTTAAAGACCACGCCGTAGCCAACTCCATTAGTAAAACGGTCTATAAAGACTTTATTACTTTGCCCGTAATTTTTTCAGGTTTATTAGCTGCCATTTTCTGGAACTTACTTACTTGGTGGTATGGTATTCCTTCTTCTTCTTCACATACTTTAATTGGAGGTTTTGCAGGAGCAGCTATTGCGCATGCACTCATGATAAAAGGAATCGATTATTCTTGGGCTAAGATAGTAGACAGCGATACTATCATGAAAACAATTTTGTTTATATTCTTAGCGCCTATTATAGGTATCATTATATCTATTTTTATATCCGTGGTAACCATTATGCGCAATATATGGTGGAGGTTTGCCATAATAATTATTGCCACTGCTGGTACCGTTTTAATGTTTGATAAATTTGAGGACACCAAAATTAAAGAAAACGTTCAAAAGTTTTATAGCATTGATAAATACCAAAAAGAAATAGCTACTATTAAAGGCGATCTTAAAAATAAACAAGGCGATGCTGAATTGCTATCGGCCTTGCAATTGAATGAAGGAAAATTAGAAAAGGCAAATATATCTTACAATAATTTAGTTCCTTATTTATCTGATTTTGATAATTCTTCTGCAGCTAAAATTGCCTCTATTGCAAAAGATAGTGGCTGGTTAAAAAATGTGGCTGTTAGCAAATTAAAAGATGAAGTTAGAAACGCAAACGATTTTTTAGTAATAGAAGCAAAATCCGCAGAAGATAAAGACGCAAAAGCAATTTATGCTATTGCAAAAATTAAAACTGAAGAATATAAAGAGCCTTTAAAATTATACTTAGAAGGTACTATTAGCCTGGACTCGGCTTTAACAATTGTAAATAGTATTTACCCTATTGCCGATAAAAATATAGAAAAGGTAAAAGCAAAAATAACCAAATTCAATATTGAAAAAACTTTCGGAAGTGAAATTGACAAAGCAGATAATTCTGTAATTGTATACGGTATCATTGGTGCTTCTATTTTATTTATGATCATCTATTTTTATGTAGAGAAAATAAAAACACCTACATCTCGTTCCGTTGCTTATATGTTTAAAAAGCTACAATTATTTAGTTCTGCAGCTTTTAGTATTGGACATGGTGGTAATGATGCACAAAAAGTAATGGGTATAATTGGCGCTGCATTAATTGCCAATGGAAGTATGCAAGACTTTAGTCAATTACCTGATTGGGTTCCAGTAGCTTGTTATTTAGCTATTGGTTTAGGTACCATGAGTGGTGGTTGGAAAATTATAAAAACAATGGGATCTAAAATTACCAAGGTAACCCCACTTGAAGGTGTAGCTGCTGAAACAGCGGGTGCATTTACTTTATTTTTTACAGGTCAAATGGGTATTCCTGTTTCAACTACACATACCATTACAGGATCTATTATTGGTGTAGGTGCTACTAAACGTTTAAGTGCCGTAAGATGGGGTGTAACGACCAACCTATTATGGGCATGGGTTTTAACCATTCCAGTAAGTGGCGTGCTAGCAGCTATTACCTATTTTATTGTTCATTATTTTTCTAAATAGATATTTATAATAATTAGAATGAGTCATTATTTTTTTTTAAAAAAATTACTACAAAAAAGCCCCGACATATCGGGGCTTTTTTATTATTAGAATAAGTAATTATAAATTAATATTTTTTAAAAAATAATACTAGAAAATTTATTTCGATTGTATAGCATGAATTTTAGTTTGTCTTCCATCGATATAGTCAAATCGCGTGCCATTAAAATAGCCATTCTGCTCTAAAGCTACTCTTACTGGCTTATCCCAACCTGCTAATGTATGCGTAGCATTTAATTCAATGGAATAACAGGTATTGGCTTTCATCGTGTAATCGCCAGAACCTGGTACACCATTTTGGAAATCCCACATGCCAATGGTAGTGCCTGCTGCGTGGCCATGAAACCCAATGGGATGCGTGTATATACTTGGATTAATACCAGCAGCCTTCGCATTCGTTAAAGCTTGCTTTAAAATTTCATTGCCCGATTTGCCTATAGCAAATTCATTGGTTAGAAAATCTTGTAATTGATTCGTTTTCGAAAATGCAGCTTCTAATGCAGCAGGTACTTCTTTTTCTATAGGTAGTAGAACATAAGCATGCTCTTGCACATCTGAATTTAGTCTTAAATAAGTAATTCCAAAATCTACATGTAATAAATCGCCTGGTCTAATCACATCATCTTTTTCATTACTTACTCTTCTTTGAATTTCGATAGAAGGATGAAACCATGTAATAAGCCCATCATCACTTAGTTTTTGTCTAAACCACCAAACCAAGTCCTGCGTAGTAGTTACATTAGGCTTTATCACTTTATTACTAAAACCTTCCTTAATAATAGCATGCGTTATTTTTAATAAGCTTGGATACAATTCCATTTCTTTTGCTGTTCTAGTTTCTAACCAACTCACCCCTAAAGGTTCTGCTGAAACTATTTTTGCTTGCTCACTTGCATTTAAGCTATTGACAAACTCTAAATACTCTGTATGATCTAAACCATCGGCATGTCCATAATCGGCCGATGTATTAATGGCAATTTTATTTGGGTTTAGCTTTCTCAATAAAGCAGTTAAAGCATCCCATTGATTAGGGAAAGCAGCTACATCCCAAGCGGCAGCAATTTCTGTACCCACCGCATACCTAGCCACTGCATACTTTTCAGTAGTATTTTTTTCCTTGTTTCTATAAAACACTAGCATAGTTCTACGACGCGCTGCTATCCACTCCGCTGGTAGCATGGTTCTTAAAATAGGGTCTTCATTATACTCTCTTGTGATGATTACCCAACAATCCATATTGGTACGATCCATTAAAGAGGGTAGTAAATTATTAAAACGATCTGCTAATAATTCATTGACAATACTTGCTTGCTCTCTTACGGTTTTCACTTGGGCAGTGGTAGTTATAAAAGGAGCTACCACCAATAACTGTAATGTGAGTAGGAATAGGATTTTACGCATCGGATAAATTTGAATTATGATAAAATAGGTTCAACGAAAAACTGAATAACTAAATTAACTACTAAATTTGCAAATATGGTTTTTTTAAGAAAATTTATGCTGGGAATTTTAGTTTTGGCATACAGCACTGTATCGGGACAGGATACAAGCTATACCCAGTTGACCACTATTGTGGTATCAGCCAACAAGTTGAAAGAGAAAAGAATAGAATCGCCTGTGGCCATTTCCATATTATCTCCCAAGACTGTTGATGAAGCAAAAGCACAAAGAATTGATTTTCTATTGAATAAAGTAAGTGGAGTATATATGCCCACCATTGGTAATGAACAACATATGATGTCTATTAGACAACCTATTTCCTTAAAAGGGCTTTATTTATATTTAGAAGATGGCATGCCCATTAGAACCAGTGGCTTATTTAGCAGCAATGCCCTTATTGAAATGAATAGCAGCAATATTCATAGTATTGAAATTATTAAAGGCCCTGCCTCGGCCCTCTATGGTGCTGAAGCCATCGGTGGCGTGGTGAATATTTTAACTACCCCTGTACCTAATAAAGCAAATGCTTTTATAAGTACTCAAATAAATAATACTGGTTATAAAAAATTGGATTTGAGCTGGGGCGCTCCCACCAAAACAGGAGGTTGGATGATTAATGCAGATTGGACGGATCAAAAAAAGGGCATTACCGAGTACAGTGATTTTGATAAAAAAGCCTTGAGTGTAAAAAGAAATTTTAAAGTAAGCGATAAGTTAAAGGGATATCAAAACCTTCAATACATTAATTACTATACTCAAATGACTGGTTCTTTAGATAGTATTAAATTTTTTCAGAAAAATTTTGGCACACAACAAAGCTTCACTTTTAGAAAAATTGACGCCCTAAGATTTCGACAAAACCTTGACTACAACTGGAATGCGCATTCAAACACGACGCTCAATTTCATGTACCGAAATAATACTATGGACCAGAACCCCACTTATTCTATAGCGTCTACTAAAAATCCCACCCAATTTAAAGGACAAGTAAATAGCAACCATTTCGATGCCTATGTTCTAGACCTTCAACATATATGGAGCATTCCAGTGCTAAGTAGTAAAATAATGTTAGGTGGCTACTGGGATATCACCCACCAAAATTTAATGGCGCACTACATTGATATTATAAAAGACACCAGCATTGGCAAATACACAAAATATAATTACCCAAGTAGGGATTCACTTATTACCAAATACAATACTCAAATTAGCAATAAAGCCATTTACTTTAATTATATCGCCAATTTGAATAAGGCTATTCGCTTAAACATGACCATGCGTTATGATAATTTTGAATACCTATTTAATAACCTACTTCCCCTTGGAACACCATCTGCCAAAAATAATTTTACACAGTTCACGCCTAAACTAGGACTTACTTATAATCTGAAAAATTGGGGTAGCTATATTAATTATAGCAAGGGCTTTGTTCCTCCTCAAATAACAGAGATATACAATGCCATTAGAGTGCCTTATTTATTACCACAAGATTTTTCCAATATGGAAATAGGCTCTTGGTATCAACATAAAAAACTAAGCGCTGAAATTTCCATTTATTCTTTACAAGGGAATAACGAAATTATTTCAGTAAGACAAACAGATGGCGTCAACTTAAATCAAAACTCGGGTGCTACAAGTCATATGGGTATTGAATATCAGATACGCTATCAATTAGCACCTACTATGGAAATTAGCCTCAATGGTTCTAATACACGTCATAAATATTTAAATACTAGTATTAAAGGCGTAGATGTAAGTGGTAAAGAAATGAATGCGGCACCCCACTTATTCAATAATGTATCTTTTAGTTGGAAGCCTACTAAACTAATACGCAGTTCGGTAGAATGGATACACCAATCGGGTTATTATATGGATGAAACAAATGCCACTCGTT
>Ga0209191_1002287_pt1 | contig 12047 bp, 14 predicted proteins | sample S_130626_EF_Meta_FD_187320 | JGI IMG/M metagenome (GOLD analysis project Ga0209191, IMG submission 187320) | Freshwater microbial communities from Lake Simoncouche, Canada to study carbon cycling - S_130626_EF_MetaG (SPAdes) (version 2) | ecosystem: Environmental > Aquatic > Freshwater > Lake ... | reverse complement strand
CAAGGTAGTAGAGTCTACCCAGATCTCCGGCGAGAATTTTTCGATGTAACTCCATAAAACGAGGTTCGCGCCTCAGAATAAGATTTGAAGACAGGCAAATTTGAGGATTACTATTCAGAGCTTCTCTGATTCGATCTAGCTCATGTTGAAACAAACAAATTGGCTTCTCTACAAATATATGCTTACCATTTTGAATAGCAAGCATAATCTGCTCAAAATGAAAAGTATCAAATGAGGCTATGGATACAACGTCTACCTCAGGGTTAATAAGAACATCCTTGGCATCACTATATAAAGGGATATCAGGATTTCTTGATCCTACCTCCGCCAACTTATTTTGATCAAAATCACATAGGGCAACAACACTACATCTAGCATCTTGTTGGTACCCGGCAATATGTCGCTCACCCACACCCAACCCAATAATGCCAACCCTAATCTTGGATGTGCTCATGAGCTAATCCCTGGAATTAACCTTACAAAATCACGCCAACCATTAGACTGTAGATCGCATGAATTAATAATTGCAGTGACCTTGTTTAAGTCCTCTTCGGTATCCACAGAAAGCTGAACATCTCCTGCTGGAGGTTCTGCTACAAAGTTCATAATTTTGAAATTTGATTCACTTCTATAAAACGCTTTAGTAACATGCTCTAGATCATCGAAACTAATTAAGTCGCCATACATTCTCTTGAACGAAGAACTTCGAACCAACTCCACAGACTGGCCTTTTGGAAAAGTCCTATGTAAGACATTTGTAACTAAATCATAAAAACCGTATCTATATTCAGCTATTGCCATATCGATGACCTTAGGATCGATTAAAGGGCTATCTCCGCTAATCCTTATAAACTCTTCAGCACACTCCCTTTCGATCACATTCAAGAATCTCCCAGCTACATCATTAAGTGCACCCCTAAAACAGGAAAAATTTCTTGAATAACAAAATTGCTCTATTGGATCATCGGATGCATTGCTGGAGGTTGCAATAACCACCTTCTTAACACCATGAGCTTGCATTACTTGGTCACGAACCCTTTCAAGCATGGGTTTTCCAGCAATATTCATCAACACCTTACCAGGAAGACGCATTGAAGACATTCGAGCTTGAATAATTGCCAACATTAGAGTCTTAAATCAGTTTGATCTTTTGGGTATATGCTTTTGACATCAAACAAAACATGCTTTTCTTTTCCAAGCGCATGAATCTTATCGACTCCCATATTCTTGAAATCATCATGGGCAACAAGTACTAGGATAGCATCGTAACTAGCGGGAGTGAGTTCGGAGGTCAGTGTGATGCCAAACTCTTTTAAGGCTTCCTCAGGAGCCACCCAAGGATCATAGACGTGTATATCACACTCGAAATCCTTTAACTCTGCTATGACATCGATAATTCTTGTATTGCGAATATCCGGACAATTCTCTTTAAAAGATAAGCCCATCAAAAGAATTCTTGCGTTGCGCACCTGAAGCCCATGCTTCATCATTAATTTAACAAGTTGTGATGATATGTATGCTCCCATGCCGTCATTCAACCTTCTACCCGCCAATATGATTTCTGGGTAACAGCCAATCGCCTGACCTTTATGTGTCAAGTAATAAGGATCCACGCCAATACAGTGACCGCCAACCAAACCAGGGCGGAAGGGCATGAAATTCCATTTTGTTGCAGCTGCTAGCAAAACAGCTTCGGTATCAATCTCAAGTCGATTAAAAATAATGGCCAGCTCATTCATTAAGGCAATATTCAAATCTCGCTGAGTATTTTCAACCACTTTTGCAGCCTCTGCAACCTTAATGCTTTCTGCCATATAAGTGCCGGCTTCAATAATTGATTTATAAATTTCATCCACAAAAATGGCTGTTTCTAAATTTGATCCAGAGGTAATTTTCTTGATTGAAGAGAGCCTACGAAGCTTATCTCCAGGATTTATTCTCTCTGGGCTATACCCAATAAAAAAGTCTCTATTAAAGAGCAAACCTGAAATACTTTCTATTACTGGAACACACTCTTCTTCGGTCGCCCCTGGATAAACAGTCGACTCATAAATTACAAGATCATTCTTTTTGAGTAATTGCCCGACAATCTTACTAGCGGATAATAAGGGCCTTAAATCAGGCTGCTTATGTTTGTCTACTGGTGTTGGAACTGTAATTATGTAACAGTTACAGTCCTTTATAAAAGATTGATCATCCGTAAAAAATAAATTTAGATTCTCTAGCAGGTTAAATTCTACTTCTCTAGTAATGTCTTCTCCATTTTTTAACTCCTCTATACGTCTAGCATTAATATCAAATCCAACTACTGCAAACTTTTTTGAAAATTCAACAGCTAGTGGAAGGCCAACATAACCTAATCCTATAACGCAAATTTTTAAATGGTCTAAGGAATACATAAATTAAGCCTTAATTAAAAATGCAAGCACAGTTTTTTAAATTCAATAACTCAGCAGATCAAGTCTGAGCAGATCAGCCATTTACTTGTAAAAATTTTTGGTACGCAACGAGTAAGCCATCATCAATATTTGTAGATGCCTTCCAACCTAAACCATTTATACGTGCCGAGTCCATTAATTTCTGAGGCGATCCATCTGGCATTTGCGGATCAAACGATATCTTTCCTTGAAAACCTACCACTACTCGAATCTTTTCTGCTAAATCCATGATTTGAATATCCTCTCCCGACCCTACATTGATATGACTTTGCATTGGCTTAGTATGTTGATCGTAAATCTTCTTATCAAGCCCCATTACAAATACTGAGGCTGCGGCCATATCATCCACATACAGAAATTCTCGTCTTGGCGTGCCTGTACCCCAAATGACGACTTCAGGCACATTATTGACTTTTACCTCATGAAATCTCCTAATCAGGGCTGGAATAACGTGACTATTCTCAGGGTGGTAATTGTCTCCAGGTCCGTAAAGATTCGTCGGCATTACTGATCTGTAGTCAACTCCGTGTGATTCACCATATTGTCGGTTATAACTTTCGCATAATTTGATACCGGCAATTTTTGCGATTGCATAAGGTTCGTTAGTTGGCTCCAGACTTCCAGTCAAAAGAGCACTCTCTTTCATGGGTTGCTCTGCAAGCCTAGGATAGATGCAACTAGATCCTAAAAATAGTAATTTCTTCACTCCAGCAACAAAAGCGTGATGAATGACGTTCGCCTCAACCATGAGATTTTCATAAATAAATTCTGCAGGGAATGTATTGTTGGCATAAATACCACCTACCTTAGCCGCAGCCAAATAAACTTGATCCGGTTTTTCTTTCTGAAAAAAATCAGCCACAGCGGCTTGATTGGTTAAATCAAGCTCAGCATGCGTTCTGGTGATGATGTTTTGATAGCCTTGCGCCTGTAAATTTCGCATAATTGCAGAGCCAACCATTCCCCGATGCCCAGCGATGTAAATTTTAGGTTGGGAATTCATATAATTGCTTTTCAATATTTTGGATTAATTTTTTGACGAATTTGCATGGTCAAGTTGGTTCTGAAATTGCCAACCACTAGTGCACATATCTACCAATGATCTATTAGCCTTCCAGCCAAGCACTTTATTTGCCTTATCAACCAAGGCGTAACAACTTGCAATATCTCCAGGGCGCCGGTCTACCACACTATAGGGTATAGTTTTTTTGCTTACGCTCGCAAAGGCAGCAATCATCTCTAAAACACTATAGCCTATACCAGTGCCCAAATTAAAAGTCTCAAAACCAGTTGAACGGGGAATATAAGACAGTGCTGCCAAATGGCCTTCAGCCAAATCAACAACATGGATAAAGTCCCTTACTCCAGTCCCATCCTTGGTTGAATAATCATCTCCAAATACACTTAATTGAGGCAATTGACCGGTTGATACCTGGGCAATATAAGGCATCAAATTATTTGGAGTGTCTTGGGGATTCTCACCAAGCAAACCTGAATGATGTGCCCCAGCAGGATTGAAATACCTGAGGTTTATCACCCTCCATGCTGAGTCTGCAAATGCTAGGTCTTCTAAAATTTGTTCGATCTGTAACTTGGTTCTTCCATAAGGATTAGTCGGAGCAAGGGGATGACTTTCATCGATGGGCAAATATTGTGGATCACCATACACTGTTGCACTGGAACTAAAAACAATATTTTTTACATTCCGCTCGCTCATGGCTCGTAATAAGCTTAAGGTGCCCTGAACATTATTTTCGTAATATTTTAAGGGCGTCGTTACCGACTCACCAACTGCCTTGAGACCGGCAAAATGGATAACGGCATCCACCGAAAACTGATCTAAGGTTTTATCGAGTAATTTGGCATCGCGAATGTCACCCTCTATAAAAGGAATTTCTTTTCGCAAAACTTTTGCAAGGTTTTCAATTACAGATTTTGAGCTATTACAAAGATTGTCATAGATTACTACTTGATGACCAGCCTCCACCAATGCCACGGCCGTGTGACTTCCAATGTATCCAGCGCCACCGGTTAATAATATATTCATAAGAATCTATTAATATTTTCAGAATATAGCAAGCCTATGCTCAACTCTCTTTACCCACTGCGACAGTAAATCCATGCTTTTGGAGTAGTGCATGTTGCCTAGCTTGATCCAAGTCGTTTGCCACCATCTCCAAAATCATTTGATCAAGCGTAATCTCTGGAACCCAGCCTAGTTTTGCCTTAGCTTTAGCAGGGTCACCCAAGAGCGTCTCCACCTCTGTAGGGCGGTAGTAGCGTGGATCAATTTGTACGATCACATCACCAGCCTTTAATGCTGGGGCCTTATCACCCTCAATCGAGAACACAATCGCTTTTTCATTCTCAGCTTTACCTTCAAACCTTAAGGTAATGCCCAATTGTTTGGCGCTGCGAGTAATAAATTCGCGCACAGTAAATTGCACACCCGTCGCAATGACAAAGTCCTCTGGCTGCTCTTGCTGCAACATCAGCCACTGCATACGCACATAGTCTTTGGCGTGACCCCAATCACGCAATGCATCGATATTGCCCATGTACAGGCACTTCTCTAAACCTTGAGCAATATTAGCCAGACCACGAGTTACTTTACGCGTTACAAAAGTTTCACCACGGCGCTTAGACTCATGGTTAAATAAAATACCGTTACAAGCGTAAATGCCATAGGCCTCACGATAGTTAACCGTAATCCAATAGGCGTACATCTTAGCGACTGCATAAGGACTTCTAGGATAGAACGGTGTCGTTTCTTTTTGAGGAATCTCTTGTACTAAGCCATACAACTCAGAGGTAGACGCCTGGTAGAAACGGGTTTTCTTTTCTAGGCCTAAGATGCGGATGGCCTCCAAAATACGTAGAGGGCCAACCGCATCTACGTCAGCAGTGTACTCAGGAGACTCAAATGAAACGGCCACATGAGACTGCGCACCTAGGTTATAAATCTCATCAGGCTGGCATTCTTGAATAATACGTACTAGATTGCTTGTGTCAGTCAGATCGCCGTAGTGCAAGATGAGATCCTGATGATCGATATGCGGATCTTGGTAAATATGATCAATGCGATCGGTGTTAAAAGAAGATGCACGGCGTTTAATACCGTGAACGATGTAGCCTTTTTCTAATAGGAACTCAGCAAGGTATGAGCCATCCTGGCCAGTAATACCTGTAATGAGGGCTACTTTTTGGGTATTGGTTTTGGTATTTGTCATATGAGTAATTTTCTTTTGCTAGCTTCTACCGTAGGTATCTTCAAAGCGGACGATATCGTCTTCGCCCAAATAACTACCCGATTGCACCTCAATAATCTCTAGGGGCTCAGTACCACGATTGGCCAAACGATGTGTTTGCCCCTGAGGAATATAAGTACTTTGATTTTCTTTCAAAGTAATTATTTGATCTCCATTGGTGATTTCTGCAACACCTTTCACCACAATCCAATGCTCGGCACGATGATGATGCATCTGTAATGATAAGCTTGCGCCCGGTTTCACCTGAATACGTTTGACTTTAAAGCGCTCACCTTCATCGACGCTGTCGTACCAGCCCCATGGCCTTGCAACTTTGCGATGAAGATTTTTCTCCTCACGTCCTTGCGTTTCTAATTGAGTCACAATATTTTTAACATCTTGGCTATTCCCTCGATCGGTCACTAATACTGCATCAGCCGTCTCCACAATTACTAAATTCTCAACACCAACAACGCTCACCAAACGACTACTTGCGTGTACTAAGGAATTCTTAGAATCTGTAAGGAGTACATCACCACTAATCACATTACCATCTTGGTCGCGTTTTCCAACTTGCCAGACCGCATCCCAGGCCCCTAAATCATTCCAGCCAGCATCAAGCTCAACCATACGGATTGGGTATTTTGACCCTGGACATTTTTCAATAACAGCATAGTCAATTGACTCGCTAGGAATCCATTTGAACTCTTCTTTGCCTGGACGAATAAAACTAACGCCATCTGCACTATCTTCAGATTTACTAAGCCAAGCCTTTTGTGAAGCTTCAAAAATATCAGCGCGGAATTCATTTAAAGCAGCTAGCCAAGTGCTGGCCCTCAAAACAAATATGCCACTATTCCAAAGATAACCGCCATCAGCCAAATACAATTCAGCCGTTTTAAGATCAGGTTTTTCTACAAAACGATTTACAGCATAAGAGTTGTTGTGATCTTTTCCACCAGAACGCTGGATGTATCCGTAGCCGATTTCTGGAGCGCTTGGAGTGATTCCTAAAATGGCGATTGCCAGAGCACTACTTTCCACTACTTGGGTGCAATCTTGCAAAGCCTTAGTAAAAGCAGTATGATTTTGTATTGTTTGATCAGCAGGCGTGATGACCAAAATGGGATCTTGCCCTTGACCCAATTGCTCCGCACATAATGCAGCCATACTTAAAGCTGGTGCAGTATTTCGCCCACAAGGCTCCAGCAAAAGAATTGCTTCAATAGATTTTAATTCCCGTAGCTGATCCAAGACTAAAAAGCGATGGTCTTCATTCGAGACAACCAAAGTCTCACCTAGGGCGATCTTCGGACTGGCAATAGCATTAATTCGCTCTACAGCCTGCTGAAAAAGACTGAGTGAAGAGCCATCTCCAGAGAGTACCAAAAATTGCTTTGGGAAGCCAGATCGAGACAAGGGCCAAAGCCGAGTCCCGGAACCGCCGCAAAGAATGACTGGACAAACTAAAACCATATTGGACCCAAGAAAGCTTTCATACTTAATATGAATAAAACATCATTTTATAGGGTTTTATGGTCTTTCCCTTAAGCAAAATAGAGATATTTATTCAAATCCTTCTTTATCAAAAGCCTCGGTCATAACAAAAAATACCGAGTAAAGCTAAACATAAAAGAAAACAGGCCGCTAGAAGCGGCCTGTTTAACTTAAGTCTAAAATTGACTACGAAATACGGATTAGGCTTTCTTAGCGTAAGCAGAGCACCAACCTTTACCAGCAACCTGCTTAGCACCAAACAATGAGCAACCGCCGGCAACAGCATCAGCCTTACCTTGGAATAAAGCGCAGTTGGTGCACACTTGACCAGCGGCATACTTAGGAAACTTTGCTTTATCGACTTTAGAGGCATCAGCTTTGTAACCTAATGCTGAAGCTTGTGGATCCGTTTCCGCAACCATGGCTTGAGCTTGAACTGTTCCGTTCAAAGCCAAAGTGCAAGCACCAGCAGCAGACAAAATCATAAATTGGCGACGACTATTTTTCATATGAACTCCAGAGGGTGAAATGACAAAAAAGATATGGATGAATCATAGAGCAGACCCAGTGACTAGACAATTTATGCTCTAAGCAGTTGATTTAAATCACTATTTTGTTGAGAATTATTCTCAAATAAGAGAATGTTGAATTCGCGTTCATTTTCGAGAGATCCGGATTGCGGATTAATGCCAACCTTTTAGGTTCATACAGCCAATCCGCTGTTTGATATTTACCCCAGAGCCAGGATCTGGATAGGCCTGTGCACAATCAATAGCATCACGCTGAAAGTTTGCCTGATTATTTTTAGCCGGATCGCTATTCACACTAGGATACGAAGTGCAGGACAGCAAAGTCGTGATCATCCAAAAACCACTCAACAGTTTAAGTGTCGTTTTCACTAAGGCTTAGCCCCTCATTTTCTGACTTTATCTTTTATCCAGTAATGATAAAAACTCGCGACGCAAATTAGAGTCTTTTAAGAAAGAGCCACGCATCACGCTATTAACCATCTTTGAATCGCGATCTTTAACGCCACGCCATTGCATACAGAAGTGGTCTGCATCCATAACGATAGCAACACCGACAGGCTTGATTTTTTTCTCGAGCATGTCTGCCAACTCTACTACCGCCTCTTCTTGAATTTGAGGACGACACATCACCCACTCAGTTAAGCGTGAGTACTTGGATAAGCCAATGAGGGCAGACTCTTTGCTAGGTAAGACGCCAATCCAAATACGACCCATGATGGGACAAAAATGATGGGAACAAGCACTACGCACCGTAATAGGGCCAATGATCATCAACTCATTTAAACGACTCACATTAGGAAATTTGGTTAGGGTAGGCTGCTCGACATAGCGGCCATTAAACACCTCCTTAATAAACATTTTTGCGACGCGCTGACTCGTATTATTTGTATTGTGATCGCCCTTAGTGTCGATCACCAAGCTCTCGAGAACAGCTTGCATCTTTTGGGCTACTTCATCTACTAGGCCCTCTAATTCACCTGGCTTAATAAAAGCGGAGATATTGTCATTTGCATGAAAGCGTGCTTTTTGCGCCTCGATACGCCGACGAATCACGACTGACAAAGGTATGCCGCCATCACTCTTTTTAGAGGCAATATTTTTTACAGCTATTTTGCTTGTAGCTTTTTTAGCTACTGATTGAGAGCTCGTCTTAGCAGTTATTTTTTTAGTTGTCATGTCAAGTAAATTGTTGAAATTTGAATACTTTAAATCTGGAAGAAGATGGCCACTACACAAATTAAACCAGCAGTCCAAACAATTGTTCTCGTTGTGGGCCAATTGGCGATATAGCAAATAAGAAAGGCAATCCGTGCCAATACAAAGCCTATGGCTAATAAGTCGACTCTATTTTGTGGGGCGTTAGCGATCGTTGCAATGATGACTGCGGCAAAGAATAAGGGAAGAGACTCAAAAAGATTTGCTTGAGCCGCATTTGCTCGCGCCCTAAATCCCGTCTGCTTGGAAAGCCACTGACGTGGCATACCGTTATCAAAATCTTTAAATCCTTTTTTGGCAATCCCTGCTGCCACAATGGGTAATAGACCCATAAACAAGACACACCAATAAGCAATAGTCATCGTTTTTCCTCGGCGCTCGATTTCATCACAGTTTGTATATTTGATTTTTTCTTCGAGCCAATACGTGACTCGAGGCCATTCATGAGATTTTTAATGTTACTGCGATGACGCCAAATCAGAAGAGAGCACACTGATAGCAAAGCAATTGCCATTGGCTGAAAGCCAAACAAGAATACAAAATAGATTGGGCCAAACACTGCGGCTGCCAAGGCGGCTAAGGAAGAGTAGCGCATAAAGATCGCCACAATGATCCAAGTGCCCAGTGTCGCCAAACCAAGGATCCAATTAATTCCAAACAAAATGCCGCAGGCAGTAGCGACACCCTTGCCGCCTTTAAATCCATGAAATATTGGAAACAGGTGCCCCAAAAACACAGCGATCACTACACCGCATAGCAACCAAGAATTAAGTGTTGAGCTTAAAGACTCATCACCCAATAGGATTCTGCCCAACATCACGGCAAAGAAACCTTTAAGAACGTCGCCAGTCAAGGTGAGAACTGCTGCCAATTTATTACCCGTGCGAAGGACGTTAGTAGCACCAGGATTGCCGGAACCATAGGAATGGGGATCGGGCAAACGCATGCATTTACTTACCACTACCGCAAATGAAATAGAGCCTATAAGGTAGGCAATCGGGATGACTAGAAGTTCTAGGGAGTAATTCATAGCGCTATCTTAACCACTTATCGGGCTCATTATTTTTGGTTTACCAACCCTCCTGATAAGCTATGCACAAAAAGGAGGCGCCATGTCCATAGCGATCACCACAGTATTTACCAACAATCGGAGTCAAGCCGTTAGATTGCCCGCCGAAGCCCGTTTGCCAGATGAGGTGAAAAAAGTCATTATCCGGATTCGCGGTCGCGAGCGAATCATTACGCCGCTTGAAAATACCTGGGATCACTTTTTCCTAAACGAGCCATCTGTATCTGCTGACTTTATGCAAGAGAGTAGGGAATAAATACCTATAGCGCAAATACTCTCTCATGCGGCCCGCAATACATCGGTGACCCAGGCATTAATACTCTTTCCTGACGCCTTAGTAGTTCTAGCTACTTTCGCATGAATTTCTGGTGAAATGCGCAACATCAACTTTCCCGAGTAGGGTTTTTGTGGTTTCATACCATGCATTTCAGACATAGTGACATACCCATCCACCGCAACTTCGAAGGCTTTAATCAACTCAGAAACAGACTCGCCATGAAAAGAGACGATATCCGTAATACCGGTCAAGTGGCCTACAAAAATACGGTCATCGGAATCAAATTCAATATTGGCAGAATAATTTTTATAACTTAATGGCTTGTTCATGGTTTAACTCCTATCAGTACCAAAAAACTTTGAACGTCTTTTACTTGATATCTCTTTGCTTCTTTTCCTGGATGTGGTCTATGTAGATCCAATCGATGGCTATTCATCAAAAAGCTTACCCTAGAGCCCTCACCCTCAACGCATTGACTGCCAATCGCTATCAACAATAGCTCAATCTTTCTCCACTCTATCGTTGCGGAAGTGGGTTTAGCAAATATGGCTCATCTCATCCGCGCGGATGATGCTGCTGATGAATAGATTTAAGGCGTTCCCTAGCAACATGGGTATATATCTGAGTGGTGGAGATATCGGCATGTCCTAAAAGTAGTTGTACTACTCTTAAATCAGCGCCATGGTTGAGCAAGTGGGTAGCAAAAGCGTGGCGTAGAGTATGTGGGGATAAAGCCACCGGTATATTGGCAATTACTGCGTAGCGCCTAATTAGTGCCCAAAAAGCTTGGCGAGTCAGGCCTGTACCAGTGTGGCGCCCAATGAAGACCACATCCGAAGTTTTGCCTTCAAGCAATGGTGTTCTCGCTTCAGCTAGATAGCGACCTAGCCACTGCCCTGCCTCACTGCCAAAAGGTACTAAACGCTCTTTACCGCCCTTACCATTTACCACCCGGATAACGCCTTCATTTAATCCCAGAGCGATAGTCTTAAGAGACACAATTTCCGAGACCCTCAGGCCGCTGGCATACATCAACTCCAGCATGGTGCGATCTCGTAACCCTAAGCATGTTTCGACATCAGGGGCTTTGAGCAAAGCAGTGACATGATCTTCGCTTAAAGTCTTAGGAAAACGTAATGCTTGCTTAGCAGAGCGCAAGCCGATGCAGGGATCACTTTTAACCAAGTTCATGCGAAGAGCATGACGATAAAACCGTTTGAAGACTGTTAAGCGGCGGTTGGCGGTAGTCGCTTTATCGGCTCGGCGATGGGCAATATACGCAGTGAGATCTTTTTCCTTAACGCTATAAAGGTCGGCGCCCGAATCCTTTTGAAGCCACTGGGCTAAGAGTAATAGATCTCTGCGATAGGCGGACAAACTGTTTTGCGATAACCCATCCTCCAGCCAACAAGCGTCACAAAAGCGCTCAACAGCCTCTTGGCTTGCTAACGAAATCAACTGATTGCTTGAATGATTGCGGCTAACAGAAGTCTTCATAGAGTTAATCACAAGATCTTAAATAAACTCATGCTATTTGCCGGCTTTAATTTTCTTGACGCTTTAGGTCGCGATAGAAGTTTTCATGAGGGCCAAATGTTAAAAGCTTCAAGCTATCTTCATCTAGGATGCGATAGGCCAACAAGCAATGTTGTTGAGAAAGTCGAAACTTAAAAACTCTCACACCCAACAAATCCCCTATTTTGGCTTCGCCCATGGCTGGATTCAGACTAATTATCCTTAGCGCTTGGTCTAAGTCATTTTTTTGCTGTGGAT
>Ga0209191_1002283_pt1 | contig 12057 bp, 11 predicted proteins | sample S_130626_EF_Meta_FD_187320 | JGI IMG/M metagenome (GOLD analysis project Ga0209191, IMG submission 187320) | Freshwater microbial communities from Lake Simoncouche, Canada to study carbon cycling - S_130626_EF_MetaG (SPAdes) (version 2) | ecosystem: Environmental > Aquatic > Freshwater > Lake ... | reverse complement strand
ACCGCTGGGAGAGGGGTATATCGAGGTCTGGCTGCTCTCGTTTACGGGCGAATCCGCCGTCCGTGAATTCCGCCGCACGGCCGCCCTGGCAAAATGCCCCGTCTTTCCGGTCGTGACAGATCTTGATCTGATCGCTGAGTACGACGCCCTGGCCGATCAACGCGTCGGCCGGATGGCCAATTTTCAAGGCCCCATCGACCAAGCGTGGAAGCAGATTATAAAGCGGCTTATCCAAGAGGGACGTATCCCCTACATGGTCCGCACCCCCGACGCCCTACGTGACGCCCACCTCCATCTCTCCCTTGCTAAGTTATTCCAAGGCTTCGGCCTAAATGCCGACGGGAACCACTGGCGAGAATTGGCGAAAGAGGAGCAAGGCCGCTACGAAAAGGAATGGTCCGCCGCGTCTGTACAGCTTGACCAAGACCAAGACGGGCTCGTCGACAATCCCCTGGCACGTGCATCAGCAACGGGCGTTGTAAGCCTCAATGGCGGACAGCCTCGGACTATGTTCCGCAATACCTATAGACGTTACGGACTATGACCCCCTCCGAAGTCCGCCAAGCCATCACTACCCGGATCGCTGCTCTCCCCGTCGATAGCAGCTACGGATCCACAGCGACCGACGCTTGGCGAGAGGCAAAAGTCCCGCTCGTTCCTGAGTATGACCCCGAACCGGCGGCCCATCTTTCTTTCTTCGTGGACAACCGCAATCTCAATCTCACTCGAAGCCGGGCCAACGCCAGCGAACAGTTATACCCCCGAACAATCTGGACAATCCGCTTCCTGAGCAGGATGCGCGCGACCGCCCGCGTCGACGATTGGGACAAAGCCGACGTCGCCCGCGTGGCCCTCTGGAAGTGGCTGCTCGCTTCTGGCTGGACCACCGAATTCGGAATCACCCCCGCTGACACCTTCTCCACTTTCCAGATTATCGGCGATTGGGTCGCCGTAAATCTTAGCTTTGAAATCACCTTCTCCACCGAGGCAGTCTAATGGCACACGGCGTAATTACTCGGCGCTATACAAGCGTCACCATCAAAGACGGCGCAGGCACCCCCCTCACCCGTGCCGTCGGCCCAGGCCCCGGCGATTTCAAATTCAGCACCCTTGAGAACGGCAACTATGCCGCAATCAAGGTGTTGGACCGTGGGCAATTCTACGAACTCGTCCCCGGCGACGACAATGAGATCAAAGTCTCCGGATCGATCTACGTCGATGGCGATCAGACCGGTACGTCGGTCGTTGACGCGGTCCTTAAGACCGGCGACTGGGCATCCGCCACGACCACCGACCCCGGCGGCGTCGTTTGGGCTTTTACCCTGGTTCTGACCGAGGTTTACAGCGGTGTCACAAACGTCTACACCCTGGCGAAGTGCCGTGGTATCGCCTCCTGGGAAGAGAGCGACGCAGGCAACAAGCTCTCTTTCGACGTGACGTGTTATGGCGGCTGCACCCGCACCTAAGGAGTATCTGTGAAAGTCGATCTCTGTCCCCCAGCACCAGAAATCCGCTACACCGTGGCCGGCTTGTATTCATACTCGTCCGTGCCCGACCGCGTCGCCCTCCAGGCCCTCGCCCTGGCCGTGTCCTGGCCTCAGCCCCCATGGCAAGCCAAGGCCCAAATCGAGGTGGACCGGGCAAGCCAAGAGGAATTGGAAGCCCGCCAATTCCTCAAGGTCGCCAAAGACGATGAGGTTTCTGGCGCCCGCCTCAGCCTCCTCGCAGGAAGGCAAGCCCTCCAAAAAGCCCAGGAGGCTTTGTCTGAAACGGTCTTCGCCCTTCGTGACGTCCGGGCCGACGCACGCTTGGCCATGGACCGGCTGGCCCTGGCCGGTGTGTCCCCGGCTGTTTGGTCTGCAATCGGCGACAAGCTGATCAGCGCATGGCTACAAGAATTGCAGCCCGCCTCCCAGGATGCCGTGTCCGATGCCTTGGTTTTTATTCTACCCCCGCTGGATCGCGTGTCCGACGGGGGCTGAAATTGGCGCATCACTGGACAGGCGATGCCCTTCGGTGGTTCAGCATGACTGCGCATGAAAAGGCAGCGATAGAGGCTCTTGATTTGGAGGGGTAATGCTCGAAGCTACTTCTAAATTCTGGGCCGTCCGAGATGCCTGGGCCGCCGCCACCCAGGCCAGACAAGCCGCCACAAAGCGAGGCGCGACTCGCTTCCGTCGTCCGACGCTCAATGAGCAAGCGTCCCGGTGGGAGCTAAACGCCAGCAAATACCTTGCCAATCGCCAAGGCGTTCTCGCCATGTCCCAAGGCGTCACCGTCACCGCCCCCGACGTGGCCGCCCCGATTCTGGCCCTCCTCAACGCCCTCCCGGCGAAGCTCTTAGCTGAGATGGACACTCGCCTCGCCACCGTCATGTTCCGAGCTTTCGACGATTGGCCAGTATCCAGCGGGTTTTCTAAGGCGTCCCTCTCGTTGTCCTTCAACCCGAAGGGCACGACCTTTGAGGCGGTCCTGGCCGATCTCGCCCCGTATGCGCTCCTGATTAAGGGCGGCCCGACCCGAAAACTGTTAGGGGGCCCAGGCAAGGCGGCCGCCATAGAGGCCACCGAAGCGGCTTTAAGAGAGGTGTCTGGTGGCTGAGGGATACGTCTTCAAAATCAGCGGCGATATCGCCGCCTACGCCTCCGAGCTGGCCAAGGTGCCCGGTGTCACCGATAAAGCTGCTGCCGCTGCCGCCCTAAAAATGGGGCAGCAATTCGCAAAAATGGAGGCCGATGCGGCCAAAAGTGCGAAGGGCGCGGCCAAAGAATCCGCCGACGCGTGGAAGGGCGCGGGATCTGCGATGAAAGCTTTGGGCCTTGAGGGGCTAAAAGGCCAAATCGAGGACACCGCCGAAGCATTTACCGCCCTGGCCGCCGATCCTCTGGTGGCCGCCGCCGCCGGGGTGGTCGCTTTTGCCGCCGCCGCCGGTCTGGGTGTGGTCGCCCTTGGAGCCGCCACCCTGGCCGCCGACGACGCATTGATGGCGTTGGACGGCTTCAAAGCGATTGGGAGTGATTTCTACCCCGCCGTGCCGCCAGAAACGATCCAATCTATCAAAAACGTAAACGCCGCCTTTGACGCCCTCTTGTCGATAGGCCAGCGTCTCGTCGTCGACGTGGGCGGCAACGTTGCCCCCGCTTTTGAGAAGGCAGCCAACGCCGCCGTCGGACTGGCGTTGGAAGGGATGGAACTTTTTGAGAGCTTTGCGAAAGGCCGCAATCTCTTGGAAGATTTCGCGATTTTTATGGCCGAAGGTTTCTTCAAGGCCATCCTATCCCCTATCGCCCCGATTCAGGGGCTTGCCAAAGCCGTCGTCTACCTCAGCGAAGTCACCGGCGTAGCCCTCCCCGACGGGGCCAAGGACGCACTGATCGCGTTCGACAACCTGAATAAAACGCTGGCCAAATCTGCAATCACAGCGATTGAGGATTCGGATACCGTCAAGGCTTTGGGCGCGTCTCTGGAGGGCGCATCGGCCAAGGGCGCGGATTTTATCCAGACTCAAGAGCGGGTAACCGCATCGCAAAAAGACGGGGCCAAGGCTGCCAAAGAGCAGGCGGACGCCGAAAAGAAGGCCGCCGAGGACTTGGCGAAGGCTCGCAAAAAGGCTGCCGATGCCTATAAGGCCGATGTCGAGGAGGAGGATAGAGCGCAAAAAGACTTCGCATCCGGTATGGAGCGGCTACAGGAGGCATCAAAAAAAGCCACAAGCGCCCAGTTATCCGGCGTCGCTGCGATCAAGGCTGCAAAAAAAGAGGAGTTGGCGGCGCTTGAGGCAACATACCAACAGACACTCAAGCAGGCTTCCGGCGACCCTCAGCGCCTTGAGGCGATAAAGGCCTACGAGGCCGCCAAGTATGCGACGATTGAGCTTTACGACCAAAAGATCGCCAAGTCTGCAAAGGACGCAGCAGCAGCCCAAAAGGCCGCCATCACCGGCTACGTCTCCGCCGCCGCTTCTGCGGTGGGCGGACTTCAAAGCAGCTTCGGGCAGCTCCTGGATTCCATCGATCCAGAGGGCCACAAAAAGGCATACCTCGCAATATGGCGCGCCCAAAAAGCGGCGGCCGTTGCACAGGCCACGGTCAACGCAGTATTGGCCGTCTCCCAGGCTTTGGGGTCCGCCCCTCCCCCTCTAAACTTCGCCCTGGCCGCCGCCGCTGGCGTGGCCGGCGCAATCAATGTGGGCGTGATCGCATCGTCTCCCCCACCGAAATTCCACGCGGGCACGATGTACGCGTCCCAAGCGGGCGGGCTGGCGGCCGACGAATTCTCAGCCACCCTGCAACGGGGCGAGATTGTAGTCGACCGCCAAACGGCCAGCAGGCCTGGTGTGCGTGAATCCGTGGCCGCCATGTCGATGGGGCCCACGACCAAGGCGACGCACCCCGACGATGTAGCCGAAGGAATGGATCGGTCTTCCGTTCCTGCCCTTCTACAAGCCCTCCTAAGCGAGTTTAGACGCGCCAATAACCGCGCCCCCACATCTACCCCTGGACGCCCAGGACACAGGCCCAGCTATGGCTATTGATCGCTCCCCCGCCCTACTCCAGGCCCTGCTTATCCCCGACTCTAACTGGGCTCCCGACGCCGTCGCAGCGGGATCCAGCTACACGGGCTTTTCCCCTCTCCCCGGCACGCCTCAGCCAAACGAATCGACGTATTCAATGGGCCTTGGTGCATCCGGCAAATTTGCCGACGCCAGCAAAACCCTCACCATCACCACTCAGCAAGGCGGAAACGTCGGCCGGACGGGCGCTTCTTTCCGGTGGAACAACGGCGGCGACGACTACGGCTGGGACGCCCCGACGGTTTTGGTGGGCTGGGAGCCGGTTGTCTGGTCAACCTCTAACCTAAAAAGCCACCCAAACATAATCGTTTTGCAGTCCGGCGCGCTCTTGGCCGTATGGACCTATGGTAGCTTGGCCCGCACGATTTACGTGTCAACCAAACAGCCCGGCGGATCATGGTCAACCCCTGCCACAATCACCACCGACTCCGCATGGAGCATCGGTGCGTCCCCTTGTTTATTGCAGCTTCCGAGCGGGAAAGTGCTTCTATTCGCATGGGTCGCCAACCTATCCGACTCAACCGCAATTACCCGCTGTATGCAGTCTGATGACGAAGGTGTGACCTGGGCTTTGTCGTCCAGCGGCGTCATCCCCGAACCGGTCATTATTTCAGGCGGGACTTATTACACAATCATGCGGTGCCGCGTCGCCTATTCGGCTGGCCAAATTGTGTATATGGCTTGGCTTCGCAGTAGTGATACCTCCACGGATACCCAGGACGAACTACGACAATACGCAAGCTCTGATGGCGGTTCTTCGTTTAGTCTGGTGTGGTCGTCTGATAGAACCTTGGTAGGGTCTGCCCAAAACGGTGGCAGTCATATAGAGATTATCTCGTCGGGTGGTTCGTTTTATATAGGGTATATCTCTCACATTACCCTCCTTCCCTACGTGGCCAGAATCGAAAGCGGCTATCAGGCTTTTGGCGACGCCACCAAGGTTGCGGTCGCACCGAGTTCTGAAGTGTGGGCGACACTCAGCGGTAGCTTAAAATATGCGACCGATGGGGAGTTTTTGCTGACTGCCGATGAGACGGGCGTGCTCTTTTGTTCTGGCCGCCTCCCCACCGACGGTAATGTGTGGGTAGCGTTTACGTCTCAGGATTTGGATGCAACGTGGATTCCAATGGCTAAATCGTCGTTTGCCTCCGGGGCTGGCAAGTGGTGGTCGGCCGATTCGGGGACGTACCCGTATGACGCACATAGTTGCTGGTATCAGGGGCAGTGGGCGATATTGGCGTCTCAGCAAAGCAATCCAAGCGCCTATGATGGCGGGTCACTGTCTCTTTATTTGTTAGGTGGCTATTCAAGTGTGACCATGCCGGGCTACGATCCCCAACGCACGGATAGCAGACAGGTCACCTGGGGCCAAACGTGGCTCCCTCTGGACCTTCCTGGCGATTCGGGCTGGACGCGGACGGTCGTGGGCACCCCCACCGAATCGCTATCGTCCGGGCTTTTGCGAGACGCCACCACCCTCGGAGAGTCGATCCTGTATTCGGCCGCACCTGGTGGGACCGTAGCGGGCGGGGCGATCGCTGCGTGGTCGTCGTCGGTATCGACGGGCAATTACCGCACCCGCATCCGCACTGCCGACGGGACCAGCGGGTACCAGCTTACAATCACCGTATCTGCTACGACCCTCACGGTGGTCGACCAGCAGTCGGGGGCCACCCTTGGCACGGCCACGATCTCCGGTGAGGTCAGCGTCTTGGCGTCGATCACCGACGGCGTCGCCTCAGTCTGGTATCGGTCGGCGGTCACCGATCCCACCTCCCCCCGCCGCCTCTGGACGCGCCTCGTCGATTCGGTGGCGCTGGGTGATAACGGCGGGGGATGGGCCGCCAACCTGATTGATTGGGGAATCCCTCCTGGCGTGGGCGCTGCCAGCGACGTCTCGTGGCGGTCGTTTTTCTGGATCGACGACGAGGGGGCCGACTACGTGGGCACCGGTCTCGGTGCGGTGGACCTCCCCGATGGGCTCTTGGGTCGCCGTTACTCCACCAGCCCAGTCAGCCTGGACGGCTCCACGTCAATCCTGGCGACCTCCGGCCCCACCTTCGCTGGCGAAAAGTGGGCGATAGATGCAAGGTACGAGCACGGCCCAGACAGCATTTTCCCCTCCGTCTCCCCCTCCCCCCGCCAAGCTCTTTGGCTTGATTCGACCGTTTCCAACTCGCTTGTTTTTGACCTTCATAGCGTAGCCGAGACCGACGGGTTTCTCGGTCGCCCCCTGGCCCTGGCCATCCTGGGCACCAATGCTCAGACGGCCAGCCTCTACGGGTGGTCCGGGGCCGCGTGGGTTTTGGTAGCCTCCTGGAATTCGACCGTAACGGGGGGCGCTTCGTATACCCGAAGCGGACGTTTTGTCACGATTCCCTCAGGAGGGACGGCCGGTTTTGCAGTCCGCAATCAGTATGCGGGCGGCTCCATCGACCTTGGTGGCGGGAAGGTGCGCAAAATCGCTGCCAATACAGAGGGGCAAATCGGCGCATCTTCCAGCTTCTCCGCTATTTTCCAGCTTGACGGTATCGACGGGACCGAGGGCACCTCTGGCACGGCGTATCTGTATTCACCCAGCACGGTCGCAATCGTCGCCCAGCCCACGATTTATCAGAAGTACAAGCTAACCTTTCCAGCAATCACTACGGCAGAAGGGTATCTGATTGTCGGCCAAGTCCTTCTCGGCTCGGTGGCCGTCCTCGGTCGTCGGCCAAGCAACGGTCGGCAAATTAGCTTTGTGCAACAGGCGCAATCCTCACGCCCTCCGGGTGGTCCCCGTTCATGGCGCCGCCTGGGCCCGTCGATCCGCCGGGTGCCTTTAGAGTTTGGCGAATTGCTGCCTACCTCGCAGATTTTTGCAACGTCCCCGACCCCAGACTACGTGCGCTTGTCGACGGCGGGTGTGGGCAATGCTGCTCTCCATGCCACGGCCCTTTCAATGGTGGGCGCGGCTGAAGAAAACCTTGGGAGGTACGTCGTCTATATCGGCAACATCTCCCAACAAGCCAACAACACAGGCACCACAAATTACACGAACCCTGGCCAGATCACATACGGTCGAATCACCGATCCAGGCTCGCTTAATATCGTGCGTGGCAATGAGGCGAGCACGGAAGTCCTGACGCTGACCGGGATGATTCTTGAGGAGGAACCCTAATGCGACGCCACTGGACAAGGCAGGATCTCCAAGGGGCGTCTCTCTGGTGGGTCGTCTCACTAACGGTCGCCGGACGTGCCTATCGCTGGGCTGAATCGCCTCTGGAGATCGACTCCGACGATGGCGGGCTATCTATCGGTGGCGGTCTCACGGGGGCTCAGGTCGCCCAGACGGCCCCTTGGCTGGGCCTGCAACCCGAACAGCGGCAAGCCACCGTGGAGCTCAGCCCCTCGGTCGATCTCAATCCCTCCGAGGCATTGGCGGCCCAGTATATTCTTGATGGGGCGCCCGCTGAGATTGCTTTGTGGAAGCAGGGAGACACCTGGGAGGAGCGCCAAGTTTTGCTAAACGGGTTCGTCACCGGCTACGAGTGGGGCGGCCCCAATGAGATCCTCTCTATTGAGGCCACCGAGGCAGCGACCCAAGACCGAGGTCTAATCCCAGATCCGGGCGCGGTGGTCTCGTCCTCAACGTGGCCGGATGCCGCCGAGACGGCGATAGGGCTTTTCTACCCGACTATTTTGGGCGCACCTGGATCTGATGGCACGATCGGGGCGGTGGCCCTGGTGGTCGAAGCTACGCAATTTGATGCGCTGACCCTTCTTGTGGCGGGGCACCCGGTGTCAGCCGAATATGTGACTGTCTCCGACGGATCGACGACCGAGGTTCTACCGGTCTACGTTGGTCCGGATGGGCTTGGGCGAATCGTGACTCTGGTGGATCTGACGGCAGCGACCACGATCGCCAGCGACCCAGCAATCACCTATCAGGTCGCCTGGGACCAAGGCGGGGCGGGGGTTCTGGCAATCACGGGCACGGGGGCAGCTATTGGGGCGGGCTCGGTCTTGGAGGCGGTCCTGGCCCTATCGACGCTGCCGGTGGATCGTGGGTCTCTCGCCTCGGCGCGGGATGCCCTCAACGCGTATCAAATCGGGGCGTTCGTCCAGCAACAACTCAGCCCCCTGGACTGGATCACAAGGGCGATCCTCCCCCTCCTCCCGGTCGCCGTGCTGACGGGGCCCGATGGGTGGCGGGTGATTCCGATCCCGATTGTACCCACCCAGGCCGATTGCGTGGGGACGCTGTATGCGGGCCCCGCCTATACGCAGGTGGTCCGCATGGACCGTGCTCAGCGGGCGGGGTTTGACGACGTGGCCAATGAGATTGAGATAAAATACGCGATGGACCTCACTAATAATGCAACCGCATCCTCCGCCCGCATGAGTGGCCAGGGCTTTGTTGGGGGCGACCATACCAGCCTATCGAGCCAAGTCTCTCTGCAAACCTATGGGCGGCGTGTCAAAACGATTGAGACGGTGGCCATCTATGACACATCGACCGCCTACCGGCTGCTTCGCTGGCAAGCCATCGCCTACGCTTTCACCCGTTCGGTCGTGCGTTATTCGTGTGCGCTTGAGTATGCGTTTCTGTCGCCTGGGTCGCTGGTCTGGCTGGTCGATACCTTGCTTAAAATCGAGCGCCCCGCATGGGTGCAGCAGGTGGATCTCACGATTGAGGGGCGCGTTGAATTGGAGCTTGTATGCTGGGAGGTGCCTAATGCGTGAGGACGTTTACCGGACGATAGCCACCCAGGAGGCCGGATGCCACCAGTGATTTTCAGACAGGGCAGCGGACGCGTTGTCTCGTCGGTCCTCCGGTTTTCGACGGGCACACTCACGCAATCGGCAGGAGAGGCGGTCTATACGCCCCCTGGTGGGGGCGGTGGGGGCGGCCCATGGGGTTCGACGGGGATCACCGGGACAGCCAATCGCTTCGCAATTTTCGACGGCACTGGTTCTCCGTCTTTTTTGGCGTACCCCTCGGCGGGGATCGTCTCTTGGTCGGGATCCGCCTGGACGTCGACGCCAGCGGCCGACGCCACCCATAACGGCTACCTGACCTCTGCCGACTGGACGGTATTCAACGGCAAGCAGGCGGGTAGTGCTGAATTGACCGGGCTTGCCGCCCTTGGGGATGGCCTGCCGGTTCGCAACGCGACGTGGGGGCTGGCCAGCTTTACCGGCCTGTCTCTATCGGGGAGTACCCTGGCGGTAACCTACGGCACAGGCAGCAATACCGCCTGCCAAGGCAATGATAGCCGCCTCTCTGATAGTCGGGCCCCCACAGGATCAGCAGGCGGTGACCTTGCCGGTACGTACCCCAACCCAACAGTAACGCAGGCGAGGGGCCTACGTGAAAGCGGTGGTACAACGCTGACAATGGGCGCTGTTGCTGACGGTGAGGTCTTACGACGGTCAGGTACGTCGATAATCGGCGCGGCTATTGGGTCGGTATTACAGGCATACAACGCCGTTCTGACGGCGATAGCTGCCCTTGGTGCGTCGGGCATTATTGTAAGGCTGACATCTTCTACCGTTGCAGTGCGCTCAATCACGGGCGGCGCAAACATTTCTGTCACTAATGGCGATGGTACGGGCGGAAATCCGCTCCTTGATGTTGTGGGCTTGGATGCGTCAACGGCTATATACGGGGCAATACGGCCTGACGGTTTTAATTGTGTCGGGGTTGGCATAACATCATCGGTATTCGGCACCGTGACAGGTATTACTACCAACAAATACCCCGCGTCAAACGTCGTTGCTTCTGGTCTTAGCTCTATTAGTGGTGTGCGTACACTTACAGCCTGCCACTCGATGGAGCAGGCAATTACAACAAAACATGCGTTTGTTACTGATTCAAACATTGCTTCTTCACGCTACTGGTTTGGCCTGTCGGCTGCCCTTGTGGGGGGGTCATCGAAGCCGTCAGGAGCCACAGCGGCGATAGTCTATGACGCGGCAATCAGTGCAAACTTTCAGCTTTGCACCTATGATGGGTCCGCAGCGAGTTGCGCTTATACCGATACGGGCTTGGCAGTTTCAACATCAACCGCCTATGAGGCTGAAATCGTAGTCGCAGCTTTTTCTGTAAGCGCGCGCGTCAGAGTTAGAGGTGGTACGTGGTCGTCGACTGCCACTTATTCTGGCGTCAACAAACCAGCTTCTACTACAAAGATGTATTTTATAGCAGCAACATGTTCGCGTTCGGCAGTGGGCGTCTCCACACTTGTTTTTCTTGGCGCGTCGTTGACGGGCCTAATTTCGTGAGGTGATCATGGCGTCTATCGGCCAAATATGGCGAGATCCAACGGGCGATCAGTGGGTAGTGACAGGCGTTTCCGGCCAAATGGTTCACATTGGCGGCCAGTGGCGGGATGCTGATTTAGCCGGTATCGGCTGGGTATTGGTGAAATAATGGCGACTAAGGCCGAAGAAGAAGCACTACGGCTATCTGTCGGGCGCATCGGTGAGGGCGTGGCTGAATTGCTGCGCGACCATGACAGTATGAAGGCTGACACCGCCTTGCTCAAAGCTGACAATGCTGCATTGAAGGCTGATAACGTGGCCTTGAGGGGCGCACTTGATAAGGCCTTGGCGCTATTGTCTGACCAAGTTCCCGCTGTCTTACAGTTCAGTGAGTTCATAAAGGTTGAGCTTACAGAGGTCGCGCGTAGCAAAGCTGAAAAGGTGGCGGGTAAATCTGCCTTGTTGTCGCTTGCTTCCGACGCGCGTGTAATGGCTGTGATTGTGTCATTGGTCACAGGCGTTTGTGTAGCCATCCTTTCCTATTTCGGAGTTCTGCCCCATGCTAACTGAACAACTCACCACCCAACCCCAACCCCTGCGCGGGCCTTTGCCACCCTTGACGCGGGCTAAACTGATCATGTGCATCGCGGTTGTTAGCCAGGGTTTGGCCAATAACGCCGACCCTAACGGCATCATTGACGCCTGCTACAACCCGCCCGCAACGCAGTCCCCACGCGATTCTATACCCCAATTTGAGAGGGCTTCCTGATGGCACAACACGCACCCTCCGGCCCCCTGCTTTTCGACGCCCTCAAATCCCGTGGCCATGCCATCTTCACCGAGAAGCCGGGCATCTTAGCCCCCAATCTGAACATCATCGGGCTGCGTGCCAAGCCGGGTACGCCCAATGCTTTCGATGACTTGATCTGCTTTTTGTGGCAAGAGCGGGGGGCATGGCACCTCGAATCATGGGCGGCTACCACCGACCCAGGGACGTACTGGCTTCAGAACCCGATGCGGGTTGACGGCACTGCGATCCTGTGCCCCGGTCAATATCGCGGCTGTTGGGTACTGGGCTTGCACAAGGGGCAATACCCGGCCTTGGTGCAAGCGAAGCCCGATTCTTTCGCAGTGTGGCGCGACGGCGATAAGAACGTCTTGCCCAATTTCGGCGGCACCGTCTACCATGATGCAGGCGGTATCAATATGCACCACGCGGGCGAAGCCAGTCTGAAGGT
>Ga0209191_1002278_pt1 | contig 12075 bp, 13 predicted proteins | sample S_130626_EF_Meta_FD_187320 | JGI IMG/M metagenome (GOLD analysis project Ga0209191, IMG submission 187320) | Freshwater microbial communities from Lake Simoncouche, Canada to study carbon cycling - S_130626_EF_MetaG (SPAdes) (version 2) | ecosystem: Environmental > Aquatic > Freshwater > Lake ... | reverse complement strand
TTTCTATATTTGAATCTTTCTAAAACTTCCTCAATACTATAACAAACAACACAACCATCACCTAATGGGTTGTGCCATTTAACATTGTTTGATAAAATAACATTCAATCTATTTGGTAAGACTGTCCCTATTGATTCATGGGTTTTTCTACCCATAACCACAACGTTATTTGTTGTTAGTTGCTTGAACCTTTTTAAATCCTCTGGTAAATGCCAGATTAATTTATTCCCATCACCTATTACTCCATTCTTGGAGAGAGCTACTACTAATGTAATCATTCTTCTTCACCTATAATTTTATCTATTTGATCGTCTCTATATAGAGATGGGTCAACTTCAGATAAGTCATATCCCCATATATCACAAGCACCCCTAATATCATAAGATTCAAACTCTATTTCTTGTCCATTTTGGAGTTTATACATCCCACAATTACTCCCCAAATTTTCATCTGCAAATTGTACTTCAAAAGTTAAATCAGTGTATCGTAAACATAGTTCAAAAATAATTTCATGGGGTGTTGACCAAGCAGTATCAAAGCAAATGTAACCTTCATCATTCTCGTATGTTTCACTTACATCCCACTTCGTACCCCAGTTCTCAACACACCAATCATACCAACCATCACCAATATCTTTTGGTTTTGGTAATATTTTTTCAAAAGATATGTGTTCATCTTCACTAGCAATATCAAGTGTGCATTGTTTTACTTTGTCTGCATCACCACGAATAAATAGTTTGTTTCTAACCCAGTTTGGCATAATATTTTATAATTTAACTATTGAATCAAATCCTTCATCAGAAGTTACATCTTCCCAATTATCAATCATAGATTGAATTACGTTTAGGGGGATAAATTTATTTTCCTCATTTTTTCTTTTGAGGTTTCTATTTATGTATTCAGTTATATCTAGTTTTGGAAAAACAATAGCAATCTTCTCATAATCACTATTGGGAAACTTAGAAAGATGTCTGTTCCTACCTCTCTTAGTTAAATTAGTCATATTGATTATAACGTTCTTTTTTCTATCAATACAATCTTGAATCTTTTGATTAAGTAGCCTATCCACTTCCTTTTGGTCTACTTGACCAAAGGCTTCTGAATAGTCATTTGTATTGTGCAAAGACATAAGAATATCATCACGGCTAATCATCGTGAAATCTGAATAGTCTTGACTTCTTAAGTATGTATCTTTCCCACTTAAAGGAGGTCCAACTAATAGTATAACTTTTGATTTCATATTATAAAGGTAATATATTTTTTATTAAAAACCAAATATACTCTGTCATTTTTTTAATCTGACTTTGAATGTTGTGCCATTGTTAGTATTTTTAGCGTAAATCTTTTTTTCTTTAAGATTCATATATGCCTGCACCAAGAATTTCCCATGAACACCCCTTGGATAAGTTAAATGATTCCCCTCCTTAACCAAGAATGGATGACCATGGTGATTTTTTACTCCAATATATTCTCCTACTTTTTCTTCAAACATTAAGTATTGATTCCCCAAAATAGCAGTATACTCACTTGTGTAGTTAGAGATTCTTTTAATAATTAGTGTTTTTAAACTCGATTCATGTAACATCATGATATATATTTTTAATATTAAATTACTTGGTTAATTCAGTGGTTATATGTTCCTTCCAAAAGTCTAGTTGGTTTATGTATTCTGATAACTCAGTTCTGCTAGTCTTAGTGGAATGTCCATGTTCGTAACTCAATTCTAAGGAATTTCCATCCCAATTCATCGTATCATATTCTACTTCTAAAGTATGAAGTAACTCTTCTATTAGATCCATTTCATAATCTAATCTTTCATCAGAGAAATCTACTTTGGTTAATTGATTTGTGTATTTGTTAATAGTTACTACTGATACATCTGAATCGAATTCAGTATCTACAAACTTATAGTCTGTTGTATAAGAGTTACTGGATTGACTTCTTCCACTGAAGTAATCTTCATCACCCCACTCACTATATTTAGGTACTTTTTTAGTGGATGTACTTCTATAAGAAGAGTAAGAATAATAATCTTCATAATCATCATCATCCTTATTTCTTGATACGGGAAGACTTTCCCAATCAACTTTCAATACTGCATCAGATAGTAGTTCCAAATGTCTAATATTTTGATACTCACTCGAACTGTGTTCGTTTTTATATCCAACTGAGATGTTGGTACACTCTGGATAAATTGAAGTGAACTGAGCTGAATCTGTGTAGATACCAGATGGATCATTTGAATACTTGAAAGAAGATTCTGCACTATTCAGTTCTTTCGAAAGTGCGTTTCCGAACTCGTCAGAACAACATCTTCCACCCAATTGATGGGTGATAACTGAATCTACACCTCTTCTATCAAAAGATACTACTTTTTTGATATGTGTGATTGGTTCTTTTTTATGTTTATCAGCTAGTTTTCTAGAACCAACACAACCAACTTCCTCACCTAAGAAGAAATAGTAAAGTCCTGGTTTATTTTTCTCTATCATATGCATCATGATTGTAACACCTGCTTTGTCGTCAGCTCCTAGAATTGATTTACCATCAGTTTTTATTAGGTCACCATCAAAAGTATGTTTAACATCACTAAGTTGGGAAGTAGCTGTGTCTAAGTGACTTGTGAACATTGTAGATGGTGAATCACCAATCATAATGTACTTATTTCCAAACTCATCGTTTTCAAGGTTTGAGGGCAGTAAGTGGAAGAGATCTTGTTCAGTCCCATGGGGATAGGTTCTCTTAGTTAGGTTTAAAAATGTTTCTTTGATATTCATAATTGTTGTTTGGTTTAAATACTCCTTAACACAATACAAAGGTACGAAGAATGTTTTGTTATGCCAAATAAATTTTAATATATATTTAACTATGTACACAGTAACTCAGGATACAACTAAAGGAACTATTACTATTTCAGATTCTTTTTCAATTTCAGCAACAGGGGATTTAGCTGCTCCTCAATTCAATAATATAGATGATGAATATATTGTTACTTTTACTGATCTAGAGGGGGTTGAAAAATTTAGTACATTTACTTATGATTATACCGGAAAAACAAGTGATAGATACTTAACAACCCAATATAGAATAAGTAGGGATTTTAAAAAATGGACAGAGTGGTATGAATTACCACTTAATATAAAAGAATTCCCACCAGTTAATACATCAGACACAATGTATTTTGATTTAAGATTTATTAGGAAAGGTAATTCCACTATAGGAACTATAAAACTTTTAGATTATACATTAAATGGATCAAGTGTTAGAAACTTAGTAACAGAAGGAACTATTCAACTATCTACTACAAATGAAGAAGTTATTTTGAAGCCACCTTATATTTATAAGGTTTTTAGAATAGATGATATTGAGATATTATATAGAGGTGGTGAACTAAGTGATGTTGATATAAAATATAGATTCTCACAAGACTATGGTAGAACTACTACAGAGTGGGAATATTTCACAAAAGAAAATATAACAAGTGTTAGAATAAGTCCAATTAGATTTTTTCAAATTGAATACCTAATAAATTATAAAGGAAATACAAACTTTAAGATTTATGATATAAACCTAATAGGGGATTTTCAGAATGTAACATTAGACTATCAAAAGACAAATCTATATGGTGTTAGAGAAGATTGTAATTGTTTAAAGTTAGGTATAGTTAATGATACATCAAATGGATTCCAATTACCAACTGGTGGAATACAGTCTGAACTAACACCATCACCAACTACTAATGTCTTACCACAATTAAGTAGCGATCAAATAGGTAATCTATTTAAACCATATCAATTACAACAAGCTACAGAGTTATTAGATAAGTTGAGTAATGATGCTAATCAGATGTTTGGACATGAGGTTGTTTATTTCTTAACTGACCCTGATAGAAAGGGTACTGATTATACTTTCCATGAATATCAATTATATAACTATGTTTGTGATGGTCTTGTTAAGGTATCAGTTGAGAATAATCAGTTTCCAGATAATACAGGTGCTATAAATCAATTTGATTTAACTTTATTTGATTCTTTTGAAATACATATACCAAAGAAAACCTTTAAACAAATTTTTGGTGTAGATAAAAGACCTTCTAAAGAAGATTTCCTTTGGTTCTGTGAAATAAATAGGATGTTTACAATTGAACATGCTCAAGCATTCAGAAGTTTTAATAATAATGCAATCTATTATAAATTGATGTTGAAGAAATACACTCAGAAAGCAAATGTTATTGGTGTCAATCAAACTATTACTGATAAGGTTAAAGAACTTACCAAGAACTCTACTATTGATGAGTTGTTTGGATTAGAGAATACTCAAGATAAGAAATCTGTTGCCAATAAAGAACAGTTTAAACCATTGACTAAAGATCAACTAAGAGTTGATATAAGTGCAAAAATAGTTAAAGAACTTATAGAAAATGCTGAGAATGTAATATCAAAGTCAAACTATGATCTATCATCAGTATCTTATGGTGATACATTTGCTAATAATGCTGTTGTCTACAGAAATACAAAAGATTACTTTAGAAAGTCGGACAACATAAGTTATATGTGTTGGTTCAATATACAAAACTATACCATTAATGATACTTATTATTTATTTGATTATTATGATGATGTTAATAACTTAGGATTTAAGATAACTATTAATAATAAAAATTTGAAGGTTAGATATAATGAATTAGATTTTACATTATCTTTGGGTGAAGAAGGAACATCAACTGGATTATCAGAAGAAACTTGGTATGGGTATATCTTAAATATAGATCAAAGACAAAGAAAAATATCACAATATATTTATAAGAGAAATGTAGATGATGAGGAACTTGGTTCAAGAATAAGTACTACTGTCCTAAAGAAAGTAAATAGTATTGAAAATGATTTAGACCCAGTTGAATTCAAATTAGAAAATATATCTGCAAAACTTCGCGGTTGTGATATGAAAATAACTAATATAAGGTTATTTGTAGATGTTATACCAGAAAGTCAACATAGTAAAATGTTGAATCAGTATATTATCAGAGATGATAGTAAGTATCTAATATTTGCTGATAATGCTAATCAAAAGTTAGTTTTACCAAGTTTTGAAATAAACCAAGTTAAACCGTAAAACTTTTTTCATTTTTGATAAACTTTGGGTTTTTATTTTGATATATACATAGAATTTATGGTTAATAAATTGGGCTCCAAAAAAGAGTTCAAAAAAAAAATTTCTATGTTTAACACAAAAACTTATCACATTCTCGTACAAAAGATGCGAGACTTTTTTTTGCAAAAAGGCTTCGTTGAGGTGCCTACACAATCTAGACTTTCTATTCTAGCTGCTTGTGAAAATCCTCATTCAATTACAACATTCACATATCAAGGTGAAGTATGGCCGCTTCCACAAACTGGACAAATGTGGTTGGAATATGAATTATTGAAAAACCCAGATTGGGCTGGATGTTTTTGTATTTCCACTTCATATCGTCAAGAAACAAATCCAATTCCTGGAAGACACGAAATGATTTTTCCAATGTTTGAATTTGAATCAAAAGGAACTATGACTGATATGTTGAAACTCGAATCAGAACTTTTAGAACATCTTGGTTTTGATAGTCCATTTGAATGTAAATATGATGATGTTTGCCAAGAATATGGTGGTGTAGAGATCCTTGAGAACGAACACGAACAAAGAATGTGGGATGAAAAAGGTGCAGTTGTATCCTTACAACACTTCCCTGTTAGAACAAATCCATTCTGGAATATGAAACATAATGATAATGGAATTTTTAATAAAGTGGATGTTATTCTTTATGGTCAAGAAACCATTGGTTCTGCAGAAAGAAGTTCTGATGTGGAAAAAATGAGAGAGATGTTTTACACTATTGAAGGTGGTAAATACTCTGAGAAACTATTTGAACTATTTGGAAAGGATAGAGTTGAAAAAGAACTTGAACAATTCTTTACTCACAACTTCTTCCCAAGATTTGGTGGTGGAATCGGTATGACGAGACTAGCAAGAGCTTACGAAATGTCCCAAAAAGACAAACTAGTAGAAGAAGTTTTAGAAGCATAAAAGAAAAAGGGGAGTCAAAACTCCCCTTTTTTTATATATCCTTACGATATACTTTCATTATATTTTGTGCTAAAGATGTATCACCACCATTATAATCTATTAAGGATTTATTAGATATCCAAATTAATTATTGGTTAATGATGAATTTATAAGAAATTCCCTGTTCTCAGATAACCAAAAATTATACTCTTCCAAACCAATTATTATGAATTTTATACGTCTAACATTCTTTTGACCATTACTATCAATATCTAAGTCAATGTAAGCACACTCACATCTGTAGTTATTATTATCTAATTTAACATTAACCAATTCATATTCAGTTATCGGTGGATCGGGATTCCATCCGAATATGTGAGCATCTGGTAGATTCTTATCCAATCCCCTAGATATCTTGTTGTCAATAATTTTCTTAATTAAATCTATATTCATATTATCATTAAAATTTATTATTTAATTTTTCTCCACTCAATACAAAGATAAGGATAATAACCGATAATACAAAATTATGATACGCCTTTTTTATATTATATCCTTATGATATACTTTCATTATATCCTGTGCTAAAGATAGACAACCACCATTATAATCTATCAAGGAATTTAACCAAGATTCTTTTTCTGATAGTCCCTTACTTCTATGGTGTATGTATTGAACCTTTAGGTGGTAAGCTGCAATACGAATGTTATCAATTTGTGGGTGTTGTGTTGAACCTATCTTTCTTAAAATCATTCTCTGTGTATCTGGCATAACTTGACAATATCCCTTTGCTCCAGAGTTTTTATTTTTTATAAAAAGAAATGATGATTCTTTATCCATCATTCTAACAAAAATACTGAATGGTATATCATTTCTTTCTATTTCCATCAACATTGTAAAGAATACTTCATCTGGTAGATTATGTAAGTTCTCATAGTTTTGTATTTTACATTTTGTAAAGATTGCATATTCTGTTGCTTTTCTTTTTGACCGAAACTCTTCAAAGTCTAAACCTTTTAGATAATTATTTATATAGGTCTTTTTTTCTACTACAATAGTTTCTTTACCACTTGTTAATCTACCAAATGTAAAAAAACTTGTAGTCCAAAATATAAAAATGGATAGAACAATTAAAATAAACTTATTCTTTTTTACAACACTCAAAAAAGAGTTTTGTTCCCTGTATTCTGGGTAAATCATCCAACTTAAAAGTGAAATGATTTGAAGTTTTATATTCTCCTCAAACCATTTACTTTTAAAAGTAGATAGTAATAACCAATGGTGAAATTTCACTAAATCATATTTCATAATAAAGATATTTTTTTAATAAGGATATAAATGATAAAACTCATTTATATCCAGTAATCGGTGGTTTACGTCGTTATGTGTTTCAAACCTACTCTTGTGAAAATGTCCGTAAAAATGATCCTTTATTTTGTTGTTTTCATATAAGTCAAGAAACAAATTTGTCATTTGATTTCTTTCAAATGCTAAGTCTCCAATTAAGCCACTATCATATTTCGCCCAATCTTCGACAAATTTGCCAAATCCAAGTTTGTTATTTGGGTAACACCAATCAGGAGCAGTGTGTGTAATAACAACATCAATATCTCTTAGATTTTTGGTAATGTTACGATTATATTCGAAAATTTCTTTATCCCAATAACAACGTTTTCTACTACCATATTTTATGTTGCTACTATTTTCTTTAATTCTCTCAGTTCTATCTACACTAACAGCACCACCAACAAATAAGAAGTTATGACCCTCTAAGTTCAGAGTAGTATAGTCTGGTAGAAGTTTTAGATTACTTAAATCATAATCACCATTAAAAAAACTTGGATTGTCATGGTTTCCTCGAATGGCAAGCATAGTTACATTAACATCTTTCAGAAAGTCATTTAGATTTTCTAAAATCTTCTTATCATTATCCTCATAAGTAAAACCAATCCCAAAATCACCAACTTGAATAATAGTACAATCAGTAATTTTTTTGGATTGGATTTGGTTTTTAAGGAAATTGAAATTTCCGTGTATGTCGCCTAGTATTAAAATCATAATGCAAAAATACGAATAATATATATTTTATCCAAATTTAAAGTAAAATCAGAATCACTATTTTATTAGATAAATCTAAGATCACATCCATTTTATATTAGAAAAAACCTTATTTGTTTTATATATAGATCATGCAAAAACCAGAGGTAAGAATAATAGAACCACAACAAGAAGAAACCAGAGTAGTAGATGCATCTCAATCTGAGAGGGATTATCTGTTGGCTAAGTATGGTTATAAAGAAATGTCAGAACCAGAACCACAATATCAATCACACCCAAGTCAACATTTAACATTTGAGGAAATGGTTGCTTTGGAGGAAAGTAAGATGAGGGAAATGAGAAGAAGAGAGATGGAAAGGAGAAATGGACCAAGACCATATACCTTTGATGGTGATAGGGTAAATTATTCTGAGTCAAAATATTCAGACTTAGATATTAATGGTCAAAACTTAGGTATTCAAGTACAAATAGTAAGTGATATGCCAATAAACAATAATAATAGAAGATGGTAAAGAATATATTATTGACAATATTTATATTATTTAGTGGTATAGTAAATGCCCAAGTAGATACAATAATTGATTGTGGATTTTACAAATCTTATTTTGATTATGAAACTTTAGAACCCCTTTATGTTTCATATAAACTTTACAAAGGTGGTGGTAAATGCTCAAGAGCTGGATTTAGATTCAAGAATGATACTGATATAGAAATGGCTGGTAATAATGATTATGATAAAAGTGGTTTTGATATGGGTCATTTAGCCAATGCTGCTGATTTTGCTAATGATTGTCCTAAAGATGAAAAGACTTTTAGATTTTACAATTGTTTACCGCAATACCCTAACTTAAACAGAGGTGTTTGGAAAAAATGGGAAACTAGAATAAGGGAAGAATCTCAAAAGGATTCATTATTAGTTATATGTGGTGGTGTTTTTTCAAATAAGAAAATAAAACCAGAATCTAAGGTAGTAGTTCCAGATTATTGTTGGAAAGTAGTTTATTCATTATCCAAACAAAAGATTTTATTTACCCTTTGGTTTCTGAATTCAAAAACAGCCCAAGGAACTGAAATTTCTTTTGAGTTACTAAAGAAACAATTATCACATCCACTTGAGTTAAAGTATTAAATAAAAAAACCCACCAAATGGTGGGTTTTTTTATTAGTTGTCTAGTAATTTATTTACTATACTAAGTATTTCATTTTTGGTTTTTAATCCACTGGTTCTTTCAACTACCTCACCATTTTTGTAGTAAAGGATTGTTGGGATGTTCCTTACATTTAGAGTTTTTACAAATTCTAAATTTGCATCAGCATCCATTTTACCCACCAATACTTTATCACCAAGTTCTGATGATACTTCATCGATAATAGGAGATAGTTGTTTACATGGTCCACACCACGTAGCCCAAATATCTACAATAGCTACTGATGAATTTTTTATTTTCTGATCGAAGTTTTCAGAATTTATTTCAGTTACATAAGTTGTAATCATAATACTAATATTTTTTATAGGTAATGTTCATCGAGTAGATCGAAATCTTTTTGGGTTTGTGAGATTAGGATTAATCTACCATTTCTTATTTGACTTTTGATTGTAGATAAATTTTTACCCAATTCATCAGCAATATCTTTATACGCCATTCTTTTAATTTCTCTCATCTCAATCACCTTCTTATAAGGATCTTTTAGTTTCGAAATGTGTTCTTTCATAATTTCAGCCTTTCTTTGATTCACATCTTGAATGTGTGTATCACTAGATTCTTCTTGTATGAAATCTTTCAAGGTTGTTCCCTCTTCATCATATTCAGTATCGATAGATATTGTTTTCTTTGAAGATTTGATGTCTTGGAGTAAGATATTTCTTGCTATTGTAAATAACCAAGTAGAAAATTGAGCTTTCTCTTTTTCATACTTATCAATTTTTTCAAAGGCTGTCATAAAAGACTCTATGGTTATATCCTCTGCTTTTTGTTGGTCTCCACACATCTTGGATGTATAATAGATTAACTTTGGATAGTACTTCTTATAAAAGAAGGTGAAATCATTGCCTGTTCTTTCTTTGAAGTAGGTTTCATGATCTGAAAACGATTTAACTGCTGTAGAATTTAACATAATTACTTTTTAATTTTTTATTTGTTTTTTTATTGCCAGTTATGATACACAAAAAGTGTACCAATAATTATATGGTATATATCGCCTAAAGTTTTCCTCTCGAACTAAATTTTTTTTACACATAGTTTCACAAAAGTAAGTATAATTTTCAACAAAACCATTAAAAATAATAAAATTTCTATGGATAAAATAAATATCATCACTAGGTGTTCTCGAATAAATAATATTTTAGAAATTTCTAAATCTATTTTCAATACCGATAAATTTGAGGTTATTTGGTATTTAGTATTTGATACAAATGTAATAAAAGAAATTAATATTGAACTACTATTACATCTACAATCATTAAATACTAAAATAAAATTTGAACAAAGTATTCAAGGAGATCATGGTCACCAAATGATCAACCATTGTATTGATGAAATTCAAGATGGGTGGGTATATGTATTAGATGATGATAATATTTTACATACCGAATTCTATGACAATATGTCATTGGTAATAAAAAATAATCCTGACAAAAGAGGTATTATTTTTAATCAAAAAATTGGTGGTATTGACTTCACAGGACAAGACATTAGATATTGTTCACCAGAAAATGTTAAAGTTAGTAAGATTGATATGGCTCAATTTTTCCTCAGAAGAGATTTGATTGGTGATAATAGGATAGTGATTGGTCAATATGTTGGTGATGGCGTTTTCATTGAAAGTCTACATACACAAAATCCGGAAGAATTTTATTTTATAGATGAAATTATTTGCTACTATAATTACTTCCAACAAAATAAGAAACCAAATAAAAAGTTTCTACCCAGAGTAATTTTATTGGGGGTTGATGAAGATACTGAATTGAAAAGTTCTTTTGTCGCTGACTTCGAATCTACTGAGATTTTTACATTAAATAAAAAGGATGATAAAGAATTAGATAGTAATATAACTGATTTTGACCCTGATTGTGTTATTACTATTGGTGATTCTTATGAAAATTTCCCTAACCTTTGTACCAAGTCCTTTGATGTTAGAAGAAGATGGCTTCACTTCCCAACTTATGAAGAAAGTGTTGGTAATGCTGCGTATTATTGCGCATCTAATTATATCCTAACACCACACTATAAAGAAAACCCATTAGTTAGTTTCTTTACCCCAATCTATAATACAGGTAATAAACTTTTAAGGACTTATGAGTCTGTGAGAAACCAAACATATACAAATTGGGAGTGGGTCTTGGTTAATGATTCTAATGATAATGGAGTTACACTAAGAATTGCTGAGGAAATTGCTAACTTGGATTCTAGAGTAAAAGTATATGATTTTCATAAGAAAACTGGTGGTATTGTTGGTGAATCAAAATATAGAGCTGCCTGTTTGTGTAATGGTATTTATTTAATGGAATTAGACCATGATGATTATATAACACCAGATGCCACTGCTTTGATGGTTGAAGCTTTTCAAAAGTATCCTGATTGTAAGTTTGTTTACTCCGACTTCGCTGAAATAGATGAACAACATAATTCATTGACCTATGGTAATTCTTTTTCATTTGATTATGGTTCTTATAGAGATGAATCGTATGGTGGTAGAAGTTATAGAACGGTGAATACATCCAATATAAATCCTAAAACAATAAGACATATTGTTGGTGTTCCAAATCATTTTAGAGCTTGGGAGAGATTTTTTTATCATTCAATTGGCGGTCACAATAGAAGGTTATCAATTGCTGATGATTATGAGTTAATTGTTAGAACTTTTCTACATACTAAGATGGTTAGGATTCCCAAACTTCTGTACTTGCAGTTTTATCACAATTCTAACACTCAAAATGCTACAAGAAAAGATATACAAAGGAGAGTTAGGACAATAAGT
>Ga0209191_1002276_pt1 | contig 12076 bp, 12 predicted proteins | sample S_130626_EF_Meta_FD_187320 | JGI IMG/M metagenome (GOLD analysis project Ga0209191, IMG submission 187320) | Freshwater microbial communities from Lake Simoncouche, Canada to study carbon cycling - S_130626_EF_MetaG (SPAdes) (version 2) | ecosystem: Environmental > Aquatic > Freshwater > Lake ... | reverse complement strand
ACTGCTCCCTTTAGGTAGTTAACAAAGTTTTCAGTGGTACCTGAATCATCTGCACGGTACACAACCTTGATGGGACGTGCTGGAAGTGTGAAGCGTACTGATTCTTTCCATGCACGAAGAACAACTGGCTTGCCAGCTGCATCTTTTACAATTACACCATTCTTCACGCGGTAAGTAACACGATCTACCATGCGGTTTGAATCCTTAACAATTGCTGGATCGTTCCACTTTGTGATTGTTCCTGCGAAAATTCCTGAGATTGTGTCAGGGCTTAGTGAAAGTGTCTTTCCGACGTTACCTGGAAGGTTGTATGCAATAGCAACTGGACCAGCAACAATTGGAAGGTGAATCATTGTTGAAGGCTTACCTAGAGCTGTTGTGAATATTCCATCTGAGAACCAGAAGTCACCCTTACCAATTTTGGCATCAGACTGTCCGCCGCCAGAACTTGAAACGTTGTACTGGTATGTATTTGATCCTGATGCTGCGAATCCTGCCTTACATCCTTGAATCATGCCGTCAGGAAATGATGCACCTGAACCGACTAAGTCGACAGCCTGTGCTGGCGCTGCGAGTGCTAACGAGAGTGAAAGTACTGCAATCGCAGACTTCACAACACGGGACATCTTCATGTGGAGCTCCTTATATTTTAGATAGATGGATCGAAACAACTGATGACAAAGTAGTTTGCACAGATAAATTTCAAGCGTGAAACAGGGAAATAGAAGGCAAAAATTAGGTGAACAGAAGGTTAACTACTTTGCCTTAGCCGAAACGTCCAGTCACATAGTTTTCAGTTCGCTTATCACGTGGACGAGCAAAGATTTCACTTGTTGGCGCCATTTCGATCATCTGTCCCGGACCACCATCAGACAAGAAAAAGGCCGTGTAATCAGATACACGTGCGGCCTGCTGCATATTGTGAGTAACAATGACGATTGTCATAGATGAGGAAAGCTCTGAAATTGTTTCTTCAATACGAAGCGTTGATCCTGGATCAAGGGCCGAACATGGCTCATCCATCAACAAAACCTGCGGGCGAACCGCTAGAGAACGCGCAATACAAAGACGTTGCTGCTGCCCACCAGAAAGTGAACCACCATGTGCGTTAAGGCGATCCTTAACTTCTGCCCACAAACCTGCTTTCATCAAGCATTCCTCTAGGAGTTCTTCCTTGTTTGATGTCTTTAGTTGGGCAAGTTTCAAACCTGAAAGTACATTTTCACCAATAGTCATAGAAGGGAATGGATTTGGCTTTTGGAAAACCATTCCGATTTGCAACCGGATCTTTGTTACATCAACGCTTGGATCATAAATATCTTTACCGTCAAGCATTACCTGTCCAGCCATTGCAGCGGTTGGAATAAATTCATGCATTCGGTTCAAGGTCCGAATAAAGGTTGACTTACCGCAACCAGATGGTCCAATCAAAGCGGTCACCGTACCTGAGGCAAAATCAAGTGAAACGTCAGCTAATGCATGGTGGGTTCCGAACCACGCGTGGACGTTACGTGCTTCGAGTCCAGTGCCCATTGGTCGAGTATTGATTCCCGTTCGCTTGGAAGCGGCTGCTACAGAAGATAGCGAGGATGGTGTTGTAGAAGTTTCCATTTTGTTCTTCTCTCCATTATTTTCCGTAGACATTTACTTACCCACCTTACGATTACCTAGAAATCTTGCGACTGCGAATAAGGCAAAGACGATTACCAATAGGACAAACAATCCAGTCCAGGCACGTGTTACAGCCTCTGGGGATCCGGCACCAAATGAGCGCCAAATGTAATAAGGCAGTGATCCCATCGGGCCGCTTGTTGGATTGAAGTTAAACTTATCTCCACCACCAGCGAGTAAGAGCACCGGAGCTGTTTCACCAGCAATGCGTGCGATACCCAAGATGATTGCAGTGATTAATCCGCTCTTGGCAGCTGGAACTACGATCATTGCAACTGTTCTCCATTGGGTTCCGCCAAGGGCGATACCCGCTTCGCGCAAGTCATTTGGAATTAGATTCAAGACTTCTTCAGCGGTGCGAGCAACTGTTGGAATCATCAAGATTGTCAACGAAAGTGAACCTAGCAAAGACGAATTATCTTTTGTAATTGGAATCAAAATTGCAGAAAATATAAATAGTCCAGCAACAATTGATGGAACACCAGACATCGCTTGAACTAAGAATCGAATAGGTTGACTAAATCTTCCCTTTATTTCAGTTAAGTACAATGCAGTAAGGATTCCGATTGGAACGCTAAAGACGAGTGCAACAGAAACAAGAAGTAACGTTCCGACAATTGAGTGACCGAGGCCGCCCACATTTAGTGGATCGTTGGGTGCATTTAGTGACATATCGCGAAAGAACAGGGCTGGATAAATCCCCTTAATACCTTTGCTAATTACGGTATACAAAATGCTTGAAATTGGAACAATCGTAATAAAAGCACCAGCAGCAACTAAAGTATTGACCAATGAATCCTTAGCTGAGGCGCTTCCAAATCGAAAATAATCTCGGGTAGCGTTTACAGTTGTAAACACAGATAGAAATGTTGCAAAGAACCCAAGCTTCCCGCTAAGTCCTGTTAATTTGATTATCAAATAGGACATGGCTACTGAGCCAAGGAAAATTCCTGTCGTAATAAGACGATCTCGAACCGATGCCTGCCAAGGACGAATAGGCGAAACGTGATCGAAATTTGTTACAACTGGTGCGACATTGCTACTCATTTACCCTTACCTCCCAAGCGGCGTACCAGTAAGTCAGCAGAGAAATTCACGATCAGCGTCAGCACGAATAAGACTAAACCAGCAGCCATTAGGGCCTTAATTTCATAGGGAGTTGCCTCGCCAAACTTCAAAAGAATAAGTGAAGCGACGTTTCCGCCAACGCCAAACAAGATCTTCCAGTTAATAGCAAACACCAAGTTAAGAACTGTATACACGGCAACGGTTTCACCCATCGCACGACCAAGGCCAAGCATTGCGCCACCAATAACACCGCTACGTCCATGAGGGATTACGACTGCTCGAATCATTGCCCAACGAGTTGCACCTAGTGCGTAGGCAGCTTGAATACGATCCAAAGGTGCTTGTGAGAATACTTCGCGCGAAATCGATGTAACAATCGGAATAATCATGATTGCTAAAATTAAACTCGCGATGAATGGCGAGCTATCAAACACACGCTGCTCATTTGAGAAAACGGGAATGAAGTCAAAGTATTTGTTCAGCAACTTAGCCCAATAAGCACCGCTTGGCATCAATACGAAATAGGCCCAAATTCCAAAAAGAATTGACGGAAATGCTGCCATTAAATCAACAACGGTCACCATGAACTTTTTTACAAATGGTGGCGCGTAAAAAGAAAGGTACAAAGCCGTTGCAACTGAAATTGGAACAGCGATTACAACTGCGGTGAAGGCACAAATAATTGTTCCAATTAGCATCGCAGATAAACCAAAATCACTACTTGTTATGTTTCCAGCTTCGTCGAAATTTACGTCCCAGCGAGAAGTAGTTAAAAAACTAAGTCCCTGAGACCTAAAAATATCGAAGCCCTGGTACAAAAGAAATGCGAAAATTAAGCCGAGAATTACTAGAGATGAAAGTCCACCAGCTGTTACAACTCCACGAAAAATTTTGTCTGATACGCGTGGCTTGGTCGTGATCTCGCGTGGGGCCGGGATCTCTGCCGACTTGTTTTCAAGCAATGTCATGTACTGAATCTTGTACATATTGAGGATTTTTTACATAGACCAAAGGTGTCTAGAAGGTTAACAAAAGGTGAAATCACCCCTTTTCGCGTATGGTTCACGCCATGGCCAATGAACAACCACATCTGATCTGGATCGACTGCGAAATGACCGGGCTCTCCCTGGAAAAGGATGTCCTAGTCGAAATTGCAGTCCTAGTGACCGACTCCGATTTAAATGTAATCGGCGACGGTATCGATGTTGTCATCAAGGCGAGCGCCGAACAGCTGGCGGGAATGAATGAGTTTGTCACTCAGATGCACACCACATCAGGTTTGATTACCCAAATCCCTAACGGCATCTCTGTGGCCGAGGCTGAAGCCAAGGTAATTGCCTATCTTGAAAGCGCATCAACGCAACCCGGAAAATCACCGCTAGCCGGAAACTCGGTCAGCGTTGATAGATCATTTATCGCGCGCGATATGCCATTACTAAACGATTACCTGCATTACCGAACTGTTGATGTGTCATCGATAAAAGAATTAACCCGACGCTGGTTTCCAAAGGCGTACTTTGCCGCCCCTGCAAAGACAGGCAACCATCGCGCCCTTGGGGACATTCAAGATTCAATCGCAGAGCTGGCGTATTACCGCCAAGCGGTCTTTATCTCCGCGCAAACAGAGGCTCCAACCACCACATAACAACAGGTAGACTTGGCAACTCATGGTGGACGTAGCTCAGCTGGTAGAGCACCCGGTTGTGGTCCGGGATGTCGCGGGTTCGAGCCCCGTCGTTCACCCCAAGTTTTATTTCGTGAATAGCCCTTGCACCAATAAGTAGAGAGCCGGACTGAAATGATTTTCGACGTCGTTGTTGAAATCCCAGCGGGATCACGTAACAAGTACGAGATCGACCACACAACCGGTGAAGTGCGCCTAGATCGCATGCTTTTCACATCTACGCGTTATCCCTATGACTATGGCTTCGTTAAAAACACACTCTCATTAGATGGGGATCCACTAGATGCCCTGATCATGCTTGATGAACCAACTTTTCCTGGCTGCGTTGTTTCCTGTCGTGTAATCGGCATGTTAAACATGACAGATGAGGCTGGCGGAGATGACAAACTGCTCTGTGTTGCAGCAGGTGATGTACGAAAGTCTTATCTTCAAGATCTAAATGATGTGCCTGCTTATGAACTGAGCGAAATTAAGCACTTCTTTGAAGTCTATAAAACCCTAGAGCCAGGAAAATCTGTTCAAGGCGGCGAATGGGTCGGACACGATGAAGCAGAGTTAGAAATCAACGCTTCATACGATCGATATAAGGGCTCTCACTAATTAGTCGGTAAAGCTTTTTCTGGACAAGTTTTTAAAATTCGAATCATCGCCTCTTTTTCAGGTGCGGTAAACCACAACTTGTATTTCATCTTCACCGCTATTTGTCTTGACACATAATCACAACGAAAACTCTTTAGCGGTGGCAACCAAGTGGCTGCATCACCATCACCTTTTTGGGAATTCAATCGCCCTTTAACCGCTAACAAATTCATTGGATCATTTGCAAAGGCTTTTCGTTGATCGGCAGTTAATTTAAAGGCACCTGTTTGCCAGGCGTTTGACAGTGCAACCGTATGGTCTATCTGTACCTCTGAACTGGTCGCAACGCCTCGCACAAAATTGATCGTCTCCCCCGAAAATGGATCCACCAAAGTTCCACTTAAAACGGTGCAGGCATTTGTCTTTTCCTTAAAAACTTCGTTTGTTAAATCCCTTTTCAAAATATCGTTACGGGTATCGCATCCGTTGCGATCAACATCTGCCCATGCAGGGCCAAACTGATCTCGGGTGTACCCAGTTTTTGCTGCGCGGCCCTTTGTAATTTGGGCTTGAATGACAGATAAACCAGAGGCAATTGATTCAGCTTTTGCAGGTGTAACCCCAGCGACTAAAAGGCTCAGGACTAGGGCAATCCTGATTTCAATGTGACTCACACGCCCAGTATGCGGGAGTCGGGGATGTGCGACAAGGCGCATCTTCCTGATAGGTTTCCCCCTGCATTCAAGCGTTTCCCTCGCCTGTATGCCTCGGGTGGTTAGCTCAGTTGGTAGAGCAGGTGACTCTTAATCACCGGGTCGGGGGTTCGAGTCCCTCACCACCCACTTATGTAAGTGAATCCGAGTTTTATCTTGTCTGTGAACTATTGCTTCGGGTGAGCTAAGAGCCACTCAATTATTGCCTTAGGAAAAGTCGCATTAAAGGTCGGTCCGTGTAGCCCATTAACTATTTGCCACTGCGCAACAGTTGATTTAGCGCAGGTACTTTCGAATACCTTTGTTTCGGCACCATCAATACTTTCGTCGATATCGATATTTTCCTTGGCCATAGGAGCTCCGACGCACTTATCAAGTTTGTGCCAGATATCGACAGTTTGGGCCACGGATGTATAACCGATGCCGGCGATCGCACCTCCAGTAAATCCGATAATCGAATCTGCAGTGCCATGAATTTCTAGAACGCTAACTGGCGATGAGATAGCGCAGTCATTCCCTACTAAGTCCATAGCACCTGCCACACCAACTATTGCTGCCACGGTATCCGGGTAGGTGCAGGCAAATTTGTAACTCATAAAGGCCCCATTTGAATGACCGAGAATGTAAATACGTTTTGGATCGATGGCAACTTTTTTTGAAATCTCATCTATCAGGGACTTAAGGAAAGCAGCATCATCAATATCGGTGCGATCAAAGTTGCAGCAAGAACGCGAAGCATTCCAAAATTGATATCCGTTTGAGTCTCGTGATCCATCTGGGGCGGCATAGACAAAACCGTTCTCGCGCGCGACATTGGTGAGTCTTGAAAAACGCTGTTGACTTAAGCCATCGCCCATATAACCATGCAGGTCTAGTAAAAGCGGAGCCGGATTATTCGCGCTATATCCATCAGGGAGATCGACATAAGTTGAGCGGTCGCCTCCTGCAAGAAATGAACTCTCTGTAATCGTGGTCTCATCACCCTGTAAACTCAAAACACCATATGCAGCAGCAATAAAAACAAGGAAAGTTGCCGCAATGATGGATAACCTTTTCATAGTTCAATATAGCCCAGAGTTAGAGTGCTAAGCCCATGGTCCATTCATCATCATTCTTGTCAAGAAGCGTAAAACCCAATTTGGTATAAAAAGTAAAGGCTCTGGAATTTTTTGCTCCCATTCCAAGATGCACTCCCTTTGAGCCTTGCTCCCTTAGTGTTTCAAGCACAATTAGCATCATGGCTTTGCCAATACCGCGACCCTGAGCTCTTTCAAGTAAATCTATGTGCAGATGACTTGGAAATTGATTAACAAATTCTTTAGGCCTAAGAGGTGGATTCTGAATGTAGCTAAACAAATTTTTTTCACGTTCATTAAAATTTTCTGGGGAGCGACCATTGTATTTTTCTAATACTAGTGGCCACCATTCTTTGCTTAGAGTATCTTCGAATGATGTTGTATCAAGTGCGGCGAGTGCATAGCCGGCCACTCCATCTTGAATTAATGTAAAAGATAACTCGGGTTGAAAGGTTAAATATGGGCCAACGTAAATTTCTCCGAGCATCTCTTTTTGATTGTATAAATGAACGGCATTGGCTCCACTATCACCGGTTGCTAAGCAGACGTGGTACAGATCTGAACGATCTTTTTCTTGAAATTTACGGACAATCTCACCTGAATCAAAAGTCATGAGCGTCATCGAGGAATAGTACTGAAAAAACCTTGAATATGGGGTGAGTTTCTGAAATCCTTGCCTCAGTTAATCGGAGAGGGTTGGCATGCGTTCAGAGTTCGTGGAGATTCCTTCCCTGATGCCCACACCAGATATATTTTCATGCAAAAGAGTTCTGGCTATTCAAGCCCATTATGACGATACAGACATTGCTGTTGGTGGATTAATTGCCCAGTTAGTAAAAAACGGTGCTGAAGTATTTTACGTAACAGTCACAGATGATTTAGCTGGCGTGACAGATTTAACACTTTCAAAGCAGACCGCTGCCTCACGTCTGCAGAGCGAAGCAGAAAAAGCAGCCGAAATTCTTGGCGTTCTTGGCATTTACTATTTAAATTATCCAGATGCGGGTGACTGGAGTGTTTACCAAGCACGTCGTGACCTAATTACAGTTGTGCGCCAATTCCAACCAGATTGTGTTATTGCTTTAGATCCATGGTTAAACACTGAAGCACATGCAGACCACTACAAGTCAGGTTTTGCGGCAGTTGAAGCAGCCATCTTGGCAGATGTTTTAGGCGTCGAAGGCACTGATCTGCAGATTCCGAAGGAGTTTCATGGAAAACATAAGCAAGAGATCAAAGCAGTTGGTCTTTTCAATTCATCTCACGCAAATGTCTTTGTCGATATCGATCAGGTTTTAGAGACAAAGTTGGCTGCTGTTTCACAATATATCAGCCAATTTTCAGATGAATCGATGGCAGGGATGTTGGTTGCGCTACCAAAAAGATCTCAGTACTTTGCAGGTATCGGACATTCTGCAAACAAGTTAAGTAAAGACGTTACCTATGCAGAATGCCTAAAAGTTTTAAGTACGGATGCCCTTCATGCCGCTCGCTAATAATGTAACGGCTTCCCAAAAAGCCCGGCTGCATCTACTCAATCTCATAGTCTCATCACCTCAAGGATCACGCTTGCCCGGTGAACGAGAATTAGCCCTGGATTGCAAGGTTGCTCGAATGACAATTCGTCGCGCGATCGATCAGTTGATACAGGAACAAAAGTTAGAAAGACGCGCTGGATCAGGAACTTTCATTACTTATGCGCCAATCATGCATGAATTCCGCCTAAAGTCCTTTACTGAAGAGATGACCAGCCTGGGCCTAAAACCTAGTTCAAAAATCCTTGCATTTAAGTATGTAAAAGCCGATTCCATAAAATCTTCACTTCTTAGCGTTCCTTTAGGTTCGGTGCTTCTAAAGTGCACGCGCCTACGGTTTGCTGATGGAGTTGCACTTGGCGTTGAGACTGTTTTCCTTCCAACGGCCTATTTTCCCGATATCAAGGAAGCGGATTTAGGCGGCTCTCTTTACACACTTTTGAAAGAAAGATACGGAATCCAAATTATCAATGCCAATACTAGTTTTTCCGCATCTATTCCGAGTCAAGAAGTGGCTGATCAGCTGGATATTCAAAAAAATAGAGCATGCTTAGAACTTGAAATGACTGATTTAGATCAAAACGGCCGAAAAATTATGCTTGCAAAATGTGTTTATATCGGCGATCAATACAAATTAAATTTATCGCCCAATAAAGATACTTTAGAAATAGATATCAGAGAAAAGGACGTGTCATGAATAACTTACTGGGAGCTACCTCCGAAGAAAATATCTTATTCGCTAGTTTCGTTGAGCGACACCAGGTATTTGCAGACTCTGGATTTAGTGAAATTCATGTCACTGAAAATTCAAAACTTGGACCAGAAGAATCAATTGTCACTACTTCGCTGTCTGGAGACAAGAAAGCAACAATTGAAAGATCATCCTATGCAGGATTTCGCTACGCACTTAATGTCTTACTCAAATCTCTATTAACCAATGTTGTTGTTACTAATCATCAGCATTCTCCAGATTTTAAAGTCAGGGGTGTCATCGAGGGCTTCTACGGAACTCCTTGGACGCATGAACAAAGGCTGCGCGGACTAGCCCACTTTTCAGATTTTGGATTTAATCGTTACCTGTTAGCACCAAAGGATGATCCATGGCACAGATACGACTGGCGCTCAGAGCTCAATGCTGATTTTTTAAGCCGGGTGTCAGATTTAATGGCCCAGGGTAGAAAAAATGCCATCACCGTTGCTGTTGCAATTTCGCCGGGCCTGACAGTTGAGTACTCAGATGCCAGCGACGTACAGGCGATAATGGTTCGTTTCAAGCAACTGCATAGCATCGGCGTGCGTGAATTTGGGCTCTTTCTTGACGATATTCCAGCTCGTTTGCAAAGCGAGAAAGATGGTGCGAAGTTCAATTCCATCATGCAGGCACATAGTTTTTACTGCAATGCAGTCTGGGCAGAGTTAAAGAAACTAGATTCTGAAAATTCATTGGCAATATGTCCTTTGCAGTATCACGGCAAAGCTACAGAGGAATACATCACTGAATTTGGTAAGGCTCTTGATCCTGAACTTTCCTTAATTTGGACAGGACGCGAGATTTGTTCTGAATATCTAGATGTTTTTGATGCCAAGGTATTTAAAGCTAACACTAATCACACACCTTTGTATTGGGATAACTACCCTGTCAACGATGTAGCTATGCTGCACGAATTACATGTTGGCCCAATTGAAGGACGGGAAAAAGGTTTAGAGGAACATTCACTTGGGTACTTTGCTAATCCAATGGATCGATTTGAACTTTCTCTAATCTCATTAAGCACCATTGGGGATTATTTGTGGGATACGCATGGCTACAATCCACAAAATTCTTGGGAGTATTCTCTGACTCTTTTGGCAGATAATCCTGGCGATCGCGCTGCAATTAGAAATCTGTTTCGTGCATGTTTTGAATCGTGTCTACGAGTAAATCCTGCGCCAGATTTTAGTGCCATGTTAGAGGCGGCTTCATTTTCTTGGAAAACGGGCAAGCCTGCTCAGGCAGCACAGCTAATTGAGGCTCATGCCAGTCAGATGTTGCGAGATGTTGCAACAATCAAGTCACCACAATTTTCTAAACCACATTGGCGCGAAGAATCTATGAAGTGGCTTACAAAGTATGAAGCAGTTGGAATCGCACTTCTAGAGATTGCCAGAATTGTAGGTAGTTGTGGAGTCTCCAAGAATTCAAATCTCAGCGGATCAAAGGCAGATTTAGATCAAATCACTTCAATTCGGGCTTCCCTGAATTCAGATCCAACTCGTTTATTTGGCAATGGTCTGGACATGACATTGGCTGAACTAGGTGATGAAATCCGTTGGTCACTAACGGCTTAGCGCTTCTTTCCACTCATCATTGACGTACTTCCACTCACCTTCAATCATGGTCGCACAAACTGTGGATTCTGTGTCCAGTAGTACTAAGTCAGCCAATTTTCCAACTTCTAAAGAACCAATATCTGCTTCTTTACCCAATATCTTGGCTGCATTTAGTGAAGATATTTTGCTTAATTCTGAAAGAGTTAACGGAGCAAATTTAGCTGCATTCTGATAAACCATGTTCATAGAAAGTGCGCTTCCGGCAAGGGTGTCTGTACCCGCCAAAACGATTTTTCCGCCAATCTTTGTTACCGCTCTGTCTGGTAAAGCACCATATTCTCCATCAGGCAGTCCGGCCAAAGAGGTTGCATCTGTAATCAAATTGATTCGATCAACACCTTTGGATTTAAGTGCGATTCTAAATATAGCCTCATGAATATGAATGCCATCTAAAATCAATTCAGCAAAAATATCCTCATTGTCCAAAATGGCCCCAACCACTCCTGGATCGCGGTGCGCTAGTGGTGACATGGCGTTGAATAAGTGAGTAGTAGATCGTGCTCCGGCTTGTATTCCTTGGAACGCTTGGGCATATGTTGCATTTGTGTGACCAATTGATGAAATTATATTTTTGTCTAACAAATATTTAATAGCCTCTAATCCACCAGGAATTTCGGGAGCTATCGTCACCATTGAAACAAAATCATCTGCAGCCGAAATGACTGCCTGAATTGCTGACAAGTCGCCAGCCTTTAACTGCGAAACTACATGTGCACCTGGCTTATGTTCTGAGATAAATGGACCTTCAGTATGAATACCTAAAACTTTTGAACCATTTCTATTTGTTCTAGAACTATCCGATAAGGCTTTCAGTATCGCTAATAGACTTTCGAATTCCATAGTGTGTGTAGATGCCAACATTGATGTTGTTCCATTTTTCAAATGGAATTCTCGGGCTAAGTTGTGCTCGGCCGGATCAACAGATGTGAAAGCTCCTCCATTGCCGCCATGTACATGAAGATCAATAAAACCAGGTGTCAATGTTGCTTTCTTAGCGTCAAAAACTAATGCATTGCTCGTGGAAGAAAGCTCACCTTCTGCAACTTTTACAATCCTGCCGTTGGAGATCTCCAAATAACCATTGGAAATTACATGCTCCGGCAGAGCAATCCGAGCATTTTTGATTACACAAGTACCCATTTGCACGTTGAATACCTAATTACTAAATTGAGATGGCTGGAAACTTCAGCGGTGAATTAGCTTTATCGCCATGATCTAAATTGGCACTTACGAGCAATGGGGCAGGCAAAGAATTTAGAAGAAATAGCTTGGTCACTTCGGCATTTATTGCTTGTGCAACAAGCACAAAACAAACGGTTGATGCCGAACAAATACTCTTGCCATCTGCTAATTCGGCAACGGCGTCACCAATTACTGATC
>Ga0209191_1002274_pt1 | contig 12081 bp, 15 predicted proteins | sample S_130626_EF_Meta_FD_187320 | JGI IMG/M metagenome (GOLD analysis project Ga0209191, IMG submission 187320) | Freshwater microbial communities from Lake Simoncouche, Canada to study carbon cycling - S_130626_EF_MetaG (SPAdes) (version 2) | ecosystem: Environmental > Aquatic > Freshwater > Lake ... | reverse complement strand
AATTCTTCTTTCTCCATTGACCATTGTTAAATAGAGTAGTCTCTGGGTAACTATAAGATAAAAATTTTTGGTCTACTGGTACAGATTTACCTTTCTCAAAAAATGCCATTATAAACTATATTATACATAGATATAGTTTATCCAATAACAAAATAATTGTCTAAATCACTCAACTATAGTTGAGGTATATATTGAAATGTACTTGTTTCATAAACGGTTGCTCGGAAGGAATCATTATAACCTTCTACATAAACAGTGTCGCCATTACTTATGTTGTCACATCCATACTCGCTAGTGCAGCTTTTACCTTTCTGACTTATAGGCAATTTTGTATTTAAATTTCCTGTATTAGACATGGTGTAATATTGCCATTTATCTCTACCTGCCATTGTTCTGCGTCCCATAAGTGGTAATATCATATCGCTAGAACCAGATAATCTTGTTAATATACCAACTTGTTGGTATCCAGTGTTTAAACCTCTGGTTTCAATATTTACAGGAATAGCACCACGAATATCTCCACCGTAAGTTCGTGGATAGTATATTCCATCGGATTTCATTGGAGGCGAATAAGGGTCATTAAAAGGGTCAAGACGGGCAGAAATACCACCTAAAGTATTAATTTGAGGTGGCTGGGTTACAAAGATAACTTTTGTAGAATCGCTACCATAAGCGCCTTGGCCCGTTCCTTGGCCCGTTCCTTGACCATTCTTAGAAATAGTATAATAAAAATAAACAACAAGCACCAATATGACGAATAATAAAAATAATGTCATGTTTTCAATACAAAATACTCCAGGAATGCATTTTTTACCCATTTTAATATACAATATATTAATATTATTATCCAAATGGATTCATTAATTGAGTACCACCAGTAATCATCTTCATTACACCAGGTCCAAGAGCAGGTGGGAGCACATTTGTTACATCGTTTACCATAGGCATAGAGTGATCTACTAAAGAAGATATCTTCAATCGTTTACAATTATAGCATTGTTCACGAATATTTTTAGGATAATGCGATACATGAAACCCAGCTGAATTCAATACAATTCTATCAATATATTCAATTAAATCCCAAAATTGAGTTTCTAATGGATACAAGTCTATTTTAAGCTGGAAAGCAATCCATAAAAATATTCTAAAAGGTAGATATAATATTTGACCAATAGCTTCTAATAAATAATAAAAAATACATGTTTGCATATTAGATAAATTTTTAAATAAACACATCATCCATGACATAGAAAACGTAAATAGTGCAGTGATTCCATCAGCAAACGATAGGCCAAACTGTGGTAAAAACATCAGAGTGTTTATAAATACTTCCCATGCACCAGTTATAATATTAAGCAGCCCTTTAAATTCTATAGCAATAATAGGAGCCCAGAACGCAAGCCAGTATAAATATTGTGATTGCATTAGAGCACCTTGTAATGTATGAAAAGCCCCTTGTAAAGCATGAACAATTCCTTGTGTAATTGTAGTAGCCCCCTGAGCATCAGATATTAAAGTACCTACAGCACTCATTACCCATAACGGAAGCGGCATTTCTTATAAAGTAATAAATATATATTAGATATAGTTATAATATAATAACCAACTAAACAATTAAAAAATACTTTAATATGTATTATTACTACTTGTATTAATACATATTTTTTATTATGACGTTATGCTAAAATAAACATTTATTTGCCAGATGCATTATAATCGTTAAATTTATCAATATATCCTTGGAATTTTTCTAATAAAGGTTGCATATCTTTAACGTGATTAACTATTTTATCACGCGTCTCTTTAATTTCTGGTAATTTTTCAATTAATTCATTTTGCTCTGGGTCTTCTTCTTTACTAATAATTTGGTCTATATTTTTAGAAAAATCCTTTAAAGAACCAATTGATTTTTTATCAGAAGCAGGTGATTTCTTTTTATTAGAAGAGGCCGTAGGTTTTTTTTCATCGGTTTCAACACTATCGTCGTCCATTCCCTCCATACCTTCACTAAAAGAAGCACGACCATGCTTTAAAAGATGAGTAACTATAATCGCTACAAATAATATGACAATCATATTTTTAACAAAAAATGATGTTAATATACCTACCAATATAATTACTGAAAATGAGTACATATCTCCAATATTCAAAAAATAAACTAAATCAATTAATGCGATGGCAAAAAAGAAATAGAGTATTATACGATTATGTAGAATCGGACTAAAATTGTATTTAAATTTCATAAGTTTATTAAACATTTTTTGTATACTTTATATAGGGAAATTATTGATTATCCTAAATTTTAATTAATTATCTGAATTATCATCAGTTGCTTCACTAGAATCTAGAGTATAATCAGTTGGAACATCTCCACCATAAATGTCAAGTACTTCTTTCACTACTTCTTCACGTTGTATATCGCCTCTTTGAAATTCAAAACTTGAAATACTAGTTGAACGTTTGCCTCTAAATTTATTTAAGAAATCATCTAAACCATTCAATTCATTGTTTCGGTCATATTGTTCTAAATCACCAGTAATAACAAGACGGCTATTTTCTCCTAAACGAGTAAGCAACATTTTCATCTGTGAAATAGTAGAATTTTGCATTTCATCTGCAACTATCCAGCAGTTTTTGAAAGTGCGACCACGCATATATCCCAATGGAGAAATCTCAATAATTTTTTCTTCTATTAATTGAGTTACCTCTTTAGGTGATATAAATTGATAAAGTATGTCATAAATAGGACGCACCCATGGAGCCATTTTTTCTTCTAATGTCCCAGGTAAATATCCCAAATCTTCATCTACAGAAACAGAGGGACGAGTAAAGATAAGTTTTTCATAAGTTCCTAATAAAAAATTGCGCACACCAAATTCAGTCGCAAACATAGTTTTTCCTGTTCCTGCTGGGCCTGTCGCAACAACGATTTTCTTTGATTTTTGTTTCAATAAACCTACGTAACGCTCTTGGCTGAAATTTTTTGGGATAGTAAATTTCTGTTCAAATAGGGTTTTCTCTTGTCCAGAGAGGTATTGCATATTTTCATATAACTTTCTCTGTTTTGCAACAGAATTGTCTCTTTCTTTCTCTACTTCGGTGTAATACTCATTCAATAATTCCTTTTGATTTTGTTTCCTTGGTTTACGAGTACGTTGTTTCTTGGGTTCAGGTTTAGGCTCACCGATAGAGTCAGAAAGGTCAATGTCTGTATGCTTCATTTATATTAGCCAATGAAAATAAAAACTGGCATAAATTTATCATTTAGGGTCGTCTACAATTGGAAAAAGAAATTTATCCACAGTAGTTCGCACACAAAATAATCTATGTGTAATTATTCCAATGAAAAATAAAATTCCTAAAGTGGGGAGGAAGGGGTAGTTAAAATACCATGAAATTCCGTATGCAAGAAGTATTGTTAGCACAACATCAACTATAGCTATATTAAAAATTCTATATTGATGGGGTCCTGTGTTTGGTTTAGCAAACATGTCTCTATATTCACACAAGTTTAGCATATTTTCTAGTAATAATATATAATGGCAAAAAAAGGAGTCGTTAGAAACTTAGTGAACAGAGGTGAAAGGCTCGTTGGAAATGTAGCTAGTGGTGTTGGAAGCGTAGCTAGTGGCGTAGGAAAGTTCGTAGGAAGTGTGGTTCCTAAGTCATTTAAACGTGCTATGCGTGGTGGAAAATCAAGAAAGACTCGTAAGGCCCGTAAGTCTCGTAAGTCTAGAAAGTAAATCAAAAAATTGATTTATAAAAGTATGTGAATTTAAACGCACTTCACATACTCTCTAATTAAATTCCGAAAAGGAGATAAAATCTAACCAGTATATTATTTAGACGAAAATGTCCGAGCCATCCTTCACTGAACCCCTTTTGACGCCTGACGATAATCGCTACGTAATGTTTCCAATCCAACATGATGATATTTGGAAAATGTATAAAAAGCAAGTAGATTGTTTTTGGATTGTAAATGAAGTGAATTTAGCTCAGGATTTGAATGATTGGAATACATTAAATGAAGACGAACAGAAATTTATAAAAATGGTTTTGGCGTTCTTTTCGGCAAGTGATGGTGCAGTTACAGAGAATTTGGCGGTTCGTTTTATGGCAGATATTCAAGTTTCAGAAGCTAGGGCATTTTATGGCTTCCAAATTGCTATGGAAAATATTCACTCGGAGATGTATAGTTTGTTGATTGATACGTATATTAAGGATTCAGAGGAGAAGACCAAATTGTTTGAGGCAACAAAGCATTATCCTTGCATTATGAAGAAGTTCAATTGGGCAAAGAAATGGCTCAACGATAAACGTAGTAGTTTCGCAGCCCGTCTAGTTGCGTTTGCTTGCGTAGAGGGACTCTTATTTAGCTCATCATTTGCGTCTATTTATTGGTTGAAGAAGCGTGGCTTGATGCCTGGACTTACATTCTCTAATGAATTGATTTCTAGAGATGAGGCATTGCATACAGAGTTTGCAATCTTGTTGTATTCCAAGTTAGTGAGAAAGTTGCCTAAGAAGCGTATTCATGAGATTATTATGGAGGCAGTAGAGATTGAGAAGGAATTTATTACAGAGGCGATTCCTTGCCGAATGATTGGCATGAATGCGAAGTTAATGACGCAATATATTGAGTTTGTAGCTGACCGTCTTTCTCTTCAATTGGGTTATGATAAGATTTATGGCTCACAAAACCCGTTTGATTTCATGGAGTTGATTAGTATTGAATCTAAGGTTAACTTCTTTGAGCGTACCAACTCAGAATATGCTTTGGCAAACAAAACAGTAGATAAGGACGTCTTTGATTTTAGTACGGATTTCTAAACATCAAATTACAAAAAACATATTACGTATATTTTACATCCTTTTTTCCTGCTTCGTAACCACTACTCATCTCATACGTAAACACTTCTATTTCGTGTATTAATTCTTCATCGTCAGATTCTTTTTTACCACACATATTCATTAATCCAAAAATAACACCTTCAAAAAATCCGAAAAACCAACCAGAAATACCAATAAAAACATCAAAACAGGTGTTTTCGCGAGGAGCAAAGTGATTTATTTTTTTATAGGTCATCTTATAATATAATTATTTTTAGTATTTTACAAAAATAATTACAAAAAGTAGTATTGTAATGTTTCTAATGTATTATTTTTTATATATGTAAATCCATCATGTAGCGAATTATTAATGTAAATATAATAGCGTGTAAAACAAAGCCTAATGTTGTAGGGCAGCCATATTTGCCAGCAATTTGACCTACTAGTCCAGACAACAATGAATCAACTAATTTGTAGGTCCATGGATTAAACAATACCAAGAGAACGAATGTGGTGTATAGAGTGTAACGCCACTTATCAGCGGATTGAGGGGATTTTTTAGTGTCTTCCTTATGAGGCATTATATACAATAATTATATATTTTTGTCTTTACCAAGTTAAATAACTGAGTGATAAAATAATTGCAACAACACCCTTGGATAAAGCGTCAAAAAGATTAGTAAAAATGTTTTTCTCTTTCTCTTCAAAACAGTAGACTATACCATATCCAGCCCAAATAATAAAATACATACCAAATATAAGGAAATTAAAAGGATTGAAAGTATTCATCAAAAATGCGCTAAATATTAAATAAAAAATAAGTAAAAAAGGTATGAAACCGAGTATCATTGCAAAGAAACGGTCCAACATATTCACTTCTCCTAAATAGCCAAGTAATAACATAATGTAATTAAGCATCAAAATAGTAAACAAAAGAATAGGATTCAACGCTACTTTTGTAGAGCTTGAAAGTGCCAAACATAATGCAATAAGCATAAGAGGTGTAGTAAATACCCATCCATTGTAGCGTAAACGGTCAACTATAGTTAAATCTATTTTTTCATCCTCTTTATGAACTGTACTGAAATATTGATTTATATTACTAGTAAATAAAAAATACATGAAAGAAGAAATACCAGTGACTAAAATCTCAATAACTAAGATTCTTTGTAATTGGAAATCTTTGACAATGAATGCAGATATAAGGGTAATTACGAATGCACATATCATAAAATAGTAAACACCATAGAAAGATTTTTTAACAAGCTCTAATATTTGTTTATCGTCCATTTTTATATATTGACAAAATTATACGGACTAGAATATACGGTTTATCAAAACATTGCCGTTGTAATATACCTCAGTAAAGTAACCCTCTTGATTGTGGGTTCCTACCCAAACATATTGATATCCCGCATTAATCACCATGAATTTTCCATTGACTTTGAACCAAACAGAGCCCTTCAATGGATAATTATGATTTAAGTCACGGTTATGCACTTGACGAATTCTGGGGCGTTTTATTAGAAGCTCATAACGTGGGTCTGAAAGAGGTATTTTTCTTATTCTACAGTATTTGCCATGTCGCATAATCAATTCACCAGTAAATAGTTTAATATAATTAACGACATCTGGACTAACCATGAGCTTTCCGTCCTTGTTTCGCAACTTAAGAAGAATGTCTGACATTGTTGTTGATTTAATATGGCGTTATTAAATCAAAAAAGCAATCAATTTTTCACGCAATTCGTCCCGAATATAAAACTATATTAGCAATATTCGCAATTAAATGTAACATACAATGTGAATAAGTAGATTTCCAATAAAGTTTTTTTTTATAGTAATAAACACCCAATTGATAGAAACTAACTGCAATTACCATAAGTGCATAATATTGTATCATATATTGAGATTTATATGCTTTGTAGAGTTGGTAACTCATGGCCAATTTTACATAAAAAATATCTAAGGAACGTCGCCAAGAATAAGTTGGTTTAACCCAATAATTAATAGATGTTAAAAAAAACACCGCCTGGACAAAACGCTATTATATAATATCCATTGTATACAGCGTAAATAGATGAACCAAGCGACAAAAATGATACTCTATAGATAAGATTATACTGCTCTGGTTTTAATATACAATCCATAACAAATATAGTATAAGAAATTTATATCATTTTATATTATTTTACTTTACTCTTACGTGTTTTACCAGATGATTTTTTACTTCTCCTAGTACTACTAGAGAATGGCTTTGAACCTTTCTCTAATAATACTTCTTTATTAAAATCTTTGTCTCTTAATAAATTTAAATCACGTATGGCGACACCTATTTTTGGAACGCGAACAATAAATCTACCATCCTCTCTTTTTCTTACTATCCATCTGAATCTAGGTCTTATTACATTGGGAAATTGTACTAAAACCACTTTTCCAATAAATTTATCCATATAATAATCATTATATTTTTATTCAGTAGAATTATAAATATCTAACGTACGCGCACTTGCATCTTTAGCATTGACATACTTAGGCATCCAGAAATAAGGTAATATTTTGCCCATTCCACTATAATGCGACTCAAATATTTTGCGATAATAATATTGCTCAGACGTCTGTGGCAAAAGATGGTCACCTACACCAATCATACCGTCATTACATTTGGCGAGTTGTTCATACATATCTGGACGTTGACTAATATAAGAATAGTTAGGTAATTCTTCCCTGGCAAATTTGTCATCACAATACTCTTGGATGATTTGATAAAGGGAACGACTTGTTTTAGATACACCATCGCTAAAAGCCTCTTTCCTACGGAAAAGCACTTCTTTTGGTAAAAGAGGTTTACCCATATGATTTTCATATTCCTCCTCACTGAATGCATTACGAATAAGATATTTTTCCATAGAACAAGAATTTTTATGGAAACGCAATTCTGTTGGTATTGTCATATAATACTGAACCCATGCTCTGTCTAAAAACGGCGTTCTAGGCTCTAGACCATGAGTAGATATAGATTTATCAGAGCGCAATACGTCAAATAGATAAATATCTTTTAATAATCTGCGACTCTCTTTATCAAACTCAATTTGGTCAGGTGCATAATTCATATATAAATATCCTCCAGCTAGCTCATCTGAACCATCGCCATTAAAAATAACTTTGACTTCACTATGTTCTGAAATATATTTACCAAGTAGCCAATTACCAATACTGGCACGAACTGTTGTAGTATCATAACTTTCAATGTCGCGAATAACATGAGGTATAGCATCTAAAAAATCTTGCTCCGAAAGCAAAATCTCTGTATGTTTTGTTCCCAAATAATCTGCTACAATGCGAGCATATTTTAAGTCTTCGGAATCTGGTAGGCCGATACTGTATGTTTCTATGGTAGGAAGCCCTTTTTTATTATGGAAATCGTTTACTAGAGCGGCAATAAGACTGCTATCTAGACCACCAGATAATAAACAAGCAATAGGTCGTTCAGTAGTAGAACACCTCTTTTCAACCGCACTCTTTAAATAATATTGAATATTAATGAGTACACTGTTATATCCAAACAGTGTATTGTTGTTATTAAATCCAATTGAGTGATACGGACACTGATTTTTTACTAATTCCCATGCCGAATTTACTTTGAATTTGAGGTCAAATACTGAATATGTGCCAGGTGAGAACTGTGAGATTTTATAGAAAGGCATGTGTTTTTTAATTAAACGCTTGCTCTTTACATACTCGTTCATTTTGTTTTTAATTTCGTACAACATCTTGAGCTCACTAGCAAATCCAAAAACATTTGAACTAATATTAAAATCATAAAGGGTTTCGCTTCTAACTGGTTCAAACGGGTCAACCGAAACAGTTTTATCTTCCTGTCTTAAAAAATAAAGTGGGCGTACTCCGTATGGGTCACGCGCAATATACATTTTAGAGGTGGCCAAGTTCATTCTGTAATCTATTAAAACAAAAGCAAATACTCCATCTAGCACTTGCAATGTTTGTTCAATACCATACTTTTTATATAAATGAATAATAACTTCGCAATCAGAATTAGTCTTCGGTTTTATATTCATGGTATTATACAGTTCATTGTAGTTATAAATTTCTCCATTGCAAATAAGAGCAATATCATCAATAACAATAGGTTGATTAGATATATCATTTAACCCATTGATGGCCAAACGATGAAACCCAAAATCGGCCTGTATCATTATATTTTTAAATACCGAATTCTCAGGTCCTCTGCCTCTTCCTTTTTCAAATTGTTCTTTAATAAATTGTGTAGTTAATAGATGGCCACTGTTATTTAGTAAAGTGAATATTCCACACATTTTTACATAATATTCATAAATAATCTTTATACCTATTTATTTGAATCAAAATGTTATAAAAAATTTGTTGTTATAATATATTATGGATTCTCTTAACTATAATAAGTATGACAATAATGTGATTAGCGAGTATAAAGGTAATGATAAATTAAATAAATCAGAATCTGCTTTAGCCAATAGACCTTTAATGCCTATAATGCCTGATTGGAATACAAATAAAAAACAGGCAACTAAACCAACCGCTCCTGAAGATGTAAAAAAATCCAATGTTTCAAAGTATAATGAAAAGGATTCTACTATGCTTCCTATAACAATAAAACCTGGTAATAATAACAACTATGATGTATTAGAGAACGAATTAATAAACGCAGATATGGATTATAACAGTAATGACAAAATGGTAACAAACATTCCAGTGATTAATAAGAAAGAAAATAAAGAAAAATCTGAATACAAAATGGATTTTGCAACTCACATTTATCTAGGATCTCTTACTGTGATTGGGTTGTTTGTATTTTATAGATTAATACAAAAAACTCGTTAATGTTTTTAAATCTTATATCTCTTGTAAAGCTCTAAAGCAGTCAAACCACCAAATATTTGCGCAAGACAGTAAGGAATGATATCAACTGTTGGTAACTTACCAGCTGAAGCCATTACAATAGTAACAGCGGGATTGATGTGTCCACCAGAAATATTAAGAGTAAGTAACATAGACAAAGCTAAAGCCGCACCAATAGCTAAAGGATTACCAGTAGCTAAAATGACATAAACAAAGAACGCAGTTCCGAGAAATTCTACTAAATAGTTGTACATCAGGTATATCATATGTTGCGAAAAAATTAATCGTTATAGAATGATTAATTTTTTTATAATCCATAAATCATTTTCATGAACGAATTTATTGAAGGGTATCCGTATTGTTCAAAATAAAGCTTTGAACTCATTCCTATCATAAATAGTATCCATAAGCATAAATAGCCCAGAACAACAAATCCTGCTATTCTCAAATAATAATTCATTTTATATATTAACAGTAATAAAATTATTAATCAATCTCTTGGATTTCAGGACCATCATCAATGTCGTCTTCTTCAGTAGGTTTGACTGGCTCACTGGACCCTTGCGCTTCCGATGAACCTTGTGCTTGCGCTTGTGCTGACGCTTGCGCAGTCAAACTAGTTACTGCATCCATCATTTCCTTAGACTTGGATTCAAACTCCTCTTTACTAACAGCAGGATTTTCAGTATGCCAATCCTCATATTCCTTAATAACATCATCAATCTTCTTTTTAGTGTCAGCATCTACTTTATTTTCAGCACTTGAATTTGTGCTCTTTAATTGATAGATCTGCTCTTCCATCTTATTCTTAGCTTCAATCCTAACTCTCTGCTCCTCATCAGCAGTCTTATACATCTCAGCCTCTTCAACCATTCTATCAATTTCCTCCTTGCTCAATCTACCCTTGTCATTCGTAATAGTAATCTTACTTGACTTTCCAGTTGACTTTTCTGATGCGGACACATTCAAAATTCCATTAGCATCAAGGTCAAATGCAACCTCAACTTGAGGCATACCACGAGGCATAGGAGGAATGCCATCCAATTGGAACTTACCTAGAAGAGTATTATCCTTGGTCATAGAACGCTCACCCTCAAACACTTGAATAAGCACACCAGGTTGGTTATCAGCGTACGTAGAGAATGTCTGTGTCTTCTTTGAAGGAATAGTGGTATTGCGATTAATAATCTTGGTCATTACACCACCAGCAGTCTCAAGGCCAAGACTGAGTGGGCAAACATCCAAAAGAAGCAAATCCGAAATTTTAGAATCACGGGAGCCAGTCAAAATCGCAGCTTGAACAGCTGCACCATAAGCAACACACTCATCGGGGTTAATAGACTTACAAAGCTCCTTGCCATTGAAAAACTCAGATAAGAGTTGTTGAATCTTAGGAATACGAGTGCTACCACCAACCAATACAATCTCATTGATTTGGGCCTTGGATAACTTGGAATCACGAAGTACCTGCTCAACTGGTGCCATGGTCTTTCTGAACAAGTGGTCACATAAGTTCTCAAACTTAGCACGTGTAATACTGCTGTTAAAATCAATTCCCTCATAAAGACTATCAATCTCAATATTTGCTACACTAGATGAGGAAAGAGTACGCTTAGCGGACTCACATGCAGTGCGAAGTCTTCGCAGCGCACGAGCACTATCGGAAATATCATGCTTATGCTTGCGCTTAAACTCTTGCATAAAATGCTCAACCATGGCTGTATCAAAATCCTCACCACCAAGATGAGTATCACCAGCAGTAGCCTTAACTTCAAAAATTGACTCTTCAATGGTAAGGATTGACACATCAAAAGTGCCACCACCGCAATCAAAAATAAGAACATTCTTTTCACCCTCACTCTTCTTATCAAGACCATATGCGATTGCTGCAGCAGTAGGCTCATTAATAATACGAATAACGTTGAGACCAGCAATTACACCAGCATCCTTGGTGGCTTGCCGCTGAGAATCATTGAAATAAGCTGGAACCGTGATAACTGCGTCAGTAACAGGTGACCCAATAAAGGCCTCTGCAATCTCCTTCATCTTACCGAGAACCATAGAGCTGATTTCCTCTGGAGCAAATACCTTTGTCTCACCCTTGAACTCTACCTCAATAAATGGCTTATTTTCACGACTAATCACATTATAAGAGAAATGTTTAATATCTGATTGGACCTTCTCATCGTTAAAATTGTTGCCAATCAAACGCTTAGCATCAAAAACAGTATTTTTTGCGTTATTGGCAGCAAGAGACTTTGCAGCTTCACCAATCAAACGCTCTTCTTGAGTAAAAGAAACATAAGAGGGCATTGTGCGGTTACCCTGGTCGTTCGCAATAATCTCAACATG
>Ga0209191_1002272_pt1 | contig 12084 bp, 9 predicted proteins | sample S_130626_EF_Meta_FD_187320 | JGI IMG/M metagenome (GOLD analysis project Ga0209191, IMG submission 187320) | Freshwater microbial communities from Lake Simoncouche, Canada to study carbon cycling - S_130626_EF_MetaG (SPAdes) (version 2) | ecosystem: Environmental > Aquatic > Freshwater > Lake ... | reverse complement strand
TGCAGCGATTTGTGTACGAGTTGCTACACGCAACTTCGCATCAAGGTTTGAAAGTGGTTCGTCCATAAGGAATACCTGAGGTTCGCGAACAATTGCGCGACCCATTGCAACGCGCTGACGTTGTCCGCCAGATAGCGCCTTTGGCTTGCGCTCTAGGTATGGCTCAAGGTCAAGCAACTTTGCTGCTTCTAGAACACGACGATCGCGCTCTTCCTTTGGAGTTCCTGCGATCTTTAATGCGAAGCCCATGTTCTCTGCAACTGTCATGTGTGGATACAGTGCGTATGACTGGAACACCATCGCAATATCGCGATCCTTTGGTGCAACATTTGTAACATCGCGATCGCCAATTAAAATTCTGCCGCCATCGATCTCTTCAAGTCCTGCCAACATACGAAGTGATGTTGACTTACCGCAACCTGATGGACCAACAAGAACTAAAAACTCACCATCATTAACGGTGAGATTTAACTTGTCGACCGCAGGTGCTGTTGTTCCTGGGTAGATACGTGATGCGCCATCAAAAACTACTGATGCCATGAGATTGCTCTCCTTCTCCGGGCAGGTACGTGCCCGACGGTCCGAGGATGAAGGTGATGGCCGGTTGGCCAACGGTGGAAGATTACGCGTAAAGGGTGGTTTACGGAAGATCTGGCTGCGCGCCGCGGCCCATTTCATGAGTGAGGCGGGAGATCGTATACTTCTCACATAATGGAATCTCACTCGTTAGGTTCACTTTTTACTGATCTAGCAACCGTTGCCGGCCTTATTTTGCTGGCCGCCCTTTTTGTTGCCGCAGAAATTGCATTGATCTCACTTCGCGAAAGCCAGATCCGCCAATTGGCATCACGTGGAAAACGAGGCGCTCGCGTTGCCAAGCTCACCGAAAACCCCAACCGCTTTTTAGCTGCCGCCCAGGTAGGCGTGACGGTCTGTGGATTCTTATCTGCTGCCTTGGGTGCTGAAAAGCTTGGTGGTTACATCATTCCTTGGCTGGAAGATCGCGGCATCTCTTCCGGTTGGAGCACAACAATTTCATTGGTTGGTGTGACCTTGGTGATCGCTTACTTCTCATTGGTTTTTGGCGAACTAGTTCCAAAGCGATTGGCGCTGTTTCGCACAGAAGAAATTTCATTGGCCTCTGCTGGCATCATCGATGTCGTCGCAAAGATTTTCCGCCCTGTCATTTGGTTACTTTCTAAGTCAACTGATTTTGTGGTTCGTGCATTTGGAGTAGATCCCAAGGAGCAACGCAGCCAGATGTCGGAAGAAGAGCTGCTTGATCTCGTTGCCGGACACGCTGCATTAACTGATGAAGAACGTGACATTGTCGAAGAGGTTTTTAACGCTTCAGAACGCCAAGTTCATGAGGTCATGGTGCCGCGCACCGAAGTTGATTTCATGGATGCATCATTAACAGTTGGCAAGGCGATCGAACTTGCAGTTGAAAAGGCGCATTCGCGCTACCCAGTTGTACGTGGTTCATCTGATGAGGTGGTCGGCTTTATTCATGTGCGCGATCTATTGGATACATCTTTGGCAAACAAGAGCACAAAGATTGTCGAACTAGTTCGCAACATTATGTACTTGCCTGGAACCAAGGGAGTCTTACCTGCACTTACTGAAATGCGTATTCAGGGTCAGCACCTTGCAATCGTTTTAGATGAGTACGGTGGAACTGATGGCATCGTGACTCTAGAAGACTTGGTAGAGGTGCTTATTGGCGATATTCGTGATGAATACGATGAGCACGAGTCTGAGGTTTCAGTCGAAGAGCGCACCGGAGATTTTGAGGTTGATGGTCTTATTTCTATTGAGGATTTGATCGAAGAGACCAAGCTTGAAATTCCCGAAGGTCCTTATGAGACAGCTAGTGGTTTTGTCATGCACTTCTTAGGTCGAATTCCGCGTGAGCATGATGTTGTGAACGTTAACGGCATCAGAATTACAGTACTTACGATGGAAGGTAAACGCGCAGGGCAGTTATTGATCTCGCGAACCAGTTAATTGTGAAAGAATTACGCCCATGACACAGAAGCGAGTCCTTTCAGGCATTCAGCCAACCAGCGACTCCTTTCACCTGGGTAATTACCTAGGAGCCCTTAAGCAATGGGTGGAGCTTCAAGAGGGCAATGACGCTTTTTACTGCATCGTTGATCTGCATGCTTTAACAGGCGAGATCGAGCCGGCGCTCTTTAGAAAGCGCACCTTGGCCTCTGCTGCTCAATTAATTGCACTTGGAATCTCTCCTGAGAAATCAACCCTCTTTGTTCAATCTCATGTTGCCGAACACAATCAACTGGGTTGGATCATGGAATGTCTTGCAGGCTTTGGCGAGGCTAGTCGCATGACTCAATTCAAAGATAAATCGGCAAAGGGCGGCGCAGATAGTGCCCGTGTTGGTTTATTTACCTATCCGATGTTGCAGGCAGCTGACATTCTTTTGTATCAAGCACACTTTGTTCCCGTTGGTGAAGATCAACGCCAGCACATTGAATTAACACGAGATTTAGCAACACGCTTTAATACACGATTTGGTGAAACCTTTAGATTGCCCGAAGGTTACATATTGAAGGCTGGCGCAAAGATTTACGATCTACAAGAACCAACTTCGAAGATGAGTAAATCATCAGGATCTGTTGCTGGTGTCCTTGAGCTAATGGATACACCTGAAGCAAATACAAAGAAGATTAAGAGCGCAGCAACAGATGCTGGTCGTGAAGTGAAGTTTGATGAAAAAGAAAAGCCAGGCATTAGTAATTTGCTCACTATTCATTCATCACTTTCTGGAACTTCAATTGCTGATCTAGAAAATGAGTTTGAGGGCAAGGGCTACGGTGATTTCAAGGGAGCGGTTGCAGAGGTTGTCGTTGAATACTTCCGCCCTATCCGCGCAAAGGCGCTGGAGCTCCTGGAAGATGAAAAGCACCTCATTGATCTTCTGCACGAAGGTGCGGACAAGGCCCGCGCAGTTGCCTCAGATACCCTGCAGAACACCTATAAGAACCTGGGTTTAGTGAAGTAATAGGGCGGTTACCTCAACCCCACCTTGAGAGTTTTCCAAAACGTTACACCCCCGACATCAAAATCAACGGCGGTGTGTTGAGTTTATTCATGCGCAAGTAATAGGCTCCCAATCACACAAAGCTTCCGTAATTGCCTTTAAAAGCAGCTATTGAAGATCCCCTTGAATCCTTGGAGGAAAATTGAAGAAAGTATTTCGTCTTGTAGCAGTTGTTGCTGCAACTGTTTTGGCTGCAACAGCATTTGTTGCTCCATCAGCAACAGCAGCATCAAAGGTAAAAGTTGGCCTTGCTTATGACATCGGTGGACGTGGCGATAAGTCATTCAACGATTCAGCAGCAGCAGGTCTAGAAGCAGCAAAGAAGAAGTTTGGTGTTACAGCTAAGGAAATCACAGTCACACAGGGAACAGACTCAGAGCGCGAAGACAAGCTTCGCTTGCTAGCTAAGGCTGGTTACAACCCAATCATCGCTGTTGGATTCCTCTACGCAGGACCACTAAAGAAGGTTGCATCAGATTATCCAAACGTTCAGTTCGGAATCATCGATGACGCATCAGTTGATCTACTCAACGTTGCAGGCCTTATCTTCGCTGAAGAGCAGGGTTCATACCTTGCAGGTGTAGCAGCAGCTCTTGCATCAAAGTCAGGCAAGGTTGGTTACATCGGTGGAGTTCGTATTCCTCTACTACAGAAGTTTGAAGCAGGATTCGTTGCTGGTGTTAAGGCAACAAACAAGAAGGCAACAGTTGACGTTAAGTACGTAACTGAGTTCCCTGATTTCTCTGGTTTCAATGACCCAGCTAAGGCAAAGGTTATTGCAAAGGGAATGATCGATAAGGGCGCAGATGTAATTTACTCAGCAGCAGGTGGTTCAGGTGCGGGTAACTTCGCAGCTGCAACAGATGCTGCAAAGGCTGGCAAGAAGGTTTGGACTATCGGAGTTGACTCTGATCAGTACCTAACAGCTTCAGCTGCTGAGAAGAAGAACATGCTTACATCAATGGTTAAGCGTGTAGATACAGCTGTTTACGATGTTATTGCAACTTCAGTTGCAGGATCATCTGTTAACGACGTTATCGACGAGTCAGGTATCTACGGTCGTCGTTACGACCTAGCACTTGGTGGCGTTGGCGTTTCATACACAGGTGGATACATCAACAAGTACAAGGCACAGATCGATAAGGCTGCTGCTGCTATCAAGTCAGGAAAGATCGTAGTTCCAACAAAGCCATAATCCGGCTTATGTAAGTGGCATTTGGCCCAACAATGGAGTTAAATCTCCTTGTTGGGCCAAATGTTTTTCTCTCGAAGTACTTAATCAAAGGAGAGTTCCAGTGTCAGTAGCAGTTGAACTGCGACACATCACCAAACGCTTCCCAGGCGTAATCGCCAATAAAGATGTTTCGATGAAGGTGGAAACGGGAACGGTCCATGCATTAGTGGGCGAAAATGGTGCAGGTAAGTCCACTGTGATGAAGATTCTTTATGGAATGCAACATCCAGACAGTGGTGAGATCTTGGTTAATGGCACCGCCGTTAATTTAAAGAACCCTAACGATGCAATTGAGTTAGGTATCGGAATGGTTCACCAACACTTTATGTTGGCTGACAACTTCACAGTTTTAGAAAATATTATTTTGGGTGCAGAACCAAAGCATGGCGCAACAATTGATTTTAAGGCTGCTCGCGACAAGGTTATGGAGATGTCAAAGGCGTATGGCCTTGATATTGATCCAGATATTTTGGTTGAAGAGCTAGGCGTTGGACAACGTCAGCGAGTTGAAATTCTTAAAGTTTTATTCCGTGGTGCAAATATTTTGATCTTTGATGAACCAACAGCGGTGCTAGTTCCACAAGAGGTAGATGATCTTTTCGGCGCACTTCAAGGACTTCGCGCAAAAGGCATGGCGGTCATCTTCATTTCACACAAGCTTGATGAGGTACTACGTGTTGCCGATGATGTAACCGTTGTTCGCGCGGGCGAAACAGTCGCTGAGGTAAAGGCAAAGGATGTCACCCCTCGCCAACTCGCTGAGCTCATGGTTGGAAGCGAACTTCCACAGCCAACAACTCACGGAGATACACGCCGCCCAGAAGTAACATTGGCGCTCAAGGATGTTTCAATCCCGACAGCTACAGGAAGCCGCGATCTAATTTCACATATCTCATTTAACCTTCATGCGGGCGAGGTCGTAGGTATCGCAGGAGTTGAAGGCAATGGACAGGCTGAATTAGTAGAAGCCATTATGGGGTTACGTGATTACACCGGCTCTATTGAGTTCCAGGGTTCATCAATTGACCACATGACAGTGGCACATCGCCATGATTTAGGTATTGGTTTGATTCCGGAAGATCGTCAACGTCAAGCATTGATGATGAATTCGCCATTATGGGAGAACCGAATTTTAGGTCACCAACGCGGCAAGCCTGTGATGCGCGGTTTTATTTTAGATAAGAAGGCAACGATCACAGACACAAAACGAATCATGGAAGAGTTTGATGTTCGCGCTCCTGGACCAATGACCGCGGCAGCTGCTCTATCTGGTGGAAACCAGCAGAAATTTATTGTTGGACGTGAAATGAGTAAGGCACCTGCTTTGCTCGTTGCATCTCACCCAACCCGCGGCGTAGATGTTGGTGCACAAGGTGCGATCTGGGAAGTACTCCGCGAAGCCCGCTCTAAGGGAATGGCAATTGTTCTAATCTCAGCAGATCTTGAAGAGCTAATTGGTATGTCTGATCGACTTCTCGTGATGTTGCGCGGTGCAGTTACTGCAGAACTTGATCCACAAAAAACTACCCCCGAACAGCTTGGTTCAGCGATGACAGGTGCAGCATGAAACTTCCATCACTTCAAAAAATCGCATTAGCTCTCGCAGCTCCAGTTGCTGCGGCGGTCGTTTCATTATTGGTTTCAAGTATCGCCGTGCTCGCATCACACAAATCTCCGATGCTGGCTTACAAGACAATGTGGGAGTTTGGAACTCAAGGCGGCTCTCTTATGGAAGCGGTCAACTCTGCAACCCCTTATTACATAGCTGCAATTGCAATCGCAGTTACCTTCCGCGCTGGTTTGTTCAATATCGGTGTTGAAGGCCAACTTCGTTTAGGTGCACTCTTTAGTGCGTATATCGGGGCAATGTTTACACTGCCACCAGTACTTCATGTCCTCGCAATTTTCATTGTTGCAATGACTATTGGTGGTCTTTGGGCATCTATCGCTGCATATCTCAAGGTAAAGCGCGGCGTTAACGAGGTTATCTCAACCATTATGTTGAATAGCCTTGCAGTGGGCATGACCTCATTCCTGTTTGCAAAGTACTTTGCTGTGATAACTGAAGGTTCCAATAATCTTTCTACTAAGGAGCTTCCAACAACTGCGTGGTTCCCTGATTTGGTGCCACTTCTGACAAAGCTCGGAATGCCTGAAATTCAAGGTGCAAGTGTCAATGGAATGCTTGTGATCGCGATTGCTCTTGGATTTATTTTTTGGTTTGTTGTGAATCGAACACGTTTTGGATTTGAGCTTCGTGCATCTGGCGCAAATCCAATTGCAGCCCGTGTAAGTGGTGTTAACTCAAAGAAGATGACTGTCGTGGCACTTGTTATTTCAGGTGCAATTGCTGGACTTTCAGGTTTGCCTGCAGTTCTAGGCGAGACTCACGCATACAACATGGGATTTAGGTCAGGTATTGGTTTCTCTGCCATCGCAGTTGCACTGCTTGGAAGAAACTCTGCGGGAGGAATGGCATTTAGCGCTTTGCTATTTGGATTCCTTGAAGTTAGCTCTCGTGCACTAGAACTTATCGATATCGCTCCAGAGACTTACGTGATCATGCAAGGCTCGATCCTGCTGAGCTCTGTTATTGCATACGAGGTGGTGCGTCGATTCAAATTGACCTTACAAAGTAAAGAGCTTGCAAAGGCGGTATCAGCATGAAGAACAAAGGCACAAAGCTTCTGCTCAATGCAACATACCTACTTTTGTTGCTTTCAATTATCCGTGTAATAACGGGGGCAACTGATTTAACAAGTGTTGGAACCGCATCTGCAGCATTACTTCTTTCAGTTCCAATCGTGCTTGCAGGACTCGGTGGCTTGTTCTCTGAACGTGCAGGTGTTGTAAATATTGGTCTTGAAGGAATGATGATCCTTGGTGCATGGGCTGGTGGATTTATTGGTTCACAGCATGGACCTTGGTTAGGTTTAGTTGCAGCGATTATCTTTGGTGCAGTTGGTGCATTGCTACATGCAGTTGCAACAATTTCATTTGGCGTAGATCATGTTGTTTCTGGTGTTGCCATCAACATTATGGCTGCAGGTTTAGTTCGCTACCTTTCAACAATTCTGTATCAGGGTGGCTCATGGCCTGGCCCATCGCAATCTCCAGATATCAAAGAGATTTCACTTAACGGTTTGCCTGTGCTTTCAGGTGGACACTTCTTTGGCTGGAAGAGCCCAGATATCTTGACTCCAATCGCTGAAAAGCACTGGTTCTTTATCTCTGACTTCGTTGGAATCATCCGAGGAATTACCGGAAACCTTTCTTATGTCACATTGGTAGCGATGCTATTTGTTCCCTTGGCGTTCTGGGTTCTATGGAAGACATCTTTCGGATTGCGCTTGCGAAGCGCTGGTGAAGCGCCAGTTGCAGCTGAATCTCTAGGTGTGAATGTTTATGCGATGAAGTACGCAGGTGTTTTGATTTCTGGAGGCTTAGCAGGTCTAGGTGGCGGATTCCTAGCGATCGTTGCAGCAAATCACTATCAAGAAAATCAGGTTGCCGGTCGAGGATATATCGGTCTAGCAGCGTTGCTCTTTGGTAACTACCGACCAGGTGGCATTCTTGCAGGTGCGGCACTCTTTGGATTCGCAGATGCACTTCAACTTCGTGATTCACAAGCAATTCATGCATTGATTCTTTTGATAGTTGCGATCTTGGCTTACCTTGTCTATCGCGATATCAAGAAGGGCAAGATGCTCAGCTCCGCTATTAGCTTTGTTATGGGATCGGCACTGCTGTGGTTCTACTTCGCAGTTGATGAACTTCCAGGACAACTTGTTTCAATGACACCATACATTGCGACACTTCTTGTGATGTCACTTGCTTCTCAGCGACTTCGAATGCCTGCTGCCGATGGAATGCCATATCGCCGCGGTGGTTTGCGATGACCGATATCAATTGGGATTCAATTCACCAATCTGCAATTGGTGCGATGAAGATGGCGTATGCACCTTATTCAAAGTTTCCGGTAGGCGTAGCAGCGTTAGTAAATGATGGCCGTGTTGTGACTGGTTGCAATGTTGAAAATGCTAGCTACGGTGTTGGACTGTGCGCAGAGTGCGGCCTTGTTTCAAATCTGTGTTCAACAGGTGGCGGGCGATTAATCGCGATCGTGTGTGTAGATGGACAAGGTAATTACTTAGCTCCATGTGGACGTTGTCGCCAATTGTTGTTTGAGCATGGCGGACCCGATGCCTTGTTAATGACTGATGAAGGTCCACAAAAGATGTCTGCCATGTTGCCTTGGGCATTTGGTCCAGATGATCTTGATCGCAACGAGCGTTAAATGAGCCAGATTGAGGCATTTTCAGCGGCAGAAGTAATTGCTGCAAAGCGTGACCACCATGCATTAACCGATCCACAGATCGACTGGGTGATTGATGCCTACACACGTGGTGCTGTTGCAGATGAACAGATGTCAGCTTTATTAATGGCGATCTTGCTTAACGGCATGGAAAACCACGAAATCTCTCGCTGGACTGATGCCATGATCAAGAGCGGCGAACGGATGAACTGGTCTGCGTTATCGCGACCAACGGTTGATAAGCATTCAACTGGTGGAGTAGGCGACAAAATTACCTTGCCATTGGCACCACTAGTAGCAGCATGTGGTGCAGCAATTCCACAGTTATCAGGTCGCGGACTCGGGCACACCGGTGGAACCTTAGACAAACTAGAATCAATTCCTGGTTGGCGCGCATCACTTTCAAATGATGAGATGTTAAAGGTTCTGCAAGATTGTGGCGCAGTTATTTGTGCAGCAGGTGCAGGTTTAGCTCCGGCAGATAAAAAACTGTATGCACTTCGCGATGTGACTGCAACGGTCGAGGCGATTCCACTTATTGCATCTTCCATCATGAGCAAGAAGATCGCCGAAGGAACTAGCGCACTTGTCCTTGATGTTAAAACTGGTGCCGGTGCATTCATGAGCGATCCTGAAAAGGCGAAAGAGCTTGCACATGTAATGGTTGGACTCGGAAAGCGTGCGGGCGTAAACACTGTCGCACTTGTTACAGCAATGGATGTTCCACTTGGCTTGACCGCTGGAAACGCGCTAGAGGTTCGTGAATCAATAGAGGTTCTTGAAGGCGGTGGACCAGCTGATGTCGTGGAATTAACTGTTTTGCTTGCTCGTGAAATGTTGGAACTAGTTGGAATTAAAGATGCAGATCCTGCAGCAGCTTTAAAAAATGGAAAAGCGATGGATGTTTGGCGCCAGATGATTTCGCTGCAAGGTGGAGATCCCGACGCAAAGCTTCCAGTTGCAAAGGAGAACACTGTTGTTACCGCACAAAGCAGTGGAACAATTCTTTCTATGGATGCGATGAAGGTCGGAGTCGCTGCCTGGCGCTTAGGTGCCGGTCGTTCCCGACAGGGCGAGGCGGTTCAGGCAGGGGCTGGCATCGAGATCCACGCCAAGCCCGGTGAGGTTGTGAGCGCGGGTGCACCGCTCTACACCCTCCACACAGACACTCCAGCCGCCTTTACGCGAGCTTTGGAGTCGTTAGATGGCTCTGTGACAATCGGTGATGTTCCAGCCGGTGGAATCGACCGCCTGCCATTAGTTCTAGAGCGAATTACCGATTAAGGGGCATAGGGGTAAAAAATGTCAATGAACGCGATTCCTACAAAGGAACAGATCAAGCTAGTTCCTAAGGTGATGTTGCATGATCACCTTGATGGTGGCCTTCGCCCACAAACAATCATTGATATCGCCCACGAGATTGGTTACACCGCACTTCCAACCCATGATGCAGCAGAGCTTGCAACATGGTTTCGCGAAGCATGTGATTCAGGTTCATTGGTTCGATACTTAGAAACCTTTTCTCACACTATCGCCGTGATGCAACGTCGAGAGGACATCATCCGTGTTGCACGCGAATGCGCTCTTGATTTAGCCCGTGATGGAGTTGTATACGCCGAAGTTCGAGGCGCGCCTGAACTTTTCACTGAACAAGGTTTATCAATGGTTGATGTTGTCGAGGCAACAATCGAAGGCTATGAGATTGGAATGAAAGAGGCTGCAGCTGAAGGTCATCCAATTGTTGTTCGTTCATTGCTGTGTGGAATGCGTCAAAACAAAAAATCGCAAGAGGTTGCTGAATTAGTTGTTAAGTACCGAGAAAAAGGAGTTGTCGGATTTGATATCGCTGGTCCTGAAGATGGTTTCCCGCCGTCTGATCAAAAAGATACTTTTGATTATCTTCGTAAAGAAGATGCCCATTTTACTATCCATGCTGGTGAAGCGTACGGACTCCCGTCAATCTGGGAAGCGATCCAACTCTGCGGAGCAGAACGGTTAGGTCACGGAGTACGAATCATTGATGATATTGATTTCTCTGGTCCGGAACCAAAGCTGGGTCGTCTTGCATCATATGTTCGGGATCGTCGCATTCCATTAGAACTATGCCCAACCTCAAATATTCAAACAGGTGCTGCTGCAAGTTATGCAGAACATCCAATCGGCGCACTAGCAAAGTTACGTTTTCGCGTAACCCTGAACACCGATAACCGTTTGATGAGCCAAACCTCTTTATCCTTTGAGATGGAACAAGCGGTAAAGGCCTTTAACTGGAACTTCACCGAGCTCCAAAGAGTCACAATTAACGGCATGAAGAGCGCATTTATCCCATATCCAGAGCGCCTCAAGATCATTGAAGAGATCATCAAGCCGGGGTATGCAAAGGTTTCATCTGGTTCATGATTGATTTCAACGATCCAAAGTTTGTAGAAAATCCTTATCCTGCTCTGAAAGAGCTTCGTGCAGCAGGGGAGCCGGTTTGGCATGAAGGATTGCAGATCTTTTTGGCAGCACGTCACGGCGATGCCAATGATGTTTTCCGCAATAAATCTTTGGGCAGAATCTTTAAGGAGAAGAGCCCTGAATTTGAGTGGGAGATCTTTAACTGGTTACATGCTGATTCGATCTTAGATAGTGAGCCACCAAAACACACCCGTTTGCGTTCATTGGTAGCAAAGGCGTTTAATCGCCAAAAGATCGAAGGTATGCGTCCTGCTGTCGGCAGAATTACAGACCAGCTTTTAGATGCAATTGATGAAAAAGTTAAATCTGGCGAGAACTTTGATTTGATTGCAGATTACGCAGAGCCATTGCCAGTAAAGATCATCGCAGATTTATTAGGATTCCCAGAGTCTGAGGAACACCTACTTCGTCCATGGTCACAAGCGATTGTAAAGATGTATGAAGTAAATCCAAGTGTTCAGTATCAAAATGAGGCTAAGCAAGCTGCCCGTGAATTTGCTGATTATGTTCGAGATTTAGCAGAAGCCCGTAAAAAGACTCCAGGTCAGGATTTAATTTCAGATCTTGCAAGTGTTGAGGAAAATGGCGAAAAGCTCAATATGCATGAGCTAGTTGCTACCTGTGTTCTGCTTTTAAATGCTGGACATGAAGCAAGTGTGAACGCTTTCGGTAATGGAATGGTTGCTGCCCTGCAACGTCCAGACCAAGTTAAATTACTTCGAGAAAATCCACGTGGTCTGACAGATACTGCTTTAGAAGAGTTCATGCGTTTTGATGCGCCACTTCATTTATTTGAACGAACCGCTACCGCAGATACTGAAATTGGGGGAGTTGCCATCATGGAAGGGCAGAAGATCGCCGCCCTGATTGGCTCTGCAAACCATGATGAATCAGTGTTTTCTACCCCTGAAACGATGGATTTAACCCGTGATCCAAATCCACATATTGGCTTTGGTGCAGGAATTCACTTCTGCTTAGGTGCACCTCTTGCCCGTCTTGAGATGAGTGTTT
>Ga0209191_1002270_pt1 | contig 12086 bp, 15 predicted proteins | sample S_130626_EF_Meta_FD_187320 | JGI IMG/M metagenome (GOLD analysis project Ga0209191, IMG submission 187320) | Freshwater microbial communities from Lake Simoncouche, Canada to study carbon cycling - S_130626_EF_MetaG (SPAdes) (version 2) | ecosystem: Environmental > Aquatic > Freshwater > Lake ... | reverse complement strand
CCAATGCCTTCGTAGGCTTTAGTAACATCACTAACACCTAGAGAAGCTGCTAACAATGCGTAGACATCACCTGCCCGTCCTGCGGCATCATAGGCAATGGCTTTGTCTGTGAATACAACACGCTCATAGTCAGCAAGATTAAATTCAACATTAGTAGCCATGGTGCTGTCTAATTCGATTTTACCAGTGGTTTTAGTTATAGTATATTCTGTACTAGCACCACCAACGGTGTAAGTATCAACACCTGTTGTTCCTGTAACATCTACAGTAACATCTACAGTTCCGTCACCAACACGACCTGTACCCACTATACCGAATGTAGCAATCTTGCCTGCTGTACCAACTGTGGCCACTGTGACGATTAAGTTGTTAGCACTTGTGCCGCCTAATGCAGTACCGGCAAGAGTAATAGTATCGCCGGCAACATAGTTGTGACCTGAGCTGGCTGCTAGGCTGTCTAGAACAACAGAATAAACTCCATTGGTCTTAGTTACATCAAATGTGGCGCCGTCACCAGAACCGCCTGTCAACCCTGTGACATTTTGATAAGTGGTATTTACTGCCTTGTCTTTGATTGTAATTGTAGTTGTCATAATTTCTCCTTTTGATATATGATCCTACAATTATACACAGGATGTCAAACAAAACTTGTGCGTGTACGCACAACTTCGACACGATAAATGGTTGACATTGCCAAAATAAAAGGCACCGCGGTGCCCTAATCGAATTGAATCGTCTAAAAGCTATTGACAGACGCATCCATCGCCCTTGCAGGTCCTTGCTAGCCAAACAGTCATAGAGCAACTATGTTGCTGAATATATTTATTATGCGAACAAAAAGAAACCCGCCGAAGCGGGTTCTTGCTATTTTGGGTGACAAGGTATAACTACCTCGGAGGTGCAGTTTCTTAGGCTGCTAGAGCGAATCTACCTTCATTGGCAGCACCGCGAACGGTATTACCTGTGAAGTTGAATCCACTGAACTCGAATGTATCTGCGTTTGCATTTACTTTATTTGCTTGATTTGCGGTCATCGCCTACCGTGTTGCCGTCTCTACTATCTCACGCTGTCGAAACCAAGTGCAGGCCCATCATAAAAACACACTATGCTCTTATGGTGGACCTGGGCGGAATCGAACCGCCGTCCAACATGCCTTCGTTTTGAAGGGATTACAACAATTCTTTTAGGCAGGCTGGATGTTACTAGCCTGTGCGCCTTTCATACCTTGAGTTACTTCAAACCTTACACTCTGTCCTTCTTGTAAGCTCTTGAAGCCACTCGAATTAATCTGTGAAAAGTGTGCAAATAAATCTGCGCCACCGTCGTCGGGAGTAATGAAACCAAAACCTTTGGTGTCGTTAAACCACTTTACTTTTCCTGTTACCATTTTTTTCCTATTGTGTTAAATGTTTTCTGTGTGTGTGAATTATAATCTTATTAAAACTTCTTGATACTGACCGTTGATGACCATGATCTGCTTTTTATAAGCAACTCCGTCAATGTAAACTACATCTATAGGCTGTTGTTGCACGATAACAGGTTGTTGTACAACCACAGGAGATCTTGTTGCCGCATAAACTACAGCACCTCCAATTACCGCTGGTGCAATCCATCCCCAACCATTACCTCCATGATAATGATGTTGTGGCCCTTGCCAGCCGTGTCCACGAATCATACTATTACTAGTATGTTGTGCATTAGCACCAAATGCTGTTGTAGCGATGGCTAAACCAATCAAGACCTTTTTCATAACCTTCTCCTTAGAGCCTGTATATATTTAACGCCTTAGCCCAGAAATTCGTTGACTAGATATAATTATTAAACCAACCAATCTTGCGGCCTTCTGCAATGCGCTTATCATGTTCTTCAACACTACCTGGAAAACGCCAAGCCCAAATTGCCACTAGACACATAAAGGCTGCTGTAAACAGTATACCACGAACGGGCACTGCTGTCAACCACATGATAACCAAACTGCTAGACATCATGGCCAACATGAAGTATTTCATCTTGTTTGGAAATACTCGTTTCTCACCCCAATTGGTTAGGAACGGGCCAAATATTTTATGATTGTACAACCAGGCGTGCATTTTAGGCGACCCTTTGGCAAAACAATAAGCGGCAAACACTACAAAACAACTGTAGGGTATGCCAGGGGTGATTAGCCCAATGTAGGCCATTCCTAAACTAAGGAAACCTAGTATCTTCCAAAAAAACTTTTTCATTATCCACCTATAAAAACATCTGAACTACCTGAAGTAATGGTATTGTCACCGGTGTATTCATCACCAATTCTTGCAACACCTTTATTGTTAACAAACACACTGCCTGATGAGCTAGTGAGTGCTGATCCGTCTGGTGCGCATCCTCCAGCAGAATGTGAAGCTACTGAATCTCCTATACGCACAGCACCTTTGTTATTAAAAAATACATCGCCTGAACAAGCATCAGTCGCTGTGGTAACTGGTTTCCCACATTTTTTCCCACTACCTGTTTTACTAAAAACACTGTCTGTTCCTGCGCCTCTTGCTGCTGGTGGCATTATACTTTCCCCTTCTTTACTAGATCTTTAAAATAAGCCAGAGACGGATCAAACAGCCAGGCTACATTTTGAGATAGTGTAGCTGTTACAGTGGCTCCAACAATAGGAACAGCAGCCGCTGGATTATCATCGTATTTAACTGCAAAGTTATAGGCTACAGTTTTCTCTTTCAATCCAGGAGGAGCCCATTTTATAATAGTTTTCCAATCTTCGGTATTAGTTGGGGCAAGATCTCGTTCAGATTTATCATCGAATAAGAAACGAAAGATTTCATCAGTGAACACATTAACTGGTGTTCCTTTGACCTTGATTGTATCTGTTCCTACTTTGGTAAATGTCAGTCCTTCAACTGCTGGATTGATACTAGCTAGATTAACTGATAGTATTGGCGCAGTATCCGGGTCTTCTAAATACTCAAACTTAATATCAAATTCTACAGCCACAGCATTGTAGACGCTAGGCAACCACGCAGGATCACCCTCTGGAGCGGTATCGCCCGGAATAGTCGATATACCACTTATCTTAGTGACTGTTACCTTTACCGGCATGTTATCTTAGAGCAATGCCTGTGGTGCTTTGAATGAACTGATCAGCAAACTCTTTGTCAGTAGCTTCAATTACCACCACTGTGCCCTTGCTCAGTTTTACTTCTTTGTCAGGACTAACAGTAAACAAGTAGGGCATCAATCCGGGACCTTTCGGACCCATGCCTATAACCTGTGGATGACTCAATGTATAATGCATTGGGCCATTGTCAACTAGTTTAGCAACAAGCTCTTCACCACTGGTAAGTTTTAGAGTAACAACTTCACCAATAGTCACACCTTTATCAATTAACATTTTCTAACCTTTTCTTTAGTTCGTTAAATCCGCCCACTAGTTCTTCGCCTAGAAAAATCTGTGGTACTGTTCTTGCTGTAGGTACAGCTTCTAGTAATTCTTCTCGAGTATAACCGTCACCGATTTTCTTTTCTTCAAAGGCTATACCTTTTTGTTTTAACAACGCCTTTGCTTGATCGCAATAGGGACAGTTATACTTGCTCCATACAATAGCTTTCATTCCATTTCCTTAACTTGAATAGACAATTTGTCCTTTTGTATTAGTCACTCTAACTAGTATAGCACCTTTTTGCTTCTTGGCCAATGCCGCTGATATAGCCTGTGCTTCTGTGCCATAGCTACCTAGACTGCTCCAGGACTCATAGGGTGTTCTAACTTTAAAATGTACTTTGAACATGATATATTATAATGCTGGAAGAGCATCATAGTCAATAGCATCACTCATAACACCAATAACATAATTAGTGCTTTCACTTTCCTGTAATGCTGTTTGTTTCTTGCTGGTATCGACATGCTTGTTAAACCAAGGAATAGGTGTAGACTTTGGTGCAGGGTTATGATATTTGATACCGATGTCTTTTAAAGCACCTACTGCTGTGTAGTCAACAAAGTCTTTAAGGATGTTAGCATTAAGTCCAATCACTGGACCTTTGTTAAACAAATAATTGGCCCAGGCTTTTTCTTCACAAATGACATCAAGATATAGCTCGTAGACTTCTTGCTCACACTCTGATTTCACTGCGGCAAATCTTGGATCTTCTTTGATCACCTGATTGATTAGGAAAGCTGTCCAACCTTTATGTAATAATTCGTCTTGTAGAATTAATTGAATAATGTTTCCATTGCCCATGAAGATTTTATTCTCTACCATTGCTAGACTAGTAGCAAATGATACCATGAAGCGAAATGCTTCTAATGCGTATGATGCATGTAGCGCCAACCAAATTGCTTTGACATGTTCTTTTTCTGTAACTGGTTCGCCAATTTCTTTTTGACAATTAATAACGTGCAGTTTATCGTAGTAGTTGCCTACACTAGAGGCCATGTCTACAATCTCTTTAGTGTCGTGGATAGTGTTGAACACATCCTTAGGCACATTATAGATGTTGCGAATAATGTGACTGTAACTGCGACTATGAATGTTGGTTTCAAAGAATGTCCAGTTGTATACTAGTGCTTCTAGTTCTGGCAAGCTGATTACAGGAGCAAATACTTGGCTTGGACCACGACCTTGTAAACTATCAAGTGCTGTTTGACGTAGTAGATTGCTAGTGAATATATGTTTAACTGCATCACTGGCATCTTTGAAATCGCCGGCATCTTTGGTCAATGATATTTCTTCAGGTACCCAAAAGAAACCACGTGCGGTGGTTTCAAAGTTGGCAATTTTATTGTATTTTACTTCTTCAAATCTTTGAATGGTAACAGGCCCTGCTGGGTCCAGAAACATCTTACGATTAAGATAGTCTGTTTTTGTGTTTAAATTATATTGAGCTTTGCTCATAGTTTACATGCCTCGCAATCTTCTTCTATGCTTGTTTCAACTTCGCGTTCATTGTGAAAGCCGTTGTAGTGTACTTCCGGTGTTGGTTCTGCTGTGGCCTTGCTGCCTGCTTTGTTGATTAGGCTGTAATAGAATGTCTTCAATCCCCACATGTGAGCCTGCATTAAATTCTTGGCAATCAGCGTTGTAGGCACTCTGCGATCAGCCCAGTGTGCGGGGTTGTAAAAGGTGTTTGTTGAAATACTTTGATCAACATAGGCTGCTAGTACAGCCGCAGTCTTTAGATAACCATCACAGTCTTTTTGTTCCCACATCAGTTGATACTTGTTCTTTAGTCTGTTATACTCAGGTACTACCTGTGTAAACGATCCTGCTTTGCTTTCCTTGGTGCTGATCAAACTCATAGGCATTTCAATACCGTTGGTTGAGTTAATAACAACACTAGAGCTTTCTACTGGAGCAATGGCCATAAGTGTAGCGTTGCGAACCCCATACTGTTTCATGTTAACACGTAGGGTTTCCCAATCTAGTTCTGGGGTAAAGTCTGCTAGTTCATTTACACCTTTGGCACGAAGCTCCCACGGAAACGTACCCTGGCCGTATCGTGTGTGTGAGCTATGCTGACAAGCACCACGCTCTCGGGCCAACTCTACTGTCGCTTCCGTTAAGTAGAACGCTTGATGTTCCATCCAAGATTTTACCTCTGCCAGTGCATCTTTGTCACCGTATCTCAAACCACGCTTGGCGTGCCAGTAGGCTAGATTGGTTACACCGATCCCTAATGGTTGTATCTCATCGTTCGACAGTTTACTTTGTATCGACAAGAAATCTTGATAGTCAAGAATGTTACACAGGCTACGCTGTAGAATCCTGCAGGCTCTACGCATGTCCTCTGGATTTCGGAACGATCCCCAGTTGATAGATCCCAGTGTACATAACGCTATGCGGCCTTCCTCGTCGTCTAATCGCTTAAATGGACGGGTGGGTAGTAGGATCTCACAACACAGGTTACTTTGATAAATCGTATGATACTCTGGATCAAAAGGTCCTTGGTTCATTACATTATCAATGAATACAAGATATATTCGACCTGTGTCTGTGCGTTCTTTCAGTATACCACTCTTGAAAACTTCTTCAGCAGCCATGGTCTTGGTACGTAGACCTTTCTGCTTTTCATATTTTACATATAGCTCTTCAAACAAATCAGTGTCTTTGTAAAATGCTTCATACAAATCAGGCACTTCGTTTGGATCGAAGAATGTTATGTTTTCTTTGTTTTTAAATCGTCTCCAGAAGAATGCCGACAAGACGACCCCATAGTCCATGTGTCGCACTCGTGTCTCTTCTGTTCCTTGGTTGTTCTTGAGAACAATGAGGTCATCAAACTGATGATGCCAAATGGGATAAAAGACAGTAGCACTTGCATTGCGAATTCCACCTTGACTACAACTCCTTAGATCACCAAACCACTTCTTCAAGAAAGGTATCATACCTGTATGCATGATCTCACCACCTCTGATGGGACTGCCTAATGATCGTAGACGTCCAATCTCCAATCCAATGCCGGCACGCTTGCTGGCATATTTGGCCATCATCTCACCACTAGCGAAAATACTATCCAAGTCATCATCACTGCGAATAAGTACGCACGAACTGAATTGCTTAGTAGGGGTACCGAGACCAGCAAGCACAGGGGTAGCAAGAGTAAATAATCCATCAGATGCTGCATTATAGTATTCCTTTATATAACGCATACGAGCTGCATTAGGCTCTTCTTTATGAAACACAGTTGCGGCTGCAATCATGTATCTAATTTGTGGCGTTTCGTAAGTTTCTTTTGTTGCTCTATTCTTAACAAGGTACTTCTCAATTAGTTGCTCAATAGCCGCATAGCCATATTGTTCATCCTTCTCATGATCCAACATGTCATCCATCTTGTGCCAGTCATCTTCTGTATACCACTCAAGTAACTCTGGTGTGTATAGACCAACCTCTACATTCTTCTTAACTATGTCGTATAAATTAGGAGGAGTGTAACTACCGTAGACATCTTTACGCAACATACTGACACGTTGCTTGCCTGCTACATATTGATAGTTAACGTGGCCAACGTCAGGATTGTTTTCAACGTCAATTAGATCAACGATAGCACGTAGAGTGATGCCATCAATTTCTTCAGTGGTGATACCGTCGTAGAAGTGAGGTTGTGCTTTGATCTCAATCATGCTCTGACTAACATCGGCAATGCCCTTACAAACTTTCGCTACCTGTGCCTGCCATTTCTCAACTGCCAATGGCTCTTTCTTTCCGCTTCTTTTGATTACTGTTATTTCCATCTATGTCTCTATTTTAGTTGATATTTATAGCAACTGACCGCAGCGCCATAAGGTGTTGGTTTGAAAATTTTTAAACTCATGCACAACCCTAGGCTCGTAGTTCAATACATGTGCGTTATCGACTACAAGATAGAATCTGGATTGATTTTCAATTGGCATAGACGTATGTATCTCACAAACGGTGGTCATAAACCGCTGCGTTAATTTTAAAGTGTACAGCATTCCTAGACAAATTGCAAGCTCATCTAACTTGCCGTCAAGGATCAAATGCCATGGATCGGGCCATTCGGCTGGGGTTTTGGGATTCAAATAATGATTAACAAAGGGAGCTCGGCTCCAGAGTTCGGCGACATCAGTAAGCGGATCATTGCTTACTTCTAATCTATCTCTAAACTTTTTCCATTCTGTTAATCTCTCGTTGCCGTAGAGATTAAACATAATTTACACACCGTATCGAATAGAATAGGAGATAGTGCCAGTACCCGAATACTGCAACGGATTCTTGTATGTTAAAAGAATTGTGTCAACACTTTGACTGGAATCACCTGTGGTGTCATCATTGTCTTTTAATTCTGCATTGAATTCAAAATTGGTCATTACTGGGCCTCCTAGGTCTGTAGCTAAACTAATAGAGTATGTATAATTATCTGCAATGGCCACATGTTCGCTGGTAGTTTCAACACCGTCATTGATCACAATGGTCAACTGGCCTTTTCTATTATAACTGTACTCGCCAATGGTTATATTATAATCAATAGTGATATATCTGTTTTTAACAGAAAATACCGCAAGTGGAATAAATGTGTCACTGAGGTAAATGACACTGTAGTAATCATCTGTAAAGTTTACAGCGCCAGCATTGACAACTTCGGCAATGCCCACTGTGGTGTCAACTAACGTGATACCTGCTTCTTGATGACGATCGCTGCGACAATTGGTAACTACGTTGCCGTATTTTGTACCAAAAACAACCATTTCTGTTTCAGGATTGGAGTTACCATTAATACCGTTGCCTACATTATTAAATGTTGTGTCATTGATATTGGTTCTATGACCCTTGGTCGATAACACAGCCTGTTTAGCAATGTCTTCAAATCGGCAGTTACTAAATGTCCAATTGTTGGTCTGTAGATCAGTTATGCCTTCGATGTAAACAGCAGTGTCACTGATATAAAAATTACAATCATCGAAAGTTAATTTTGTTTCATAGTAATCCGACTCACCATGTGTGTGAATACATTTTGCCGCTAAGGTAACAGAATCAAATGAGCAGCCGACAAAATTAATATTATGTACTCGTGTGCCAAAGAAATTATTTTCCCAGGCCAGTGCGGAACGGGCTGTGTTGATACCTGTTGACGAATTAGTCGGAGTTGGTTCTACCATAAACTCGCTGCCCGAAGTGGATGGTTTTAGGTTTATGGTGATATAGTTTTCAATTCCCTGTGCAGATATGTCACTACCTGCTAATGCTGTGATAACCAATGATTCAGCGACAATGCTGGCTACAAAGTATGTAGGAAAAACGTTATCGGTATTGTTTAATGTGTTAACCAATGCAGTAACTGATGCTACTGTAGAAGATACATAGACTTGAATTCTAGATGCAGTATCAAGCCCGATGCCAGTTACTGTAATATAACCGCCTGAAGCAATGCTTGATAGGTCGTATGATTGCGATGCTAGAATAGGATTATAATTGTCTTCCCCTAATTGATATGTACCTTTCCATGTTACATTTTCAAATCGGCTGTCTTTTAAACCAGTCAAATTAGTTTCACCAGAAGTAAAGGCAATTGTTAGATCACTGATAGAAACATTTTCTGGTCTATTTGTACTGGTAAAGGTTAAAAAATCTGCACCGGACTCACTTAAAAATTCTATACCTGTACTACCAATGTCAAGGACAACTCCTGAGCGTGTTTCTCCTTTGAGAATAACATTGCTGGGAATTTTTAATGTAGTTTTACAATAATAGTGTCCGTTGGGGACAATCAAGACTTTTCTAAATTTAGTGTCTGCGTTTTGGAACAGTTGATTAAATGCTATATGGAAGTATTCTGTATGGTCAGTGCTGGGATCCGGCTCAGGACCAAAGTCAATTACGCTGGCTTCTATTTCATCTAGCTTGGTTTGAATTGATCTAAAAACGCTGCCAGTTATACTAAGGTCAGGTTCTGCAAATTTGTAGCTGCCTGCAAGAGCCAACAGGTTGTCGTGCTCAGTGAGTATTCTAGTATTACCTACATAGGGAGCACCTTCAGTGACGCTGCCGTTACCAATGTATAGTTCTTGTGTGTCAACTGCCCATGCTAGTTCAGCAGAACTAAGCTGAGGGAGTCCCGAAAGCAGTTTTTGCCCTCGTCTTTGTTGTATTTTCGATATCTGTACGACAGCCATAGATAAATTCCCGTTATAGGGTATTTATCTTCCTAGGGCATAGTACTCTTCCACTTTGTTGAGCCAAGCGTCCTGCCACTTGTTAAAGTCTTTGGGTTCTAGGGTAAACTGTTGATATTCAAAAGCACGACTGCACATAAAAATAACACCTTTTTTAATGTCTGTGCCATAGACTTCATTATGTGCTAATATATAGGCCATTAGCTGTAGGTAATAGTCTTCAACCCATTCTGCTTTTTTAGGCTTGTTGGTCTGCTTGTAATCCATTACAGCAGGTTCGCCTTCATGTACACCTACTAGGTCTGTTGTGCCGGAAAATAGTCCTGGAAAGTATAAACTCTGTTCCATGGCCCATACTTCATTGACTTTGCTTAGACCTTGTTCAATGATGACATCGGCCATCTTATTGGCCTGCACGTGAACAGGGTTATTGCCAGGCTGTCGCTGTATGCCTGCAATAAACCTTTCTAGGTTGCTGTGCATAGCAGTACCTACGCCTGCTGCTTCTGTGGTAATACGTTGTGCATTTTCTACGCCTACTCGTTTCTTCCATTCGTTCAGGTGTGTCATATCCTTAGTTGCACTAAGAATAGTTGTTACTGATGGTAGAGTTTCTCCGTCTGGAGTTTGGTAGACACGTTTGCGTGTTACAGGATCGTTGACTTGAACGCAGCCTTTATATTGGAAGCGTTCAACAAAGGGTGGTGGGTTGATAATCATATACTGTATATATTACAGTAAAGAAATTGATTTGTCAAGCCTGAGCGGCTAATTGTTGAGGAGCTGCTGATGCAGCCATTTGGTCCACAGCATCTTGGCTGGTTTTTCCAGTTTGTTGTGGACTCTGTTCTTGATCGTCTGGAGCACCAGGAACTTTTAATTCAATGCCGCGTTCATTGAAATTCTTAACCATTGCCTGTATTGCAGGACTGCCGTCGTACATGGCCTTGAAAGTTTCATAGTCAGCACTGAGTTCAAATCCACTGGTAGACAAGACTTTGTTAAGTCCTGCCCAATTTAAACTTGAAGGTGCTTTCTTACTGGCGGCACGACCGATATAGTTACGGAGAACCATAACAAACTTGTCGCCTTCATCATCACCCGAAAATTCAAAAAATCTCATTTTATTTGTGCCAATTGTTGTTGTAGGGCCTGAACTTCTTGTTGTTTAGCTTTGATTTGGTCTTGAACATCTTGCTTCTGTGCTTGAACTTCTTTAGCGTGTTCTGCATCTTGCTTGGCTTTTTCAGCAGGATCTTCTGCACCTAACATTTGACCACCTTGTGCGGCCGCACCTTGTGCCGCCTGTGCAACATTACTAACACCTTGCCCAACTGCTTGAGCTCCTTGTTTAACTGCACCACCAACTGCCTGAGCACCTGCTTTGACTGCACCACCAACTGCCTTTGCACCTCTAAGAGCAGCGCCACCAACGGCTGCTGCGCCACGTGCTAACATGCCGGCACCTGCCGCAAGAACTGGCAATATTTCGTCCAGTTGTTGTTTTTCTTTCTCTGAGGTGATCTCGTCTAAACGCATATTAGCCTGCTAGAAGTTTCATCAAACGATTGCTACGTTGAATGCTTTCACGTTGCTCACGTCCTGCTTCTTCTGCACCACCTGTGCTTGGTTCAGCTGCGGCAAATGCATCTTCTTCGCCACCCATGTCTGCATCTGGTTCTGCATTCATCATGTCCGGCTCAGCTGACATATCACCTTCGGCTCCTGGCTCGCCACCTAACATGTCTGCAGGTTGCTCACCGCTGGCTAGACTACGAACACCTGTTGATAGAGTGTCACGTGTTGCCTTTAGATTTTCTAAAGCCTGTTGGATTGCCGGAGCAACAGCTTCAATGAAAGCCTTGGCTTGCTCTTGGCCCATTTCGTCACGGATGCTGTCGCCTAACTGTAATAGAGTGTCATTCTCCATACCAGAAAGTTCTTCAATCCAACGACCTACTCTGTCTACCATTGTCTTTGCTGTGACGATCGCAGAAGCTTGCTGGATCTCACCTTCTCTTAAGTTACGCATATCTTCTCCTGGTTGTTCTATGCTTTCATTTTCTCTTTTGTAAATCTTATTGTCGGCTTTTTCACTGCCTTTCATACGATTCATAACTTTCTTTGCACTCTTGTCTGTTGTCATATAGTCGCCGGAAGTCATTGTGTTTACAATGTCTTTGCCTGCTTTGTCTTGATATGACTTCAAGGTGTTTGTGCTTAATTCTTTTAATCTACCATCTTTCTCTGCAGATTTTAACATTGCGGCACGGTCGCCATAGCTACCACGCTTGACATCTTTGGCAGCATCTTTCTCACCTTGTGTAGGATTCTTAACATGCTTTAATGGATCAAACTTTTCAGACTGAATGCTTTCCGAAGGTTCAGCACCAGTTAGACTCACTGACCACTTCTTGCCTGAGCTTGCTGATTTCTTTTCGGCCCAGTGTTTCATGCTTTGTA
>Ga0209191_1002269_pt1 | contig 12088 bp, 9 predicted proteins | sample S_130626_EF_Meta_FD_187320 | JGI IMG/M metagenome (GOLD analysis project Ga0209191, IMG submission 187320) | Freshwater microbial communities from Lake Simoncouche, Canada to study carbon cycling - S_130626_EF_MetaG (SPAdes) (version 2) | ecosystem: Environmental > Aquatic > Freshwater > Lake ... | reverse complement strand
CATTTCCTGTTGCAAATGTTGTTCCTGATGATAATGATTCGGCTAATAAAATAAATGATTCTTCAGTAAATAAAGACCTACCAAAGGCAACTCCCGCAGGAATATTTAAGGGGTTTGGTTGGTCAAGAGATAAAACTGGTTTTGCAACAATATATCCCAATTCTTCATCTGGTCCTTCCCACCATTGAACACCTCCAGCGCCTCCAAAATAATCTAAGTTAGGGTCAACACCAATGGCGATATCACCAACTTGGTCGGTTCCGTCAATTAGGGGATTAGGTGAAGGGTTGTATGCAAACGGTCTTGAAGTTGACATTATTTTTAGTTCTTATTGTTTTTATTTTTTTCCTCTTTTGATTTATAAAGTTTCATCAACTTTAAAGAATCTTTATAATGTTTCTCAAGTCTGTCCAATTCTTCAACTGTAACACAACTCTCACATGCCGAGTTATATTGCTCTTCAGCTTCCTGAATTATTTTCTCAATTGTCTTAAGAAGTTTCATATAATATAAATATAGTTAAGTGGTGTGTTTATTTATCTTTCAATATTTCTATTTTTAAATTGTATAAAAACCGACTATTGGGTTATTTATAATATAATTAAATCAAATTAATGGCAGGACCGTTTTATTATCAAAGTTGTTGCGGAAATTATATAATTGAAGATACCACTCCAGGTACCGTCGGTCTAATATATTCTGCGACTAATGACGGAAGTTATTGGACTTGTGTTTCAGGAGGTACTGTACAACAAAATACAACACTTAATTTAGTTCTTGTAGAGGGATGTAGTACAACTTGTAATAATTATTCTCTTCAAAATAATACAGGAGGTGATGTTAACTTTGATTGGGTTGATTGTAACGGAACAGTTTATTTAAATTATTCTTTACTTGATGGTGAAACTACAGGGTTAGAATGTGCTTGTTTATTACCATTCACAAGTGGATATGAGGTTGATTTGGTTACCGCGGGATTAAGTGTAACTAACGAAGGTGCTTGTCTTTGTTTGTGTGATTCGTATAATATTACAAATAATACAGGAGGTCCTTGTTCTATTACTTATGTTGATTGTAATACTTTGGCTCCCGTCAGTTTTTCATTACCAAATGGTCAACAAACTAATGTATCATCTTGTGGAACTCCAACTTCACCATGTAGTACTAGTCCAGGTTTTGATATTGTTCTACTTCCAAACCCAACTCAAACTCCGACTCAAACACCTACTAATACAGAAACTCCGACTCAAACTCCTACAAATACTCAAACACCAACTGTTACAGAAACGCCAACACAAACTACAACAAACACTCCAAGTGAGAGTCCAACACAAACACCAACAAATACTACGACTAATACTGAAACTCCTACAAATACTCCAAGTGAAACACCTACCCAAACTCCTACTAATACTGAAACTCCGACTCAAACTCCAACCTCAACTCTTACTCCAACAACAACGGCAACAATTGGATTGACACCAACTGCAACAGAAACACAAACACCAACCGTAACAGAAACACCAACGCAGACTCCTACAAATACTGAAACCCCTACTAACACTCCTAGTGAAACCCCTACGGAGACACCAACAAACACTCCAAGTGAGACTGCAACGCAAACTCCTACAAATACCGAAACTCCTACTCAAAGTCCAACAAATACGCCAAGTGAGACTGCGACACAAACACCCACAAATACCGAAACTCCGACTCAAACTCCTAGTGAAACACCTACTCAAACACCAACAAACACGCCAAGTGAGACTGCGACACAAACACCTACAAATACCGAAACACCAACTTTGACCCCAACAAATACACCAACCGAAACTATAACACAAACACCAACTAATACTGAAACACCAACTCAAACTCAAACACCTACAACAACAGCAACAATTGGATTAACTCCAAGTGCAACAGAAACACAAACACCAACTCAGACTCCAACAAACACTGAAACTCCAACACCCACAAATACGGAAACTCCTACGTCTACGCCATCAACAACACCAACAAACACGCCAACAAATACAATAACAAACACTGAAACTCCGACAAATACTCCAACACCTACGGTTACTCCAAGTGAACCTTATGATATATTTTTATTTGAAGATTGTAATGACCCTTTAAATCAATTTAGATATGAAAATGTTCCTGGGACTTTAACAGTTGGTTATGTTTATAATATAACAGGTGGTTCAGGGTTTAACGGTTATGCTAAAGTAATTAGTTACTCGGCTATTGGTACTGTTTATCCTGGTGCTGGTGTTACTTTTATAGGTGGTGCAACCCAATGCCCAACACCGACACCAACAGAAACTCCAACACCAACTCCAACAGATGTACCTTGTTCTTGTATTACGGTTGACTCTAGTTTGGTTCTTTGTGCGACAGGTAATACAACTACAGCATTAAATAATGTGGTTGAAATAAACTACACCGATTGTTCAGGTACACCTCAAACTTACACTCAAACATTACCCGCAGCTTTATTTTATTTATGTACTCAAAGTGGGATAATAAATCTTGTAACATTTTATAGAGACAATGTACAATATACTTCATCTGTACCTCTTACCAATGGATGGATTCCATTTATTGGAGAACCATACACTATAGGTTACATCACTTATGGTACTTGTAATGGAGACCCTTGCGGACTAAACGTAACATCAACTCCAACAACAACTCCAACACCAACGGTTACACCAAGTGCAGGTTCTTGTAGTTCAACTTATTGTTTAAGAACGACATTACCATCACTTTCAGGTTATAGTGGAAATTATACTCAAGGTAGTATATATAATACCAAATACACTTATTCTGGTGACGGTGTAAGTACAGGTGTTATATATTATACTGGTGATAGATGGTGTTTAAGTACATCTTTGGGAGGTACTTGTTTATTAGAGGGTTCATACCCTTGTTATTCAGAATGTCCTGATATTTCTGCCAACTTATTTAATAGTGGACCATGTCCAACACCAACGCCATTACCTGTAAATTGTGACACATTTGATTTCAACGCTTATTTTGATTGTGATTGGGAACCAATTCCAACACCAACTCCAAGTGTTGCATGTGATGATGTTAATTTTGATATTACATCTATTATGGCGACGCCAACACCAACACCGACAAGTGAATGTAATGTTAGTGTATCGTTTAGTATTTGTAGTTATACTGACACAACACCGACACCTTCAGTAACTCCGACATTAACGTTAACAAAAACTTGTGATGTTCAAGGTCAAGTGTCATTTGTAATGTTGGATGAAACATTTAGTTGTGTTTCTGTTAAAGTTCTTGTTGATTGCACAAGTGGTACTGAGTATTATGTAACTAATAGTTTAATATATAATGGAATTCCTGTTGTAACAGGAATGACAATGTCAGCGTTAGTTAATGGTTCAAATGTATGTGTTATTTATGATAGAGACGATTCAAACATTTCATCAAATTCTATTGTTACAGAAATTTATGGATTATTTGCAAGTTGTGAGTATTGTTCTCCAAACCCAACTATAACTCCGACCGCAACCGCAACTCCAACGCCAACTCAAACTGCAACCGTAGCCCAAACGCAAACACCTACACCAACTAAGACAACAACACCAACTCCAACATCAACTTTAGGTTCAACACCACCTGTCACTTCAACTATGACTCCAACAACCACGTCAACTAATACTCCGACACCAACAATGACTAAAACTCCAACACCTACACCAGGCTATGTTTATGTATATCAAACATGTGCAGGACAAGCGGTAATTGCAACTCAAGTAGTTCAAACTGTACAATCACCAATAACAAGCGTAGTTGGTGATACATTTAAAGATTCAAATGGAACATGTTGGTCATATCTTGGTCAATTTGGTTCTAACTATATTGTAACAATTGGATATACACCATTAACCTATACTGGTGATTATTTTGCAAGTGCGTTCCCAACGGTTTACGCAAATTGTCAAACTTGTATTAGTACACCAATTTGTTATGAATATGGTGCGGAAAATATAACAACGGCGACAGGACACAGTACGGCTATAAGATTTATTCAACCTGGATATGTATGTCCTGGATACTCAAGCAGTAATACACCAATTCCTGTTGGAGGTAATGCTTGCCTACATTCAACGGTTCCATTACCAAATTCATTGGCATTGGCACCTGTATGGTCTGACGGATGGTTACCTAATCCTGTGTTAGGTGTGGATTACACATTAAACTCAAATGGATGTATATAACATGGCAATACAAGTAACAATATCAAGTATAACAGGACAATCACCATATGACATTTACATATGTCAAACAGGTGGAACAAGTTGTTTTTATATGACAACAATTAGTTCCGCTCCTTATTCTTTTGATATACCTGCGCCTTATAATACATCAGATGCATATATGTTAAAAGTAATTGACAATCTTGGATGTGTAACAACAGGTATTGAATCAGTAACAATTTGTCCTTAAACCATATAATATAAAATGAGTCAAGAAGTAACCATATCATCCGTAACCGCTAACACACCAGTAGACATTTACTATTGTGATTCTATGAGTGCGAGCTGTGTTTATGTTGCAACCGTCTCAACATTTCCATATACATTTGATGTTTTAGACCCATATGATAATGGTGATTTTATTATCAAAATTGTTGATACACAAAGTTGTGAAATTGGACAACTTATTTTATTAACTCCAACCCAAACGCCAACTAATACCGCGACACCAACCCAAACAATAACGGTCACTCCAACAAACACATTAACAAATACGCCAACACCATCAATTACTCCTACAAATACATTAACACCTACTTTAACACCGACAAACACATCAACACCAACATCAACTCCCGTTATTGCATATCATGCAATTGGAGCGAACTTATCTATAAGTTCTGCAAATACTTGTAGTGATACCGTTACAATTACTAATTATTATACTTACATCAGTCAAGCAAATTTAACACCCGTTAATGGTGCGATTGTTTATCAGACTATTGTTGGTGGAACATTATATAACCCATTTAATGGTGGTAATAGATACCTTAAAATGGGATTTGGTGGTAACTATTATATAGTCCAAATTAACGCGAGTGGAAGTATAAGTAATTTTGAGATATGTTAATAAACATGAATAAACCTACACATAAAAATACTAAATATTATACTTATCAAGTATAAGAAAAATAACTAATGGCAACTTGTGATTGTATAACTATAGACATTATTAACTCATCATTAACTGATTTGTATGGTAATGATTTGTGGATAAGGTATTATCCATGTGGTGGTCCTAGTTATATTTCTCAAGCTTGGAATTTATATCCAAATGCTATTGGTAGTGGAAACGTTAGTGTTTATATATGTACACCTAGTTTAACTACTGTAACATATCAATATGGTATTGCTGGAGTACCATTTCTTCCTGGCTCGCCTTTAGCTGGAGGTATTACCGAAACAATTGGTGCAAATTGTACTACAGTTAGTAGTTGTTATGTTGCCCCACCCGCATCACCAACCCCAACTCAAACAAAAACACCAACAAATACGCCAACAGTAACAAGAACACCGACTAATACTCCAACTGTAACTAAAACACCAACAAATACGCCAACAAAAACAACAACTCCGACTGTTACAAGAACACCTAATCCGACTCCATCAACAACTCCAATTGTTTGTGGTAGTGGTACAACAACAGGTACTCATACTTACTATGATTGTTGTGGTAATTTAATACAAGGTAATAATGTCGGTGCAATTATTTCATTAGATTATACCAAGCCATTTACAGGAGTTGTCAAATTAAATGTTCCAGCATTTTCAATTTGTGCAACACCTAACCCGACACCTACACCAACCAATACACCAAGTGTAACCACAACACCAACTAATACACCAACTTTAACAATAACACCAACTAATTCGCCAACACCGACACGTACCCCATCAACAAGTATGTATTATACTTCAAAAAATGATTGTGAAGTTTTTACCTTATTTGATATGGGAGTTCAATGTTATCCAATTGCAATACCATCATCACAAACATCAAGCGACGGTATTTTATCTGTTTTAGTTACAGGTGGAACCGCACCATATTCTTTTTCTTGGAAAAATGGACAAAGAACTCAAACTTTAGTTGGAGTTTCTCAAGGTAGTTATGAAGTTACGGTTGTTGATTTTTATGGTGATTATACGGCAAATACTGTTTGTAGTTTATTCCCATTATCTCCAACACCAACAAGTACATTAACACCTACACCAACAAATACGCCAGCACCATCATATCCTAACTTATGTTTTATATATATTGGTTCAAATGTTAGTTATGGTCCAATTGACTTTATATTGAATGGTACATATAATGGTAAACCTACTTGGAGTGGAGTTTATAATCAATTCCAATTTGATATTGAATGGTCAATACAAAATTCAAGATGGGAAATACCAGGATGGTCATTTACTTCAGGTATTCCTGTTAGTGTTAATACATCTAATGTACCAGACAGTGGATGGTCAATGGCTGGAGGACAACAAGCTCAACTTTCAATGACTCAAGGAAGTTGTCCACCGTACTTACCATTACAATCAGTACCTACAGTACAAAATCAAACTTGTCCTGCAAATCTTAATGGGGCAATTACATTGACAACTAATTATGGTGTACCTCCATATGAATATTCAATCAATGGTGGTGCGTCATTCCAACCAAGTAATGTGTTCCAAGGATTAAGTGCTTCAACTTATACTGTTATAACAAAAGACTCTGCAACACCATCGGCAAACACATTAAGTAACACCGTTGTGATATCATCATTAGGTCAGAACGCAAATTACACTATTGGAGTAGTTGTAAATAATGTTGTGAACTTAAGTCCTGGTTCTCAAATGGCTAGTTGGAGTGTTAATATAACACCACCATTACCTTTTGGAACTTCAATATCGTTCTTATTAACTGTTAACGCAATTAAAGGTTACTACTTACCTGGTACAGGTACAATTAATGGATTTGAGGCAACTGTTGTTAAGAAAAATAACGCAAATGTAGGTATTGCTGGTCAATCATTACCAACACCATTAGTTAGTGCGCCTAGAGCGTTTTGTTCGCCATATACTTCAGGAACAACCACAAATTCAAGATTTTATACTATAACTATGGGAAATGGTGATGTTGTGTCAGGAACTGTATTATCTAATTTAGTTATTACTAACGGACAAGTTGGGGCCAACTCATGTACAACTAAACTTGAACAAAGTATTTTAGTTAATACTGTATCACCTATAATAACAGGTGGTGTATGTAATAGTGTAACAAATAATCCACAATCACAAGGAATTAGTTATCACAGTATTTCAAATACAAATTCAACACCAATAATAACTTGTTCATCATCTGTTGTACCTCCAATAACAGTTAATGGTATTTCAGTAACAGATACATATACAGGGGCGGTACAAGAGTATCCATATTCATTATCTTCTTGTAATGGTTCGGTTATTACACCAGCAAACTCAATTTACTTGGGAAATGATATTGCGTTTCCATCATCGTCTTTTTCATATACAATGAATTTTAGTCAATTAGTTAACAATATAATAATTTTTATATCGGCGGTAAATGTTGGTGAAAATTTTATAATAACAACTAATAATGGGACACCTACAATAATAGCGGAATATAATTGTTACACTACAATAACAGGTAATGAAATTGTTGGAACAGGAGTGCCACCAATAGGTAGCGGTGCTGGTGGAGGAAAATTTGTAATACATAATGGTGCTAATTATAGTTCAATAACAATTACAGGTAATGGAGGGTCAAATGGTTCGGTATTAGCTGTATGTTCAAACTCTATAGTTCCTGCAACATAGTTGGTGTTAATGGTTAAAAAATAAAAAAAATAAGAATATTTATAACAAATGGCTTACATTATAAAAAATACATCAGGATTAATTAACACCAGACTTACTGATGTTGGTAGAAGAAATATTTCATTAGGAAATTTTAATATTTCTTATTTCCAAATTGGAGATAGTGAGGTGAGTTATAGCGCCGCAACAGATTATAATATTACTAACAATAATATTTTAATGCCAGCATTTAATGCTCAGAATGATACAGGAACACCACGTTCAAATAAACAAAATATTAAATACCCATATTATGTTCAAGGTGGTGTAGGTAATACTTATGGTATTCCATTTTTAGATAGCCAATTCCAATCTGTTTATAATTCAGCAGGTGTTAAGGGATTTTTTACAACAGGAGGTACTCAGGGCAGTTGGTCAGCCCAAACAAGTTCGGCATATACTGTAACTTCAAATTATTTGGTTGATATGACAACTTTATCAGGTCAAACATCAATAGATGTCACACTTGATTATTGTGCCGCTACAACAGGAACACCTTCAATTAACGATTATATAACCATATTTTTTGACCCTAATGGAGGTTGTGGAAATTTTGGAACATATCCAATTTTAACATATAGAATTCAAGACATGAGTCCATTAACGGGGACTACAGGTACTACAAGTTATAACTTAACTTTAGATAGAACTGTCCCTAATTATAGTGTTGTTGCACCTTCTGGAAGTATTGCAAGGGCATTAATTTACCCTTCAGGAATGACTCAATTATATGATTCAATAACACCAGCACCTTATTGGCAAACAGATACACTTAATTTTGAATCTCCTTGTGATGTTATAAATCGTGAAAATACTTTAGTTTGGAATATGAACATTCCGTGGTCGGTTAGTCCTGCGGGAATTTTTACAAGTACTGCTGAAACTTATTCTCAATATGGTTCAGTTTCTTATCTTGGAACAAAAGAATATTTGGGTTATCAAGAACCAAGTGGACAAACTGATAATAGTTTTGTTTATTATTATAACTCATTTGATGAAAAAATAATATTACCACCAGCACAACAAAAGGCTATTGGTATTATTCATTATACCAACCAAGATATTGACCACGTTTATGGTGAAAAATTTGCAACCACACCTTTTGACCCTCAAAATCCAAACGATAACACAGGATTGGCAAGACATTTTAAATTAACGTTACCAACCCTAATGTGGCATAAATCAACTGGTAGTACTATTGGTGAAACTTTTTGGATTGACCCTCCAGGTTATAATAATTTATGTGTACCATATTATATCAAATCTACTAAAAATGTTGATATGAATGACCCTGGTATTAGATACTATCATTTATGGGATACAAATCCTGATAGTAATGGTAACTTAAATAGAATTGGTAAAGTTTTTCCTGATTCACAAATTGTAATTGTTGACGATGAAGAGGTGATTGCAGCAATGTCATATAAGGCAAATAGAAACTGGACAATACCAGCTCCAAAGTTATCTTTATTGACACCAAATACATGTTTTTCAAATGGACAAAACGCGACAGGTTTATTATCAAACGATACTCAAAAAATGTGGGTTACTTATAGATTAGATTCTACAGGGTTTACAGATTCATTACATTGTAATTATTACTCAATGATACCAGGACCTGGTACAGGTTGTACAACTGATTCACAAAATGTTGCTGTTAGGTTTGGTAGTGAGTTTCCTTTCTTATCTGATGGAAGTTTTGGTGACGGAACACTTACAGGATTTTCGGCAAATTCATTAAAATTAGTTTGTCAAATTGTTAGTGGAGATACCCAACCAATTCCAAGTAATTGGAAAGTGATTGACGTTACAAATGAAATTACTGGTTCAACTGTTAATGGTTATTTAACTGTAAGTGGTATTACAGGGACTACATTCCAAATAACAAGTGACTTATATTATAATGGTAGTTCAAGTTATAATTTATCAAATTATATTGACATACCATCAAACGGACAACCTGATTTATTGAATTTTGGTGACGAATATTATTTTTACGGAAATTTAGAAACTGATATTACGGCAACCATTTACGAGATGAGATATCTTATAAATCTTGGAAGAAATCAATTTACCAATACATCAAATCCTACATGGACTTCAGGAACAACTTCATATGTTACTGAAATTGGGCTTTACGATGCAAATAAAGACCTTATAGTTATATCTAAGCTACAGTCTCCTGAATTAAGACAAGGGATTCAACAATATGTAGTTAAATTAGATTTTTAATACATGGCAAAAAACATTAACAAGACATCACCTAAAGTATTGGGGTTAGATGTTTCAACAAAAACAATTGGATGGGCTTTATTTGACATCCAAACAAAAGAACTTTTAGAATTAACACATATTTCTCCTGTACCCAAACCAAAGGTTGAAAATAAAATTGAAGAACTTATTCTTAAGGGTCACATTTTTAGAAAAAAACTTGAAGATTATGTTGGGATGGGAATCACAAGTGTTGTAATTGAGGAACCACTATTAAACTCTAATAACGTATATACCGTTGGAACCTTGATGAGATTCAACACATTGGTATGTAAAGAGGTTTACGATGTTCTTGGAATCGTACCTGAATTCATTTCAACTTATAACTCAAGAAAATTTGCCTTCCCCCACCTTGTTCAACAAAACGATAAAGGAAAATTTGTTTTATTCGGCGGTCTTCCAAAAGACACGGACAAGAAAGTCATAATATGGGAATTAGTTGCAAAACGTGAACCACAAATCTTGTGGCAATACACCAAAAACAATACACTCAAAAAAGAGAACTACGACCAAACCGATGCATACTGTGCAGCACTTGGTTTAATGAAAATGAAAGAAATTTGGTAGTTCCAAATTTTTTCCTTATCTTTGTTATATGGGAGTATATGGTAAATGTATTAGTGATGATGATTCAAAGGTAATCAAGAAATCACTCAAAAAATTTTCTAAAAAAGAAATTAATTCTTTTAACGATAGGTTAAGAGGGTCATTTACTATTGTTGGTTTTAGAAAATACCAATTTACCAATGAAGTTGATATTGAGTTTAATGGTGAAATATGTGCTAGACATAGTTCATTAGCAGTACTTACATGGTTCAAATCTGATATCTACAATCAAAAAAGTGTATCCAAAATAAAAGTTAATAAGTTAATTAAAAGAGCAATTTTTAATGAAGTTAAAGACCAAGCAGCTTATTTTGGAATTAACTTAAGATATGTAACTGAAATAAAAAAAATTAACTGGATTTAATATGATTATATTTTTATGTGCATGGGCATCCATGGTTTTATTATTATTGTTATTTCATTTTTTTGGTGTGTTGGTTGAAAAGTATGTGTCAGAAGAACACCCATTTAAAAAATGGTGGAGAAAACATATCATTACCAATGATATGGAAGATTAGATTTGTCGTAAATTTTTACTATATTTGAGACATGACGGAAGAGATAGAGGTTTTAGTAGAATTACTTAGGGATGTTTTAGGAAACGAAAAACAACACTATGAGTCTAAGGGTCAAATATCATTTGACTGCCCTGTCTGTGCAGCTGAAAAAGGATTGGATAAAGGTGACGGTAAAGGAAACCTTGAGATTAACTATTCCAAACACGTATATAAATGTTGGTCATGTGGTGAAACACTTGGAACTCAAGGACCATTGGGTAAATTGTTTGATAAACATGCAACCAAGTCTCAAAAAAAGGTTTATAATCTAATTAAACCTGAAGAGTTAAAACAACAAGAAGCCAAGAAACCCAAATTAAAATTACCTGAAGGTTATACAACCTTTGAAGATTCTAACCCACGATTCATTCCACACATTGAGGCATACCGATACCTACAATCAAGAGGTATCAATGACGAATTAATCAAGAAATATAAGATTGGATATACAGTAACAGGTGACTTCGCCTACAGAATTATTGTCCCTTCATTTAACAAAGAGGGTACTTTGAACTATTTTGTTGCAAGAGCTTGGGTACCAAAGAAAATGAAATACAAGAACCCAACCGTTCCAAAAGACGAGATTATATTCAACGAGGGGTTAATTGATTGGAATAAAGACGTATATTTGGTGGAAGGTGCGTTTGATGGATTCTTCTTGGATAACTCCATCGTTATGTTGGGTAAAAAAATGAGTAAGTTATTGTTTGAAACCCT
>Ga0209191_1002268_pt1 | contig 12088 bp, 10 predicted proteins | sample S_130626_EF_Meta_FD_187320 | JGI IMG/M metagenome (GOLD analysis project Ga0209191, IMG submission 187320) | Freshwater microbial communities from Lake Simoncouche, Canada to study carbon cycling - S_130626_EF_MetaG (SPAdes) (version 2) | ecosystem: Environmental > Aquatic > Freshwater > Lake ... | reverse complement strand
AAGTTTACAATATTTTTTTAGCCCTACTTTTTAACGAAGCAACTGGGATATTTAAATATTTCCCAATTGGTTTTCCATCTCTATAGGAAATTATTCTTACTGATAAAACATCATCAGCTAAAACAAATGGTGTAGTGTATTTATCACTGTATTTATCTGGCATTTGATCGTCAATGGTGTAGTAAATATCTAAACCCTCAACTTCACCTTCCATAGATACTATATATTCTCCCTTTGTATTTAATTGTGTGGTAACTATGGGGTCATACATGCTTCTTGCATAAACCACCTCAGCTGCATCTAATTTTTCAAATTGCGCTTCTACTTTTTTTGTAAAGCTATTCCAGTTTTTCTTCTCTGCTGGAGACCAACTCGTTTCAGCTACTGCCATGCTTCTAGGCCAATTCATGTATTGTACTTTGTGTAATGTTTGCAATTGTTCCGTCCATTGATTTGCTTGGTTTCCTAAAATTAAACTTGGGTCTACACCTTCAGGCATAGGTTCATATCCATAGGTGGTTTTCATTCTTAAGCCTCTATGAACTCTACCTTCAGCTGATATTTCACCCTGGTAATAGTCAATATAGTTATAGTCATTTGGTGACATGACTACTTTATGACCTTGTTTTGCAGCTTCAATACCACCTTTTACACCCTGCCAACTCATAACTGCTGCATCACCATCTAAACCTCCTTGTATAATTTCGTCCCAACCCATCATTTTCTTTCCTTTACTGTTGATAATTTTCTGCATGCGCTTTACAAAATAACTTTGAACGGCTACTTGGTCTTTTAAGCCTTCTTTTTTCATCAATGTTTGTACGTTCTGAGATTTTTCCCAATTGTTTTTTGCGTTTTCATCCCCACCCATATGTATGTATTCGAAAGGGAATAGGGGAGCAACCTCACTCATTATTTTATCAAGGTATTCATATACTTTTTCATTAGAAGGATCCAATGAATTATCAATCATAGCAGTTGGATGACCATTCATTCCTTCCCAGTCCATAAATTCATCACCCGCATTTACTTGGTAAGGATATTTAGGAGTTGTACTTAATTCAGGATAAGCAGCTAACATAGCCATACTATGACCTGGCACATCAATCTCAGGTATCACTTCAATGAACTTTGACTTTGCATAAGCCACTACTTCCTTGATATCTTCTTGCGTATAAAAACCTCCATAAGTTTTAGGTTCATTAATCGCTGGTGTGGTAATATTCATCCATTTACCTTTTCTATCTGCTCTCCAAGCACCTACACTTGTTAATTTAGGCAATGCTTTTATTTCAATTCTCCATCCTTGATCATCAGTCAAATGCCAATGAAAGCGATTGTACTTATAACGTGCCATATCATCGATAAACACTTTCACATCGGCCTTACTAAAAAAGTGTCTACTTACATCCAACATCATTCCTCTCCATCCAAAACGTGGCTTATCTATGATGGAAACATATGGCACATTCCATTGAACGTTTGATTGTAAAGTTTTTGCATAAATAGCTGCTGGCAAAATTTGTTGTACAGTTTGCCATCCGTAAAATAAACCTGCGTTTGTATTGGCGCTAATTACAATTCCTGAAGCATTCACATTTAAGGTATAGCCTTCGTTGCCAATAACATCGTCTTTAATGATATCTAAAGTAATACTTGGTTCGTTTTTGCTATTAAAAACCGTTTTACCTGTAACCGTTTTTAATTGTTTTGAAATAACTTCAGAAACTTCGTTTGCACTGGTAGGTGCATTAATGGATATTGACTTCGGTAATTGAAAAACACTCGTTCCTTTTACCGAGTGATATGGCTCTGGAATAATGTTTAAATTTTGTGCGTTTACTTGTGTCAAGCAAATGAATGAAAATGCAAGGGCAATGAACTTTTTTAGTTTCATATACAATCGTTTTTAAAATACTTATCGTTAATTAAGCTATCTAAAGATACTAAAAATAAAAAAGCCGCCCCGATAAATTCGGAGCGGCTTGGGGGATATTTTGAACTAATTCTACATTATAAAATAGTAGGTATATCCACTAGTATCTATACATATCAGACTTAAATGGTCCTGATTGAGGGATACCTAAATAAGCTGCTTGCTCAACTGTTAATTCGTCTAATTCAGCACCTACTTTTGCAAGGTGTAAACGTGCTACCTTCTCATCCAAATGCTTAGGTAATACATACACTTTGTTTTCGTAGTTCTTATGGTTGTTCCATAATTCGATCTGCGCTAAAGTTTGGTTTGAGAATGAGTTACTCATCACAAATGATGGGTGACCAGTTGCACAACCTAAGTTCACTAAACGACCTTCAGCTAATATAATTACATCTTTACCTTCAATATTATATAAATCAACTTGTGGCTTGATTGTATCTTTTGTATGACCGTAGTTTTTATTTAACCAAGCCATATCAATTTCGATATCAAAGTGACCAATGTTACAAACAATCGCCTTATCCTTCATTACTCTGAAATGCTTTTCGTTGATCAAATCACGACAACCTGATGCAGTAACAATAATGTCAGCTTCTTGAACTGCATTAATCATTTTTTTCACTTCATATCCATCCATTGCAGCTTGTAATGCACAAATTGGATCAATTTCAGTAACAATTACACGACAACCAGCACCACGTAATGAAGCAGCAGAACCTTTTCCTACGTCACCGTATGAACCAACTACAGCTACTTTACCAGCCATCATAACATCAGTTGCACGACGAATTGCATCCACTAATGATTCTTGACAACCATACTTGTTATCGAATTTAGATTTTGTAACTGAATCGTTTACATTGATTGCAGGCATTGGTAAAGTACCTTTTGCCATACGCTCATATAAACGGTGTACACCTGTTGTTGTTTCTTCAGATAAACCTTTAATACCAGCAACAAATTGAGGGTATTGATCCAATACCATATTTGTTAAGTCACCACCATCATCCAAAATCATATTCAAAGGACGATCTTCACCACCAAAGAATAATGTTTGTTCAATACACCAATCACCTTCTTCAACGCTTTGACCTTTCCAAGCAAACACACCGATACCTGCAGCAGCAATTGCAGCAGCAGCTTGATCCTGTGTAGAGAATATGTTACAAGAGCTCCATTTAACTTCCGCACCTAATGCAGTTAAAGTTTCGATTAACACAGCAGTTTGGATGGTCATGTGTAAACAACCAGCAATACGCGCGCCTTTTAATGGTTGGCTAGGTCCGTATTCAGCACGGATACTCATTAAACCTGGCATTTCTGCTTCAGCTAAACGAATTTCTTTACGACCCCATTCTGCTAGGGTAATGTCTGCTACCTTATAGGGTAAGCTAAAATCAATGTTTTGTAAGCCCATAATAGTATTTATTTAGAGTGTAAAGGTAGTTTTGTAGGAGATAATAATAAAATATATCTAAAAAATAGTGAAAAAATCTATTTATTGATATATTTGTTATAATTAATGCTGTTTAGCTATGAAAAATAAGACACAAATAGGGGAATCGGCTACTGCTCAAAACTCGGTGCCATTGGATGCCAAAGATTTGGCCATTTTAAGATTGCTTCAAGACAATGCAAGGATATCAGTAAAAGAAATTTCAGAAGCTGTTCAGTTAAGTACCACCCCGGTTCATGAACGTATAAAAAGATTGGAGGCAAGTGGGGTCATTAAACAATATGCAACTTTGATTGACGGCACTAAAATCAATAAAGGATTAATGGTCATTTGCTATGTATCCTTAAATCAACACAGTAAAAAATCAGGCACCCAATTTATTAAACTTATTAATGAATTGCCAGAGGTTGTAGAATGTTATAGTATTTCAGGCGAGTTTGATTTTATGTTAAAAATCATAGCAACAGACATGAATAGCTATTATAATTTTCATGTAAACAAATTAAGCCAAGCTGAAAATATAGGCCAGGTCCAGAGTGTATTTATTATGGGGGTGGTGAAGCAAACCCATGTGATGGTTTAGACTTTAGTCGAATATTTTGGGATGAGGTCACAATTTGTGACCTCATATGGTCATTTTTAAGGCATGAGGTCACAATTTGTGACCTCATAGGGTCAATTTTAAGGTATGCGGTCACAATTTGTGACCGCATACCAATAAGTATAAATACTATATGATTGTTTTAATTGATTTACTATTTTCAGAAAAAAGAAAATAAATGAATGAGAATAATATAATTCAACAAAAAATTCATGAGGTTAATGGAGAGATGGTGATGTTAGATTTTGATTTGGCATTATTGTATGAAGTAGATACTAAAATTTTAAATCAAGCTGTTAAGAGGAATATTGATCGGTTTCCAGAAGATTTTATGTTTAGGCTAAACCAGAAAGAATGGGAAAGCATAATGTCTCAAAATGCAATTGAATCTCAAAGTAAAAGAAAAAATACTTTGTTGCCATTCGCTTTCACCGAGCATGGAGTTGCCATGATTTCTGGGGTTTTAAAAAGTGAGAAGGCTGTTAAGATGAATATTTCAATAATTAGATTATTTATTGAAATGAAAAGAGTGCTCATTAAAAATGCAAGTATAAAGGGGCAGTTGCAAGAAATGAGAGAAAAGATTGGAGAACATGATATTCAACTTAATAAAATCTATGATACGATAGAACATCTTTTGGATTTATCTATAGCTAAAGTGAAATGGGAGGATAGGGATAAAATTGGATTTAAGGAATAGAAAAGTATGTTCACGGATTCCGGAATTAGAATATTAATCGCATCACATAGTCGTCCATAAAGAATCCATTGCCAATATCAAATTTGAATTCTTCCTCTTTCACAAATCCATTTTTAAGATAAAAAGTATATGCATTATTAAACTTATTCACTTGCAAAAATAGGGATGACGATCCTCCTGCTTTTGCTACTTCAATAGCTTTGTTTAACAATGCTTTTCCTGATCCAGTTCCATGTGCGGTTGGCAAAACGTATAATTTATTTAATTTGTGCGCTTTTTGAGCATTTCCTTCATCATCCATTGGTTCCTTGCTCACTGAGCAAAATCCAATTTCTACTCCCTCTATACTAGCAATGAAAAATTGATGACCCTTTTCAAATTGTTCAGCTAATGAAGCATCACTATACATCCAATCCAACATGAAATCAATTTGTTCCTGTGAAATAATATGTCCATAAGTGCTAGGCCAAGTGCGCTCAGAAACGGATCGGATAAAAGCACGATCTTCAAGAGTTGCAGGTCTAATTATTATTTCGCTCATAATATAATTGTAGATGAAATAATCGAGCCTCCAAAGTGAGGCTCAAAATAATTTATAGTTGCGCTAAACTTTCTTCAATGGTTTGAATTCTAGCTAAAGCATCGGCCTTTTTCTTTTGCTCAATAGCAATAACTTCTGGCTTTGCATTTTGAACGAATTTTTCATTGCTCAATTTCTTTTCTACGGATGCAAGGAATCCTTTTTGGTGTTCCAAATCCTTCAATAAATTTTCTTTTAAGCTTGCAGTATCAATTGCTTGATCGGCTACTAAATAAAATTTATCTTTTTCTAAGGCCACCACAATGCTTGAACTGATAGAAGTATGTGTATAAGCAACGCTTTTTGCGTTTACTTGCTTCGCTAATATATTTTGAATAGTCTGATAAGCAGTATTATTTTCAGATTGAATATGCAAGTCAATCGCATCTTTTGGTTTGATTTGATTTTTATTTCTTGCATCACGCAAAGTAGATATTACATTTTTCAATAAAGCGCCAGCATTCAATACGGACTCATCTACCTTTCCAATAGCTTCATATTCTTTAATACATAAATCTTCAGTTTGTGTTTTTAAAGCATGGTGCAATTCTTCAGTAATGAATGGCATGAAAGGATGTAACAATTGCAATAAAGAATCATAAAATTCTATACTCTTATTGTACACATCGGCATGAATAGGTTGTTCAAATCCTGGCTTGATCCATTCTAAATACCAACTGCAATAATCATCCCATATTAATCCGTAAATAGTTTTCAAGGCTTCGCTCAAACGAAATTCTTTTAACATCCCATCTACTTCAATTTGTGTAGCGCTTAATTTTGCTTGGAACCAGTCCATTGCAAAAGCAGCATCTTGTTCTACTTTTCCTTCCGCACTTACACGTGGCTCCCACATTTTTAACAACTTAGCTGCATTCCATAATTTGCTATTAAAATTTCTTCCTTGCTCAAGTGTAGATTCATCAAATAATAAATCATTACCTGCGGGAGAAGCAATCATAATGCCAAAACGCACTGCATCTGCTCCGTATTGATCAATGAGTCCTAATAAGTCAGGTGAATTACCCAAACTCTTACTCATTTTACGTCCTTGCTTATCACGCACAATACCAGTAAAGTATACATCCTTAAATGGTATCTTACCCATATACTCTTCACCCGCCATAATCATACGTGCCACCCAGAAGAAAATAATTTCAGGAGCAGTTACTAAAGTGCTCGTAGGGTAGTAATAATTAATTTCAGCATTATTTGGGTTGGACATGCCTTTGAAAACTTCAATAGGCCATAACCAACTACTAAACCAAGTATCTAAACAATCGGCATCCTGCGTTAAAGTTTTACCTTTTGTTTCAGGATATTTTTCATTTACTGCGGCTTCGTTTTCTGCTACATATACATTGCCATCAGCATCATACCATGCCGGGATACGATGACCCCACCATAATTGACGGCTTATACACCAGTCCTTTATATTATCCATCCAATGGCGGTATACATTTTTAAATTTAGCTGGATGAAATTGTATTTCATCACTCATCACGGCTTCCAATGCTGGTCCTGCCAATTGTTTCATATCCACCCACCATTGTAAACTTAATCTTGGCTCTACAACTGCATCGGTTCTTTCACTGAATCCTACCTGATTTACGTAGTCTTCTAATTTCACTAAATTCCCACTCGCTTCTAAATCTGCTGCAATTATTTTTCTAACTTCTAAACGATCCTTGCCAATATACATTGGAGCAGCGTCGTTCATAGTTCCGTCTTCATTCAATGTTTCAATTACTTCTAAGCCATGTTTTTGACCTAAGTTAAAGTCATTGATATCATGGGCAGGGGTTACCTTCAAAGCACCTGTTCCAAATTCTATTTCAATATAATCATCGGCTATAATTGGAATGCGACGATTAATCATTGGGACAAATGCATGCTTGCCCACTAAATGTTTATACCTATCATCCTTTGGGTGCACACAAATAGCAGTGTCTCCAAAAATGGTTTCAGGACGCACGGTAGCAATAGTAATATACTCATCACCAGGTAGGTCTAATTTGTATCGGATATGATACATTTTCCCATTCACTTCCTTATGTATTACTTCCTCGTCACTTAAAGCAGTTTTAGCACGCACATCCCAATTAATCATGCGCTTTCCACGATATATTTTTCCTTTATTGTATAAGTCAACAAATACTTTAATAACCGTTTCATAGTAATCAGGATCCATGGTAAATGAAGTACGTTCCCAGTCCAAACTACAGCCCATTTTTCTTAATTGCTGTAAAATGATACCACCGTATTTTTCTTTCCATTCCCAAGCATAAGTCAAAAATTCGTCTCTAGATAAAGATGATTTTGCAATTCCTCTTTCCCTTAACATAGCAACCACTTTCGCTTCAGTTGCAATAGAAGCATGGTCGGTTCCTGGTACCCAACAAGGGTTCATTCCCTGCATACGGGCGCGGCGAACTAAAATATCCTGAATCGTATTATTTAAGCAATGGCCCATGTGCAAAACACCCGTTACATTGGGTGGCGGGATGACCACTGTATAAGCCGGTTTGTTATTTGGCTCACTATGGAAATATCCTTGATCGATCCAATGTTTATACCATTTGGTCTCAACTTCACCTGGGATGTAATTTTTACTCAGTTCCATGCTTTTTTCTTTACCTAAATTGAGCCACAAAAATAAGGAAAAGCCACTAGCTTATTTTGACAAAAATGTACGAACTTGGCACCCAATGGAATTTGCAGTAGTAGATATAGAAACCACCGGTGGAATGCCACAATCTCATGGCATTACTGAAATTGCTATTGTAATGCACAATGGGGTGGAAGTGACGGGTAAATATGTTACCCTCATTAACCCTCGACAAAAAATACCGCCATTTATAGTCAACATGACGGGTATTAGCGACGAGATGGTTGCAACTGCACCACTTTTTGAGGAAGTGGCTCCGCAAATTTATAATCTATTAAAGGATCGCATATTCGTAGCACATAATGTTAGTTTTGATTATGGCTTTGTACATTATTTATTAAATCACCATGGTTATGAATGGTCGGCTCCAAAATTGTGCACGATTCGATTGAGTAAAAAAGTTTTCCCTGGTTTAGTAAAATATGGGTTGGGTTCTTTAACACGTGATTTAGGTATTCGCATTGAGGGTCGTCACCGTGCTTGGGGTGATGCAGCTGCTACAGCACAGGTTTTAACTATGGCCATTGAAAAAGAGGGGATGGCGCCTATTCATACCTTGTTAAATAAAAAAGAACCGCGCAAAAAAATAGCGCCACCGAGTGAGGGGGACGCTATTTAAATTTCAATATCGCGATTAAGCGTTACAAATTCAGCATTATTATTTTTCTATACTAAGCTTTCGCATCATCGCTAATACTCCGCTGTAATACCTGTATAATTCTGAGGTGTGATTTGTTTTAATTCTTTTTTCAACGCTGCAGACACTTTTAATCCGTCAATAAACTTATGCATTGATTTCTTATCAATCTTACTATTGCCTCTTGTTAAATCCTTTAAGGCTTCGTAAGGGTTTGGATATTTTTCACGACGTAAAATTGTTTGTATTGCTTCCGCTACTACTGCCCAGTTATTTTCAAGGTCCTCCTGGATTTTAGCCTCATTTAATATTAATTTACCTAAGCCTTTTTCTAAAGAGTTAATTGCAATAGCGATATGCCCAACAGGAACGCCTATATTTCTTAAAACAGTTGAATCGGTTAAGTCTCTTTGTAAACGGCTAATAGGAAGTTTTGCTGCCAAATGTTCTAATAAAGCATTGGCAATACCTAAGTTTCCTTCTGCATTTTCAAAGTCAATTGGATTTACTTTATGTGGCATGGCACTTGATCCGACTTCACCTTTTTTGGTTTGTTGTTTAAAGTAATCCATGGATATATAGGTCCAAATATCACGAGACAAATCAATTAAAATATTGTTGATTCTTTTCAAGTTATCACAATGCGCTGCAAAATTATCGTAGTGCTCAATTTGAGTGGTAAACTGCATTCTTTGTAATCCTAAAACATCCTCTACAAATTCATTGCCAAGTGATACCCAATTCTTTTTAGGGTAAGCAATATGATGGGCATTAAAGTTGCCTGTTGCTCCTCCAAATTTAGCCGCATAAGGTATTGCAGTAAATAGCTCAATTTGATTGTGTAAGCGCTCCACAAAAACCATTATTTCTTTTCCTAGAGTAGTAGGAGAAGCGGGTTGACCATGCGTACGTGCTAGTAATGGAACCTTTTTCCATTGCTTTGCAAACTGGTATAATCTGTTTTGCAAATTAACTAATGCAGGTAAAGTATGGTTTTCCATGGCATCTTTCCAACTTAATGGAATGGCCGTGTTATTTATGTCTTGTGATGTCAATCCAAAATGAATCCACTCTTTAAGTTCACTTGCCTTATGCGCATCCAATATTTCTTTTAAAAAGTACTCGACTGCTTTTACATCGTGATTAGTAGTTGCTTCAATTGTTTTGATTTTTTGAGCATCTTCTTCCGAAAAATTATCGACTACTGCTAAAAGTGTTTTCTTTAAGGCGGGAGTTAGTTTGAAAAACTTTTTATCTGCTAGAAATAAAAAATAATGTACTTCTACTAACACTCTATACTTTATTAATCCAAATTCTGAAAAATAACCACTCAAATTTTGGGTTTGTTTATGGTAACGACCATCAATTGGGGATATGGAACTAAGTTGTGACATATTGATTGCTTTAAACAATTGGTTTTTGATATCTTTGCGCAAAGTTAAATCAATTGGAGAGAAAGTGGCGCATTGGGGCGGTAAGTTATTTAAACACTCGTCCGTTATTATATGGAATTGAGCAATCTGGGTTAATGCCTCAGATTGAGCTCATCAAAGCTTATCCGGCCATGATTGCCCAAGATTTGATTGACGGCAATATTGATATGGGTTTAGTGCCCGTGGCTGTTATCCCACTTTTAAAGGAGGCGCATTTGGTCTCAAAATATTGTATTGGGGCTGAATCGGCAGTGGCAAGTGTTTGTATTTTTAGTGATGTGCCAATGGAGCAAATTGAGAACGTTTATTTAGATTATCAAAGTAGGACATCGGTTCAATTGGCAAAAATATTATTGCAACAGTTTTGGAAAAAGGAAGTAAACTTCATTAAGGCGGAAGTAGGGTATATTCATCAAATAAATGGAACATCAGCTGGCGTCATTATAGGAGACAGAGCTTTACTGGCTAGGTTTAATTTCAAATACGTTTATGATTTAGCGGAGGCTTGGATTGAACATACAGGATTGCCTTTTGTATTTGCCACTTGGATAGCAAACAAACCCATCCCTGCCGATTTTATAAAAGCGTTTGATTTAGCAAATGAATTTGGGTTAAATCACATTAATGATGTTATTGAATCTATTACTGATGCGTCAAGTGGATATGATTTAAACACTTATTTTACAAAAAATATAAGCTATGATTTTAACGAACAAAAAAAGAAAGGTTTAGCTTTATTTTTAAAATCACTATAAATTACAAGTATGAATTTTTCAGCTTGGGCTCAGACAACTGCCTCTTATTTATTAAGTCCAAATAAAAGACCTTTCATACAACTTGCTAAGCAGTATGAAGGACTAAATGGTATTGAAATTGGTGGTCCAAGTGCATTATTTAATTTGAAAGGAGCATTTCCTATTTATTTATATGCCCAATCCGTTGACGGTGTTAACTTTTCAGACTCAACCATATGGGAAGGTCAAATTTCAAATGGGGATTATCATTATAGCCAACATAAAATTGGAAAACAATTTATAGCGGAAGGTATTGACCTTTCATTTATTGAAAACAAGCAGTATGATTTCATTTTATCATGCCATTCATTGGAACACATTGCAAATCCCATAAAGGCATTATTGGAATGGAATAGAGTTGTTAAAATAGGAGGTCGTATTGCCTTGGTGCTCCCTGATAAAAATTTCACTTTTGATGTCAACCGTCCCATCACAAAATTCGAACACTTACTTGCCGATTTGAATAATAATACGAATGAGTTGGATACCACTCATTTTTCAGAAATTATTGAATTGCACGATTTATCAAGGGATATTATTGAGTCAAAAGAAGCTTTGAAAAACAGGGTTGAACAGAATGAGCAAATCAGGGCAGTACATCATCATGTATTTGACTTCGCGCTCATTTCGCAAATGTTAAATTACGCAGGATTCAAAATTGAAATGCAAGGGAAATATGCTCCTTTTCATTTAATTACAACTGCAGAAAAAGTTGCGGATTGTAAATAATTGAAAACTTCGGTTTTATTTATAAATAGATTTCTTATTTAGTGAACTATCTCAGCTATCAATACTATTTTTTAAGTAACCATTTATCCCTGAACTTATTGATGATACCATGAAATGCATCTAGTATTTCTGGCGCAGGGTTTAGCCACTTTGTTATTAAGTAAAACAGGGAGGTATATACAATGGATGAAACCGCGATATTCAATACTATATTATTTAAGTTGGGAAGTAAGTGAACGATTAGAATTAGCGTAATCATTAAAACAACAAATAGCCCATGCTTCCAAGTGTATGGCTGAAGTTTGAATTTTTTGTATAAAAACCCAAATCGAATACTATTATATAAGGTAAGGGCAATTAAATTGGAAATAGCCAATCCAATTAAATCGTAATGCTGGATTAAGTAAAAGTTCAAAGGCAAAGAAACGATTACAAATAACACATTGGTAAAGAAATCAAATTTCCAATAGTTGGATGTTCCAATGATTTGAGCATTTACACCAGTTCCCAAGTCAATCAATTTAGCAATACCTAAAATGAAACTAATATTG
>Ga0209191_1002267_pt1 | contig 12092 bp, 19 predicted proteins | sample S_130626_EF_Meta_FD_187320 | JGI IMG/M metagenome (GOLD analysis project Ga0209191, IMG submission 187320) | Freshwater microbial communities from Lake Simoncouche, Canada to study carbon cycling - S_130626_EF_MetaG (SPAdes) (version 2) | ecosystem: Environmental > Aquatic > Freshwater > Lake ... | reverse complement strand
CATTGGTTCGCTAGTTACATTTCAATCATTACTGCCTGGCGTATTACAAACTGGCGGCCGTACTATTCAAGCAGCGTTAGATATTCAAAAGGCTGCAGCTGTTGCAGCAGCTACGCCAATGGCAACCACTATCCTAAAAAATACCGGTGCTGATCTACCAGAGGCGCAGATACAAGGCTTGTTAGCATCTTGGAAAGCAGCGCGACAAAATCGCAGCACCGCATATTTAACTAGCACTTTAGAAGCGCAAAATATTGGCTTTAGTCCTAAAGATATGACATACAACGAAAGTAGCCAATACCTTGCTACTGAAATTGCGCGTTTAATGAACGTACCGGCATATTACATTTCTGCAGATATGAATAACAGCATGACTTATCAAAATATTTTAGATGGCAGAAAAGAATTCGTGGCTTATTCATTACAGCCATTTATTAGCGCGATCGAAAATCGTTTAAGCATGGATGACATAACCGCGCATGGTAATCGTGTGCGCTTTGCTGTTGATGAAACTTTCTTACGCGCAGATACTATGGCGCGACTAGATGCGATAGAGAAAATGTTAAACCTAGGTTTGATAGATGTAGCGCAAGCGCAATCTATGGAACAGCTAACACCTAATGGATCAGGAGATACTGCAAATGTTGCACTTAACGTTTAATAACGCGATTCAAGCGGCAGATGGTGAACGCCGTGTAATTTCAGGAAAAATTGCGCCATATAACGAGGTCGGTTATACATCGGCTGGCCCTGTTGTATTTGAACGCGGATCAATCGCAATCGAGGATCAAGCAAAAATAAAATTGCTTATGCAGCATCAAAGTACCCAACCTGTTGGGCGCATGATGGCCAATAGTGTGCAAGATAGTAGCGATGGCATTTATGCATCTTTCAAGATTTCAAGTAGCAGCCGGGGACAGGATGCACTTGTACTAGCTCAGGAGAACCTTGTATCTGGCTTATCCGTAGGCGTGGATGTATCCGCGTCTAAGCAGATGAAGGGTTACCTGTTGGTTACCGCTGCAGTCCTGAAAGAAGTAAGCCTTGTGGAGTCGGCTGCCTTCGATTCAGCGGCCGTAACTGATATTGCAGCGGCTAAAGCTGAACTAGAAGCAGCGATGAGTAACAGCACAAAAACAACAACGATCAATACGACAATCGTAGAAATCGAAACCGAAACCGAAACCGAAAGCGAGGCAGCTGTGACTACAGCCCCTATTGATACACCGGATGTACCGGCAGAAAAACCAGTCGAGGCTGCACCTGTTCAAGCAGCTCGCCAGATTATTCGCCCATCCGTATTAGACAGCCAGACAGTACGCACACCAATTACATCAATGGCCAAGTACACAGAGCATAAGATCAAAGCTGCCCTAGGCAACACAGATTCTATTCTTTATGTAACAGCTGCAGATGATTCATTTAGCACTAACCCTGCATTTAATCCAACACAGTACCTATCAGAGTTTCCAACCAATACACGTTTTGGTACACCTGCCATTGATGCATGTTCACGCGGCGTATTGCCAGCAAGCGGCATGACTATTAACGTGCCATCACTTGTTACATCAGCAGGCGGTCAGTCAGGCGTTGCACCAGTTGTAACAGTCGAGGCAGAAGCTGGCGCAGTACAAAACACAGGTATGGTTACAGAATACTTATCAGGTACAGTCAATAAATATTCAGGTATGAATACAATCTCAATTGAGTTGTTGGAAAGATCAGATCCGAATTTTTATTCCGAGCTTACTACTCAACTTCAAAATGCATATTTGAAAACACTTGATACAACAGTATTAGCTGCGCTTATTACAGCAGGTACAGTCGCAACTACTGCACAAGCTGCTACATCTGCAGGCATTATTGGTTACACATCGGAAGCTGCTCGCCTCGTTTATGAAGCAACAGGTTACTTTGCTAATAACTACATCGCTAACGGTTCACAATGGCAGTTGCTACTTGGCGCATCAGATACAACAGGCCGCCCAATTTATTCAGCATCACAGCCAATGAACGCAGCTGGACTAACACAACCTGGCTCAATTCGCGGCAACGTGCTTGGCCTTGATCTATATGTTGATAAGAACTTTGCAGCAACAACAACTGTTGATGACTCAGCAATTATCCTTGCGCCAGAAGCATTTACTGTTTACCAGTCACCACAGGCATATATGTCTGTAAACGTTGTAAGCAACCTACAGGTACAGGTAGCGATCTACGGCTACATGGCAACAATCGCCAAGATGCCTAAGGGAATTATCCGCTACAACTTCACCTAAGAAATAACCCTAATAGTCGGTAGGGCATTAGCCCTTTGCCCTACCGACCCGATGTAAGTAAGGAGTACCGATATGGCAGCTACATACGTCACCGTAGCCGAGCTACGCGCCAATTTAGGTATCGGTTCTCTTTATACAGATCCAACGGTTGAGGATTGCTGCCAAGCCGCGCAAGATCAAATCAACAGTTTCCTTTGGTTTGATACTGCGCCAGTCGTGGGAACTGCATTGGTAAGCAACGTGGCAACCGTAATGTTGGCCAACCCCGGATTATTTACAACAGGCGAAAGCGTGACCATATCCGGGGCTGGCTCTACATTTAACGGCAGTTACACAATTACTGCCACGCTGCCATTTAGCACAGGCACTACAAATTTATTGCCAGCATTTAATATGAATTTAAATTATTACCAGCAACCACGGGGTTATAGTTTTATTCAATATGCCAAGGTTGCAGCCGATCAAAACTTTAGGCGCGTAGTGCCATCTGGCTCAGCCCTAGGTGCAGATACAAAGACTGCTACCTACGTTAATACAGCCAGCGTTAGAGAAGCTGCGATGATCTTGGCCGTAGATATATGGCAAGCGCGCCAAGTATCCCAGACAGGCGGCGTAGGACTTGATGGCTTTAGCCCCAGCCCTTACCGCATGGGCAACAGCATGATAGGCAAGATACGCGGCTTACTAGCCCCGTACATGAACCCGAATAGCATGGTGGGGTAAATGCCTACGGCTGCTATTACAACGTTGCGTACAACGATTGCAACGGCTTTAACTAACAATGGTGTCTGGTCGGTATTTGCATATCCCCCAGCAACCATCTTGGCTAACAGCTGCGTAGTGATTCCAGCAGACCCATACATAACCCCGACCAATAACAGCTACGCCACTATTTCACCGTTGGCTAATTTTAAGATTTTGCTAACCGTGCCAATGTTTGACAACCAGGGCAACTTGCAAGGCATTGAGGATTTTATAGTCGCAGCCTTTGGCTTACTAGCTGCATCATCCATTGTATTTAATGTAACCAGCGTTAGCGCGCCCGGTGTATTAAATGCTGATAGCGGCGATCTACTTACCGCCGAATTCAATATATCCATACTAACGAGCTGGAGTTAAACCATGTCACTTACAGATGAAGATAAAGCGTTCTTGGTCAAGATCGGACAGATCGAAGCTGAGCCTACAAAAGAAGTAAAACCAAAACCAACCGAGAAAGAAAATGAGGTATAACCAATGGCAATTTACTTGTCAAATGGCGTGGTTGTTACGCTGAATAGCGTGGCCCTGTCAGATCACGTAACAATGGCGACTATCAATCGCGTTTTTGATGAACTTGAAGTAACCGCTATGGGTAAAGAGAAGTATTGCCCACTCGCTGCGTAAGCGGCGATGAAAATTACTTCGCTGTATCGGTGAAGGCCCCCAATTAAAAACGGGTTAATACCGAGGCAATCCGCGCAAGCGGCGAGTCCGTAACGACTACACGCGAAGCCCCTTAGAAATAAGGGTGAAGATATAGTCTGAACTGCATCAATGGAAAAGATGCAGAGGTAAGCAGAAATGACTTACCCGCCCGAAAGGGTGGTAACAGTATGGATACTGCACACAAGTTCGTCAAAGGTTTAGAAGCAAGCACGATTCAGCTGGACTTCCTATCGGATACAGCTGCATCAAATGTAAACGCAACCTTGCAAGCTGCCTGGGGTACAACAGTAACCCTAACGCTAAAGCAAACAAATGCGGCTACATCAGCTACCAACCCGCTTTACAGCACTACAGTTCTTGTGAACAACACACAAGATATAAATGGTGGCCCAGCCGATATTGCCACACAAAGCATTACATTTACTTGTAATTCCGCAATCGTAATTACTACTTCATAACCAATAGAACAGGGGCTAACAAATGGCTAAGTTAAAGATCACTAGGGCCGATGGCACAATATCTGAGCATCAGGTAACGCCATCGATCGAATACGCGTTTGAGTTATATGCTAAAAAAGGTTTTCATAAAGCCTTTAGAGATGACGAGAAACAGTCAGATGTTTATTGGTTAGCGTGGGAGTGCATAAGAGCTAGCGGCGAAACCGTGCCAATGTTCGGTGCTGAGTTCTTAAAGACACTTAAAAAGGTTGAGGTTCTGGATGATGACCCGGAACTATAGGGCGTGACTCGTTTACTTACTTGATCGCACGGATTAGTTTGGAAACGGGAATACCGCCAAATGATTTACTAGCACTAGATAGCAGGATGTTTAAAACTTTACTAGAGGCAATAAAAGACCGGAATAAGGAGATGCGAGATGCCAGCACAGGTAATAGGCGGAATCGCACTTCGTAAAGCCTTGAAGAAATTTACGCCCGATCTAGCCAAAGAAACGCAAACAGAAATGGCTAATTTGCTTAGACCGATTGCCCTTAAAGCGAAAGGTTTTATTCCACGCAAAGCACCGCTTAGTGGATGGGGTAAAGAATCAATTAATGGCAAATTTCCAATATGGGAAGGCTCAGCTGCTCGAAGCGGAGTAGGTTACAAAACCACACCGAGCAAACCTAATCGGCAAGGATTTAGAGCTTTAGCTCGTATTCAAAATGCATCAGCATCAGGTGCTATTTATGAAACTGCTGGGCGTGTAAACCCTAATGGCCGTGAACAGGGTGCTGCATTTATTGTGCAATTACCTGGTCACATAGATTTTGGTAAAAATAAAGTTGGTGCTAATAAAGGCCAAGGTCGTAGCCGTAACCCTAATGCTGGCTCAATGTTTGTACAGGCAATCAACCAATACGGCACAATCGTAGATGCCAATAATCAAACTGGTAGAGGTCGTAGATCGCGCAAAATGAAAGGCCGAGCAATCTTTCGCGCATGGGCTGAGGATGGCGGCAAGACCAACGCAGCAATCCTTAAAGCGATTGAACTATCTAGGGATAAGTTTAATAAGGCTGTGGGGTATAACTAATGGCCGTTGATCCATCCGTAAGAATTGATATAGCCGCTGAATTTACAGGCAAAAAAGCATTTAAACAGGCTGATACAGCCACTACAAAATTAACTAAAAATGTTAAAAGTTTGGCTAAAACATTTGGCGTTGCTTATGGAACTACTCAGGTATTAGCTTTTGCTAAAGCATCGGTAAGAGCTGCAGCGGCAGATCAAAAAGCACAAAACCAGTTAGCCCTAGCATTAAAAAACGTAGGCCTTAATCGAGATGCAGCAAGTGCAGAAGGCTACATACAACGCCTACAAACTGAATTTGCTGTACTAGATGACGAGCTTCGACCGGCCTATGCAAAGTTAGCAATCGCCACAAAAGATACTGCCGAAACTCAACGCCTATTAGCAATTTCACTAGACGTAAGTAAAAGCACAGGTAAAGATTTAGATGCCGTTACATCGGCGCTATCAAAGGCTTATCTAGGTAATAACACAGCACTTAGCAAATTAGGCGTTGGTATATCTAAAGCGGATCTTAAATCTAAATCGTTCAAGGATATTACAGACCAATTAGCAGCTACTTTTGCTGGCGCTGCTAAAGCATCGGCCGATTCGTTTTCTGGCTCAATGGACAAATTAGCTATTGCATCAAATAATGCTAAAGAGATTATCGGCACAAGCCTTATAGGTGCGCTGCAATCTTTGGGCGACAATGACAGCATGGCTACCCTTGCTAAAGATATTGAAGGCGCAGCTACATCCTTGGCTAATTTTGTCGATTCGATCGTGTACTTAAAAGAGCAAGTGAAATCTATACCGGGTGCTGGTATTTTTGGATACTTATTTAGCGGCGTTACAGATCTGCTAGGCAGATTTAGCCCACAACGTTTAGCCGAATTGGTTAAAAGCATTAAAGGCTTTCAAGGCATGGGTAACGTAGCCATGACTGGTGGCTCAAATATGGACACCCAAAAATTTGAAGCCAGTCAAAAGAAATTAGCAGCTAGTAAAATTAAAGCCGATAAAAATGCAGCTGCCAATAAAGCAAAACTAGATAAAGCCGCTGCGGTATTCGATATTCAAAAAATTCAGATAGCCGCTGCGCTAAAGGGAAAGATAAGCGAAGAAGAAAAAGTACGCCTGTTACTTATGCAGGCTATTGAGGAAGGCAACGCAGATAAAGCCGAGGCATTATCTAAAAAACTTGATGAAATTCAAGCAAAAAATGCCAAGATCGCTGCAGACATTTTGGCTATTGGGAACGCCACAGACCCTTTTGCAGCCTGGGTAACAAGTCTAGATGCAGCCGCCTTAGTCCTAGGCAAGATGCCAGCCTTACTTACTGCAACTGGCTCACTTACTGGTCGAGGTAAAGTTACGTTACCTACAGGCGATGGCTTACCAGGTGGAAGTAGCAGCATATTTACGGATGATATGACTGCAGCCGATATTGCCGATGCCGCTACTGCAGCTGCAGATATAGCTGTCGCTGCTGCCGATGCTGCTGCTGCTGCGCTAATCGCGCAAAACGAATTTGTAACCGCCTTTGTAGATGCAGCTGATGCCGCTACTGGTATTAGCGATTTTGCTACAAATATGCCAGCGGGCACGGCTACAGGTTCATCCTCAATGTTTAACCCTTATGGCACTACCCCGGGTTCATCGTCTGGCTACGGCATGCAAGCCCCTACTATTATTGTTAATAACAATGGCTCAGTAATTATGCAGGATGAATTTGTAGATGCAGTAAGTGATGCAATATTAACAAGCCAGCGTTTTGGTTATGGCCGTACACCTGCAGGAACGATCAACACATGACAGTTCCAACTATTAACGCAACCATAAATTTTAGTACGGGTGCATCGTTCGCCCAAGCTTTTATAATAGGCGAAGGCATACTAGGTACTAACGTGTTGGCAGACTCCGCAGCTCTTATCGTGGATGTATCTAACGTAGTAGATAGCGTTACTACTAAGCGTGGGCGTAACCCGCAGGTAGATGAATTCCAAACAGGTACGCTAACCCTGCGCATTGTGGATCAAAACGGTGACTTTAACCCACAAAATCCATCTAGCCCGTACTACGGCTATTTAACGCCCATGCGTAAGGTATCTATATCAGCTACATCGGCTGGCGTGACCTATCCCATGTTTTCAGGGTTCATTACTAGCTATACAACCAGTACTCCCCTAAACGCTAACGATGTTGTTTATACAACTATTCAGGCCGTAGATGCTCAACGACTAGCGCAAAATGCGCAGATCGCTACAGTTACAGGGGCTACTGCTGGCGATCTAAGCGGTACAAGAATTAACCAGATTCTTAATACAATCGCATGGCCGGCATCGATGCGCGATATTGATGCAGGTTTAACCACTATGCAGGCAGACCCGGGCACAGCTCGTACATCCCTAGCCGCATTACAAACTGTTACAAATAGTGAGTACGGCGCGTTCTACGTTGATGCATCGGGATCGTTCGTATTTCAAGATCGCACCGTAACGGTTGCAAGCATCGCAGGTACACCTACAGTGTTTAACGATAACGGCACAGATATTGGCTATGCCAATGCAATCTGGCGATTAGATGACACCTTGGTATTTAACCAGGCTAACGTGACTCGCACAGGCGGCACAGTTCAAACTGCTACTAATGCAGCTAGTGTCGAGAAGTATTTTGCCCATACTTATAACCAGCAAAACTTACTCATGCAGACCGATGCCGTGGCACTTGATTATGCCCGCGCCTACGTTGCAAGCCGTGCCGAAACCAGCGTTCGCTGCGATGCAATCGAGTTAGACCTATACACAGATAACTACGCCAACGGCATATTAGCTGCGCTTGATCTTGATTTCTTTGACCCGGTAACTATCACTACTAACCAACCAGGTGCATCCACCCTTACAAAAACGTTACAAGTATTCGGCGTAGCTCATACAGTCACACCGAATAAGTGGCGCACGGTTCTAACTACCTTAGAGCCAATTATTGACGGCTTCATTATTGGGTCAAGTCTTTCAGGAGTTTTAGGAACTAACGTACTTTCATACTAAGGAGAAATAAATGGCAACAGGATTTCCAGCAGTAACGGGTGATGTACTTACTAGCGGTATGTTTAATGGGCTAGTGGCATTTACCCTTAATGCTCAAACAGGTGCTACCTATACGGCAGTATCAACCGATCAGTACCAGGTGCTAGTGACCATGTCTAACGCATCGGCTAACGCCTTTAAGATACCTACTAACGCATCGGTTGCTTTTGCTGTCGGTACAGTTATTACAGTTATGAATATTGGCGCAGGCACTTGCACTATTTCAGCCACTAGTAGCGGTACAACTACTGTGCTATCGGCTGGTGCTACTGCTGCATCTCCAGCACTTACTCAATATCGATCTGCAGCTTGTATTAAAACTGGTACGGATACTTGGTACGTTGTAGGTGCGATTAGCTAATGTTAAACACAATTACTTCATTTCATTCTGTTCCACCTAAACCAGTTATTAGTGGTGGAACTTTGAGCAGCGATGCTACTTATTTTTATCGCAGCTTTACTGCTAATGGCAATCTTACGGTTTCAGGTTTACCAATAAGCTTAGATGTTTTGGTCGTTGCTGGTGGTGCAGGTGGTGGTGGTAACAAAGCTGGTGGCGGCGGTGCAGGTGGAGTTTGTTATCAGGTAGGCAGAACAGTTAATCCTGCAACATATTCTTTGACTGTCGGCGGCGCGGGAACTGCTGGTTCATCCGGTGGTTCTCAAGGCGGTGTAGGCAATAATTCTGTTTTCGATACAATTACTGCTAACGGCGGTGGCGGTGGCGGTGGTGATTCATCACGTGCATCTGGTAGTGGCGGTTCATCTGGTGGTTCAAGTCGTGATGGTGCTGTAAGCAGCCCTACACAAGGATCATCGGGCGGTGCAACAGGTTACGGATTCACTGGCGGCGCGGGTAACAATGGTGGTACTTTTTATAACGGCGGTGGCGGTGGCGGCTCAGGTGCTGTTGGTGCAGCAGGAAACAATTCAACTTCATTACAAGCTGCTGGCGGTGCTGGAAAAAATACCTGGTCAGATTGGTTATCTGCTGCTGGTTTAGGTGCAAGTGGTTATATTGCTGGCGGCGGTGGCGCGGGTGCTTATTCAAGTGGGCCAGCAACGATAGGTGGCCCTGGTGGTGCTGGTGGTGGTGGTACAGGCGGTGGCGGTGGCACAGGTGGTGCTGGTGTTGGCGCAAGTGCAACTGCATCGACTGGCTCAGGCGGCGGCGGCGGCGGAGATCAGAGTGCTGGCGGTGCTGGTGCTGGTGGTTTAATTATTGTTCGTTATTTGAAATCGGCGGTTTAATATGAGTCACTGGGCAGAAATAGATGATGCAGGTTTAGTCCTACGCGTACTTGTAGGCGATAACGATGAGCCAGATGAAGGCCAATCATTTGTTGAAAATCTTGGCGGTAAATGGGTTAAGACCAGTTATAACGGCAAGATACGCAAAAACTATGCTGGCGTTGGTTATACCTACGATGCAATACGCGATGCATTTATCCCTGTTAAGTGTCACGAAATAGCAACGTTAAATGAAATTACTTGCCAATGGAATTGTAACGATGACAGCCATCAGTTATAACGGCTGGCCAGCCTCTAAGGATGTTGAGTCGATCCGTATCAAGTCTTACCCGATTAAGGGCAGCACTGTTAAACTGCGTTGCGCATATTTTGCTGCGCCTTTACTGGTTTCCTTTGCTGAGCAGTTTAATGAACTGATCGAGCCGATCGATGGCGGTGCGCTTGACGATTGGGGGTACTGCTACAGAGAAGTACGCCAAGTTCCGGGCAAATTAAGCAACCATGCATCGGGTACGGCTTTGGATCTTAACGCTACGCAGCATCCGCTTGGCAAGGCTGGCACGTTCCCAGCTGAGAAAGTACCGATGATCCAGGCACTAGCCAAGAAATACGGCTTAGTGTGGGGTGGCGATTATCGTAATCGTAAAGACGAAATGCATTTTGAGATAGGCCAAGACCCTGTAAAAACAGCCAAACTAATAGAGAAGTTAGGATTAAGTTATGCCGAGTAGCGCACAAATATCAGTAGGAACTACAGCCACGCTTTTAGTAGCTGCCAATATTATGGATCAAACAGTACAGCTGCATAACCTAGGCGGCGGTGCGGTTTATCTAGGTAATGCAGGCGTTACTACATCTAACGGATACAAACTAGATAACACAGATAAATTACAAATACCCGTAGGAGATAACGAGCCGTTATACGCTATTACTGCCAGCGGTACTCATATCGTTGCAGTATTGTCACAAGTCAATTAAGGGCATTTAGGAGTAAGACCATGAAAGAACAAGCTAAGGCCGCTGGCCTGTCCTACCTACGCGCCGCTGTTAGCTGCGCTGCTGCACTTTACATGTCCGGTATTACTGATCCAAAGACACTAGCTAACGCATTTATAGCGGGCGCACTAGCACCTTTAATGCGCGCTATGAATCCTAGCGATAAAACTTACGGCGTAAAGTAATGACTACAGCCCAGTCGCTAATTACCATGGCAATCGCTGTTGCGACCCTATTGGGGTGTGCGGCTGGGCTGGTACGTCACTTAGTCAAATACTATTTATCGGAACTAAAAGATGATGGTAATGGTGGCCATAACCTTGTAGGTAGGGTTGAACGTATTGAAAAGCGCGTGGATTCTATTTACGAGCTTCTTGTGCGTAGAACGCCTGAATAGCATTTAACTGATCGCTAGACCGTTTCTCACTTGTAGATCGCATATCAAGACCGGGCTGGCTAGACGGCGCTTGTAGCCAATCCTTGTTTTCTTGCCATAGCCGTAAGGCATCAACTACATGGTCAAAGAAATAGTTAATATCCCTACCCCGTAGCCGTATTGCTATCTGGGTTTCAACTTCTTTTAAGCCATCCCGCATGAAATTACTGCCGACTATTAGCAGATCCCCTGGGTTGATTACTCGATCATCTTGCCCATATCCGTAACACGTCAAACGCCCATTTGTTACCGCCGAGCTAGTCACAGTAACTGTGCCGCTAGGTTGCATCTTTGGTGCTGCCATAATTTGCCCTTCCAACTGTGGCGTGTCGGATCTTGAAAAATGTCAGGGGATGCCCTTACACTTTTCGTAATGAGTGTCAGCACTCATTGTTATACAGATCACAACGATCGCCAAGGGCTTGGTAATAACAATTAAATAACAATGTAACTCGTTAGAGTTTTCAGGAGTGCTAACTCCGACTTGTTACATTATGTTAAGTAATAATAAGCGTGTGCCACGCCAAACTACTTAACAAAACTATTTATTAGTTATTGCCTTGCCCTTGTTTTAACCATAACAGATAAGGGCTTATCTAATGACATGGACACTGATGTTCCAGACACTGATTTTAACTGCGTTCATAGCCGTAACGGCTTCCCTAGCAAGTTTTATAGTTGCTTACAAACAAGGCGTAAAAGATGGTTACAACCGAGGCAGATCTGCCGGTATTCGCATCGGCACTGATCGCAATCGAGTAATCAAATGAGCTTTGATCTTTCAACGTATGAGGATGTAAACAGTCGCATTAAACGATTTAGAGCCGAGCATGTATCGGGTCGCATTACAACTGACATAATCGAAATTAACGTCAAAGATGGTTACGTCATTATCAAGGCCAGCGCATATCGCGAGCATGAGGATTTAGCACCAGCAGCTGTGGACTACGCTTTTGAACAGCGCAGTGATCGTGGCGTAAACCGTGACTTTTGGATAGAAAACTGCGCCACATCTGCCATAGGTCGTTGCATTGGCTTGCTTATGCCTAGCGATGCGCGGCCTACCCAGCAAGATATGGAGAAGGTCGTGCGCCTGGCT
>Ga0209191_1002266_pt1 | contig 12098 bp, 25 predicted proteins | sample S_130626_EF_Meta_FD_187320 | JGI IMG/M metagenome (GOLD analysis project Ga0209191, IMG submission 187320) | Freshwater microbial communities from Lake Simoncouche, Canada to study carbon cycling - S_130626_EF_MetaG (SPAdes) (version 2) | ecosystem: Environmental > Aquatic > Freshwater > Lake ... | reverse complement strand
AAACATCATGTTGCGGAAAGATTGATTTCATTTTTGTCTTTTCCACCAACTAATATTCCAGTCGGTGTTGCAACTCCAATGCCACAGTGCATGCCAGAACAATACAAAGTGATTGGTGATTCTATTCAGGCATATCACAATTATTACATCAATGATAAACAACCATTTGCTGTTTGGACAAATAGACCAATTCCAGAATGGTATGTTGGCGAATGGAAAGTTAGAAATCACAAAGCAGTGTATCAAAAACAAAACGATAAAATAAAATTTAGAATGGTTCCCGCATAATGAGTTTAAATACATTTAATAATTACGGATTTATTGAACATATCTTTACTGATAAAGAATTACAACCAATTCGTGATGAAATTGATGAAATTCAAGCAGATTTTGACATGCACCAACCACAACAGTGGAATACTCGTCTCAGTGGTAATCTAAAACGAGAATTCGCACTACCAAAATCACTGAAACATGCTGAAACATTGATTTTACCACAAGTTGAAGAGTATGTTGAGTTTTTCAACTTTCTTAAAGACTCATTTCTGACAAGAGACGAAGTAGAGTTTAGTTTGAACTCACTTTGGGTGAATTTTCAAGCAAAAAATGAGTTTAACCCACTACATAATCATGATGGGTTCATGTCTTTCGTTATCTACACGAAAGTTCCATTTAAAATGAGAGATGAGTTGGCTGCATCTCCAGGAATTAACTCAAATAACAATGTTCCAGGTCATTTCCAGTTTTCTTACACTGGAATTCTTGGTGGCATCAGTAATCACTATGTTCCTGTTGACGAAAGTTACGAAAACACGATGATGTTGTTTCCTTCCAAGTTAATGCACTGTGTTTATCCATTTTTTACATCAGACCAATACAGAGTTTCCGTTGCAGGTAATGTTTACTGTACTAGAAAGAATTCTGCCACTAAATAGAAGTGTGAGGAGACATTATGCCAACATATAGTTTTAGAAATAAAGAAACAGGTGAAATACACGATGAGATTATGCGCATTGCTGCTCGTGAGCAGTATCTACTAGACAATCCCCAATTGGAATCTATCATAACAAGTGCACCTGCATTTGCTGGGGATCATATCACCATTAAAAAGGATACAGGTTTTAAGGAGGTGCTACAAAGAATTCATTCTCTAACTCCAGGAAGTCAATTAGACAAAACATCATCCCAAATTTAAGGAAGTTCAATGGCTCGTACATCAGCTGCTAAAAAAGTAATAGATATCCATAATAATGAAGAGCGTGAAACGAAACCAATTGCTAGTAATCAACTAAGAATTCGACTAGACAACTTAAAGACATTCCAACCATTAACAAATAATCAGAAGTTATTTTTTGACGCATACAAGCGTGGTGATTATTTCGTGGCACTTCATGGTGTCGCTGGAACAGGTAAAACATTCATTGCTCTCTACAAAGCAATTGAAGAAGTCCTTGATAAAGCAAATCCATTTAATAAAATTATTATTGTTAGATCTGCAGTTCAATCTCGTGAGATTGGTCATCTTCCAGGAGATGTAAATGAGAAAATGGAAATCTATCAACAACCATATCGTCAAATCTGCGAGACCTTGTTTGGTCGCAAAGATGCATGGGATAGATTAGCAGAACAGCACCACATTGAGTTTATCTCTACCTCGTTTATTCGTGGTATGTCTTTTGATAATGCAATCATTATCGTTGATGAGATGCAGAACTTGACATTTGAAGAAATCGATACAGTTATGACTCGTGTTGGTCATATGTCAAAGATTATCTGGTGTGGAGATTATCGTCAGACTGACCTAAATAAGAAAAAGAACGATATGTCTGGCATTTTGAAATTCTTTGACATTGCTATTCATATGAGTGCTTTCACTAAGATTGAATTCACTCCTGATGATATAGTTCGTTCGTCTTTGGTTAAAGATTATATCCTTGCCAAACTAAAAATAGAAGACATGGAGAACAAATGATAACAGCAGAACAATTCAAACATTTATTCCCTCGTGCACAGGATCCAGAATCTTGGGCAGAGTCAATGGCGAATGTATTTCCAACATACGAGATTAACACACCACACCGCATTGCAGCGTTTCTTGCTCAGTGTGGACATGAGTCTGGTGGCTGGACAGTATTCGAAGAAAACCTAAACTATTCTGCACAAGGATTAAATAGCATCTTCAAGAAGTATTTTCCCACACTTGAGTCAGCTACTCCGTATGCTCGTAAACCAGAGATGATTGCTAACAAGATCTATGCTAACCGCATGGGTAATGGTGCTCCAGAATCTGGTGACGGATATAAGTATCGTGGTCGTGGTCCAATCCAGTTAACTGGTGCTGCTAACTATAAAGCATTCGCACAGGAGATGTTTGACGACTGGCAAAATCTGTACGACAATCCAGACTGGGTTACATCGGATCGTGACTTTGCTCTTATGTCAGCAATTTGGTTCTGGAATAAAAACAAGTTGAATGTTCAAGCAGATGCTGGTGACATAAAACTAATGACCAAGAAAATCAATGGTGGTTACATTGGTCTTGAGGACAGAATTAAACATTACAATGAAGCAATTCATTTGTTGACATAATGGCTTACTCCACTAAAGTAATCGACCACTACGAGAATCCACGCAATGTTGGTTCTCTGGATAAAAACGATCCAACAGTCGGTACTGGCATGGTTGGTGCGCCAGCATGTGGTGATGTGATGAAGTTACAGATTAAAGTTGAAGATGGAATTATTACAGATGCAAAATTTAAAACATACGGATGTGGATCTGCAATTGCAAGTTCCTCTCTTGTTACCGAGTGGGTTAAAGGCAAGACATTGGAGCAAGCAGCAGTTATTAAAAATTCAGACATTGCTCAAGAACTCGCATTGCCACCAGTCAAAATCCATTGTAGCATCCTTGCTGAAGATGCCATCAAAGCAGCAATAAACGACTATCAACTAAAGTGTGCATGCGTATGATTACCGTAACAGAATCCGCAAAGAAACAACTCGATGAAATCCTAATGGATGATGTATCAATGAAGTATGTAAGAGCATTCATCACTGGTGGTGGTTGTTCTGGTTTTAATTATGGGTTTACACTTGAAGCAGATAAAGAAGAAGATGACTTCGTTATTGACAATCTTGTAGTTGATGCCATGAGTATGCAGTATTTTGACAACGCTACTATAGATTTTACTAGTGATAAATTAAAAGGATCTCAATTTGTTATATCAAACCCAAATGCCAAATCAACTTGTGGATGTGGAAGTAGTTTCTCAGTCTAAAAAGAAAACCTTTATACATCATGATTTCGGTAAACTTGAACGAGACACGAAACCTGATGGTACAAGGTTATACAAAACCCCATCGGGTAAATCCTATCCATCCGTTACGACAGTCACAGGACTGCACTCAGCGAAGGGAATCATGGAGTGGCGAAAAAGAGTCGGAGAAGCAGAAGCAAACCGAGTCTCAGGAAAAGCCAGTGCAAGAGGCACAAGAATTCATCAACACTGCGAAGACTTTCTCCTTGGAGAGCATGTTGAGCCAGATATGTTTGATGCAGAGATGTTCAACTCAATCAGACCACTCCTCGACCAAATCGACAACATCCACTGCTTGGAGACTCCGCTATGGTCTGACCATTTACAAGTCGCTGGCACAGTTGACTGTATCGGAGAATTCCAAGGTAAACTGTCTGTCATAGATTTTAAGACATCCAGTAAACCAAAAGACAGAGATGACATTCATAACTACTTTATGCAAACTGCAGCATATGCAGTAGCATTTGAAGAGCGCACTGGCATTCCTATTGGAAGGTTAGTGATTATTATGGCAGTTGATAGTGATGATCCAAGATGGTTCATTGAGAAACGAGACAACTGGATTGCTGGCTTTCGTAAATTAAGATTAGATTATAAAAACCAATGTGGATTTTAGGATTAAACAGACATCATAATGCATCCGCTACATTATTACATGATGGCGAAATAGTCTTTCATTTGGAAGAAGAAAGACTGAGTCGTTTTAAGCGTGATACCATTCCATATCTTGCTCTAAGAAAGAGTTTAGAATATACAGACACTATTGATAAATTTGTTGTGTGTGGTTTTAACTCAGCACTTGGTAGTGTTGAAACAGAAGCAGATTTCTATTCTACTATTTTATCCAAAGAGTTGAAGAAACCAGTACAGGTAATCGACTGGTGGAAAAATCACCATGAGATGCATGCAGCCTGTGCGTTTTATAATTCTGGGTTTACCAATTCTCTTGTGATTGTTGCTGATGGAGCAGGATCTTACATAACTGATAAAAGAGAAATAGAATCAATTTATTATTGTGAATATCCAGCTAGATTTAAATTGTTATACAAAAGACTTGAGTCTGATGATTATACTAGTGCTGGTATAATGTATGAAGCAGTATCCGAACATTTGGGTTTTCATAAACAAGACGCAGGTAAGGTAATGGGGTTATCTTCTTATGGTACTAAATCAGATATCCCACTAAAATTTAAAAATGAGAGATTTGATGGTGAACCATTAACTAACTTTCAAGATAGAGCAGATTTAGCATATAGTTTACAAATATATACTCAAGAAAGAGTTCTTGGTTTAATTAAACATGCATTATCATTACACTCATGTAAGAATGTATGTATCACTGGTGGATATGGTTTAAATTGTGTTGCTAACTATTATTATCTTGATAAAATAGGCGATGCTAATTTATACTGTGAACCAGTATCCTCTGATGCTGGTACTAGCATTGGAGCAGTTAAATATTTGTGGCACAGATTTACTAATGACAAAACAGTAAGAAAACAACAATCAATTTACTATGGTTCTTCTTATAATATTAATGATGCTGGTGATACTGTTGAATATTCTGATGTAGTGCAGAAACTACTAGAAGGTAAAGTTATTGCAATGTATCAAGGTGCATCAGAGTCTGGTCCAAGAAGTTTAGGTAATAGAACAATCCTTTTTGACGCAACATTACCAAATGGAAAAGATATTGTCAACAAAGTTAAAAAGAGAGAAGAGTTTAGACCATTTGCTGGAACTATTTTAAAAGAACACGCTAATGAATGGTTTGATATGCGTGGTCTTGAAGAATCTCCATTTATGATGTATGCAGTAAATTGTAGAGAACAGTTTGCCAAAATGATCCCATCAATTATTCATGTTGATGGTACTTGCAGAGTTCAAACAGTTACGAAAGAACAAAATGAGCACTTTTACAATTTAATCAACGAATTTTATTCTGCTACTGGTGTTCCAATATTATTTAATACAAGTTTTAATCTTGCAGGTGAACCACTAGTAGAAACTCCAGAGGATGCCATAAATACATTTACCAATTCTGAGATAGATTGTCTATATTTTCCAGAAAAGAAAAGGTTGATTTGCAAATAAATATGATGTATAATAGGAGATCTTATGAAATACGAAATTTATATTGGTGACAAACTCTACAAGACTATAACTACTGAAGGTGGTCATAGTGTTAATGAAATTAGCATCATGCTTCACCAAGATGAAGAAGATGGAAAATTAACTGGTTTTGATTTATCGAAAGGTTTTTCAATTAAACCAGTTTAATGGTATTGCTGTATGAAGCAAAGAGAAAGGTGTTCTGGACGGGAGTTCGATTCTCCCCACCTCCACCAGAAGTGCATGTGTTAGATGAAAGAAACCATTTTATGGGCTCTAATGGGTGTACTTCTGATGGGGGTGACTAGGTTTCGACAGGGCAATAAGTAAATGCGTGGACAGCACGACACAGAGAGTCGTAAAAAGTAAAAAACCGTAAACGCAAACGACGCACAGTTCGCATTAGCAGCCTAAACACTGCTTAGGGTTTCGGATGGTTTCCTCGTAACAGAATAACCATCCACATTATTTTAAAAAGGGAATTACATGAAAAAAGTTATTTTAGTAACAGCACTATTGGCATCTATGGGTGCTCAAGCAGTTGAACTAGGTATTAATGCAAGTCGTGATACTGCCAATACAGATCGTACTGGTTATGGTATCACAGTTGGACAGAAATTTGATAAAGTAGGCATTACAGCTGGCTTTGATCAATACAAATCTGGAACTGACTTAAATAAGTATAGTTTAGTTGCATCATATGATGTTACCAAAGTTGGTGCAGCAACCATCGCAGTTAAAGGTGGAGTTGCCTACTTAGATCAGAAGAATACTACTGATGGCTACGCTGCATTAGTTGGTGCAGGTGTTTCTTATCCATTAAGCAAACAAGTTGCTCTTACTGCTGATTATCGTTATCAAGCAGGACAATCTAAAATTAGTTCTTTAGATGGTAGCACTATTTCTGCTGGTTTGAAATACGCATTCTAATTTAAGGGTTGATGGATCCCAATAAAACCATCTTTTATTTTAATTGAGGATTAATAATGAATGTATTGCCGTTAAAAACGCAAGTGCTTGTCGCAGAAAATAAAAAAGAAGATACAACTGAATCTGGTATCATTATCGAAGGTACTCGTGGCACTGGTAATACAGCAAAGGCAACTGTTCTTGCAGTTGGTCCAGATGTTACTGATGTTAAAGTTGATGATGTTGTTTTGATAGATTGGGCTAAAGCATCTCCAGTTAAAATTGGTGATGTTCAGAGAGCAATGATTAAAGAAGAGTTTATCATTGCTGTGTTCGAAAGTTAAAAGGAAATCACATGAAAGCATTTATCGCATTGTTAGTATTGGCATTTGCTTCTGTCACATTTGCAGCTGAGCCAGTAAAGAAAGAAGAAAAGAAAGCAGAAGTTAATTGCGTGACGAAGGATAAGAAAGGTAATTGTCCAACACCACCAAAAGGCACTAAGCCAACACCAAAGAAAAAAGTTGAAGAGAAGAAATAATTTCTCCTAAATAATTCTACAGTGGGTTGATGGATCCCAATAAAACCATCATTACACACAACTCATAACACACAAGGAGTAACCCATGAGTAATTTGACCCCGTTCGAGATTCGCCTAGAACTTTTAAAAATGGCAAAAGACATGCTATCCGATGACTACTACGGAAAGCGTGAAATAATTAGCAACGAGTATTCAAATAAATGCGAAATTGCTAAAATCCATGGTACCGAAATTCCTGTACATCCAGGATTTCCAGCGTACCCATCAGAAGCAGATATCATTGCAAAGGCTCAGACCCTAAATGGTTTTGTTTCAAACATCCCACAAGATATAAAGACTAGCAAAAAGTCCACCTGATAGGGAATTGGATTGCAGGGATTCACACACTCTGCAATCCTCTTGATTTAAGGAGATCATTATGCATAAACGAATATACAGTTTAGCAGCAATATTTTTAATAAGCGCAATATTATTACTTTGTACAGGTTTTTCAAAAGACAGAATTATTGGTGTAACTTATACCCAATTAACAGCAGAAGCCAAAACGCAAGTTGATTGCTTGGCAGAAAACATTTATTATGAAGCAGGTTATGAACCACGAGATGGAAAAATCGCAGTTGCGATGGTTACACTGAATAGGGTGCAAGACCCACAGTTCCCAAAAGATATTTGCTCTGTAGTGAAACAAAAGGTAAAATCAACTTGTCAGTTCTCTTGGTTCTGTGAACACAAAACAATCCAGAACAACTCAGCATATTTACAAGCAAGAGACATTGCATTGCTTGTGTATGCTAATTATGAAAAGATGCACGACATGACACAAGGTGCATTATTCTACCATGCGGATTATGTTAATCCACGATGGAAACTTGAACGAACTACCGTAATTGGCAGACACATTTTTTATAAACAGAGAGACGGTATCTAATATGATGAACAAACTAAACATTCAACTTAAAGATGGTGGTGACGATTCTGCGCATTCGTTTTACCTTTTGATGGAAGAAGTAACATTACAATCAGCAAAGCAATTAGTTGAATGGATTTTTGAAGCAAATTTCGCTGAAGAGCGACCAGATTTATTGAATCTCATCATCTGTTCTCCAGGTGGTGATTTAAATGCAGCGTTTGCAGTGATTGATACTATGAAGGGTTCAGCAATTCCTATTCGCACGATTGGCTTAGGACAGATCGCATCAGCTGGACTTATGATTTTTATCGCTGGTGACAAAGGGCATCGTATTCTCACACCAAACACATCTATACTGTCACACCAGTATTCTTGGGGTGCTTTTGGTAAGGAACACGAACTATTTGCAACGGTAAAAGAGTTTGACTTAACTACCAAGAAAATGATCCATCACTATAAAAAGTGTTCTGGATTATCTGATGCAAAGATCCGAGAGGTTCTTTTGCCACCACAGGATATTTGGTTAAGTCCCTCTGAAGCCAAAAAATTAGGATTATGCGATGAAGTTAAAGAACTTTCTTAATTATGTAAAATTCTCTGGTATTTGGATTGGATTTGTTTTGAATCCATACCACTGGGAATTTCGAGTAGAAAAAACTGGACCAACTGATACAGATCCAAACGGATATATGGCATCTGTTTATTTTGGACCATTTTGGGTTAGGGCTGTTTTAGATGATGGCTCTTGGTAAATTAAAGGGGATAATTATGAATGATAATGTTTTTGTTAGTTGTGTCACTCTTGCAATAGTGACACTTATTGGATCGATTACTTTCTATCAGTATAGTGAGTTGAAGTCTGTCGAGAGAAATGTAGAATCAGCGATTGTAAAAGGAATTGATCCTGTTGCAGTTCGTTGTGCTTATGCAAACGCATCAGATGTAGTTTGTGTAGCCTATGCATCTTCTCATCAGCAAGGGATTCCTACCCCAAAATCCACTAAGTAAGTAACTACTTACTAAACCAACCCTCTAGGATACAGGTGTTCTAGGGGGTTGTCTTTAATTCACAATTAGCGTATAATATCTCTATTATCGTTGAAAAGGAAGTTAAAAATGAGTCTACTTACAGTTGGCAACCCAAAGTTGTTAAAGGGTTTGAAGAAGGGTTACTTGTCTTCAGTGTTGCACTTCGCACCTGCTGATTTATCAGGAAAAGAAGTGTGCCCTAAACGAACAAAGGGATGCATTGCTGCATGTTTGAATACTGCTGGTCGTGGTGGCATCTTCAAGAAAGGTGAGTCCACTAATGTGATTCAGCAAGCACGAATTCGTAAGACTAAAGCATTCTTCGAAAATCGTCAAGCATTCCTTAATGAATTGACTGTTGAGATTATCAAAACAAAAACCAAAGCAGAAAAACAAGGACTCATTCCAGTCTTTCGTTTGAATGGTACTTCAGATCTCTCATGGGAGAAGTATGAAGTTGCAAATGGTAAAAATATTTTCCAAATGTTCCCAGAAGTCCAATTCTACGACTATACCAAAATCAACAATCGCAAAGTATCACACATTCCAAACTACCACCTGACTTTCTCTAAAGCAGATGGCAACGATATGGATGTTCGTATTGCATTGTCAAATGGCATGAATGTTGCAGCTGTGTTTCACAAAGTGCCTGAGACTTATCTTGGTCGTCCAGTTATCAATGGCGATGAGACTGATCTTCGTTTCTTAGATCCAAAGGGTATTATCGTTGGTCTTAAGGCTAAGGGTAAAGCAAAGAAAGATACTACAGGGTTTGTTATATGAAAAATTACAGACCAGTCATTGTAGATTTTGAGATCATTCCTGATTATTTTGTATCTCCTGATGGTGACATATGGAGCACAAAAGGAAAAACACCCAGAAAGATGAGACCAGGAAATACAAAAACTCAAAAAAATTATCCAAAGGTTTCTATACGCATCAATGGAAAGAGTGCTACTCAATTGGTTCATAAATTAGTTTGCACAGCATATCACAAATTTCCAAAACCTGAAAGTGTCACCAAAGCAGAGTGGAATGCAACTCCAGAATCTGTAAAGAGACTAGTAGAATCAATGTATCAGGTTAATCATATTGACCATGACCATTACAACCACCACCCCAGTAATCTAGAGTGGGTGACTGTAAAAGAAAACAATAAAAAATATCAAGACCACGCAAAAACATCTTGACTTGCAACTTTATTTGAGGTATAATTATATTATGCAATTTCTACATACATCACTTGGAAAGTCCAAGAAGAAGAAACCGAATGCCAAACAACGAGAGTTGAATGCATCATGGGAAGCCATGTTAAAGAAGTATGAGCCAAAGAAGCCGATAGCGCAGACTAAGGATGCTGGTTTTACATACTCGCTTGGGAAACCTGCTTGTCGTGAGACACCTAAGATTCCAAGTCTTCCATTTACTGGTGCTCCATGTTATAAGAAACCCAACCCTGTCTACACTGGCAGTGCCATCAAGGGTATTGGTACAATGCACAAGTCAAATGCAGTTCCAGTCTTCTCTGATGAACAAGCAAGAGATATTGCCACTATGAGGAGAGGATAAATGTTTGAATTTTGTGTTAAGTGTTCTGAGAAAGAAGGACAGATTGAACTTCTTCGTAAACATCACTATGAAGAAATACAAACCATGAAAGCGCAGATTGACAAGTTGCAGAATGAGAATGAAGCACTAATTCTAGATGTTGCATTCTATGGTGGCAACATGATTAACTTGTCTTGCAATGACAAATAAGGTATAATATATTATGACACTGAATGAGAAGTATAGCGACTTACAAGTCCAAAAAATGAAATTAGATAAATTCTTCTCTATGTTCCTTGAGAAGTTTGAAAGACAGATGGATCCAGATAGAACGGACACCCCTGTTTGGAAACTCTATAAAAACAAACTCAAAGAATATGAAAAGGTAGATCATGAACTTAAAGCAACTCAGTACTGGATTAATAAGGAACGAAATGTTTAAAACTGCAAACGAATTTTCTCTTCACATAGAGCAGATGGTTCGTGATAGCAAAATGACATATATGGATGCTGTTCTTGAGTATTGTAAAGAAAACTATCTAGAGCCAGAAGATGTATCAAAGTTGATTAACAAGTCTCTCAAAGATAAAATTGAGATGGACTTTCGTGAATTGAATTACTTACCAAAGCAAGCACAACTGGATGTGTAATGGATGGATTTAAGGCATATCGTTATTACCTAGCAATTAAACTTCATTTCACCACAGACAGATTCAATGTTTTTGAGAACAGAGGTAATGTTCGTGGTACTCGTGAAGCATTTAATGCTCGCAATGACAGATACATATTTGAGAAGTTAGCAAGCAAACGACCAGATGATAAAGAAATCATCCAGTTCTTTGTAGCCAACTTTGCGTATGGTAACGACCAAGCCATTTATGCTGGGCAAGAAGCAGACGATAATTATTTACAATGGCAGAAACGAAAACAGTCTATGACTAAGATTTTCGTGGATGACTTAGCAACTCTATTAACTCATGTTGAAGTAAACAAGTTGAAACCGACTGCAATATTTCAATTTACCGAAAACGAATATCCAGTAGCATTAAACTTATTTGTTGGAGGTAAAATTGCAATAGAAACTTTAAATATTATAAACGACCAGATAGACATACTTGATGAATGGTCAACACATGCTTCTGTAAGATACATATGGGAAGATGAGTTGCGAAGAATTAAAAAGTTGACTGGGTTCGTTAAATACGATAGAATTAAGATTGGTAAAATCTTCGAGCATTTTAAAGAAGAACTTGCAGAGTAATACAATGGGTAAGACATACAATAAACAAAAGACTGATAAAGAATTTTCTGGAAAGCGTTCTGGAAAAGGTGGTGGTATGAAAACGCTAAATAGTTATGTTGATGAAGACTATGATTTAGATGATGACTCATTTGACGATGAGGTTGAGATTAGTGATGACATTCAGATTCAACATATACAAAACGATAATACAAATTAATACATTTTTAATACAAAGGAAATACGATGGATATTCAATCTCTACGCAAAATGCGCAACTCTGACTTTGGTGCAATCTCTAATGCATTCGAAAAAGTCGCAAATCCCCAATCCGAACAAAAGTCTTTCACAGACGATCGCTTCTGGCGACTTGAAGGTGATAAGGCTGGCAACGGAACAGCAACAATCCGATTCCTACCTCGTGTAGAAGGTGATGAACTCCCATGGGTTCGTATCTTTTCTCATGGCTTCCAAGGTCCAACTGGAAAG
>Ga0209191_1002265_pt1 | contig 12098 bp, 13 predicted proteins | sample S_130626_EF_Meta_FD_187320 | JGI IMG/M metagenome (GOLD analysis project Ga0209191, IMG submission 187320) | Freshwater microbial communities from Lake Simoncouche, Canada to study carbon cycling - S_130626_EF_MetaG (SPAdes) (version 2) | ecosystem: Environmental > Aquatic > Freshwater > Lake ... | reverse complement strand
GAGTGCGCGATTGGGGTTTCCTCCAACGCCGCTACTTGGATTGATTGCAGGTGTAAGCGATGGATTCCATCCAGAAGCAGGAGGAAACCCAGCAAGAACATTCATACTGTAAGCACCAGTCTCAAGATTCTGCACTAAGAAATTAGGGTGATGCTCGATAGGTTCGGAGCCAGTTGCCCCGGTCATAGCCATCTGGGTTTCTGTTTTTGATCCTCCGTTTACGCTAGGATCAATACCACAGAAATCCGCCGTGATGGTTAAGACATTACTCTTGTCGGTTGTCATGTTAGCCCTCCAAAGACCCATATTGGAATAGGGTGATTCAACGCCTGGAATAAAATTTGAAAGTTTAAAACCCTTTTTAAATGTGGTCGGGAATAAACCTCGCTTACTGATGTCCCACTTAAATTTACATTGTGCCTGGAGAAGCCCAAAGCCGTCGGCCTCGACCTGCCATCCGGGCTGCGGGACGGGAGTATTTAGAAAATCCCCATATTTAATTACTGTGTTAGAAGCTGAAGACATGGTTATCGGGATAGTTCGTCAGGGGTGCGCGTGGCGGGTGTAAGATCGGGACGGGTGTTTTTGGCTGTCTCTTCGGTTGCCGTGGCAATCCGTTCCATAGGCGTAAAGGCCACCGCTCCGAAGATGTCGCCTCCGCCCATCTGCTGGAGCTGGGACGCCGCGCCGGCCTCGGACATACCAAAGGGAGTCAGGATTTTACCATCACCTTTTTGCTGCTTTTCAATTTCTTTTCTAGCAGCCTCCTTTTTGTTGTCGTCGATTTCTTCAAGGACAAACTTGGCTCTTTCTTCGGCGGTCATGTACTTAGGCGCGTTCTCCAGTTTACGGGCAACCTCGTCTTCAAGGGATTCAAAAGGGTTCCATGCACCAAAGGTGAAAAAATTGGCTACAGAAAACTGGATCTCTTCAATCATTTCTACAACGCTTCCAAGAAGGTTGATGAAGAAATTCTTGATTGTGCGTCCGTAATTATCCAAGTCCTGACCTAGACGTCCCAAAGCTCCAGTTGCATTGGTATTGGCATCAAGATAAGTTTTAGAGGCGTCCTCAATGGCCTTAGAGCCTGCCTTTATAATCGGTAACAGTTCCTTAAATGAGTCTCCAAATAATTTTGTACCGTAGTAAAGCAACGTGGCTTCATCGGTTCCGGCTGCGTAAGAGTCAGCCAATGACTTCATTGCTTTAGTGGCGTCAAAACTTCCGTCGGCAATCTCATCCATACCAACACCCATCTTTGCAAGAAGGTTGGTCACCTCTCCGCCCTTGATCCGGGCTTCACCCATGCGGCGCGTGAACTCCACGACCGAGTTAGACATGGTTTGAAGGCTAACGCCAAAAGCCTGCCCAATAGCCTCTAGTTCACGGAGTTGTCCGATGTCCAGGCCGGTCTTCAAGGCTGTGATACGAAGTTGCTGGGCGTAATCGGCCAGCTCTTTGACCTTGGCCATCACGGCGCTGATCATTGCTCCAAAGGCATCAAGAAAAGCCCCAATCATTCCACCGATAGGGCCAGCCACCAGGCTACCAATACCTTGCGCGGTTCCGAGCTGGTTGGCAGCACTTTGGAAAGGATTTTCAGCACCGCCTTTGCCGCCCATACCGCCGATGGACTTACCGGCGTCGGAAAGACCTTTCTCCAACTCTTTCTGGTCTAACCCAATTGTTACTGATAGATCGGCCATATGCGTTAGTTATGATTGTTGGCCTTCTTGTAGGATTCAATTTGCTCGTTGAACTTTTCCAAGTCCTTTTCCTCTTCTGTGGATAAGACATCAAGTTTAGCACCGTTGTAAATGGCGTTGGCAATCGACATCCATACGGCCTCGCCTTCCGGCATCGTCCAGGCTTCTTCTAAGCTAACGCCGTTACGGCACAGGCTGGCAACGCAAGACAAGGGAAATGGAATAGATTCAAACTTCTTGTTTTCCTTTTTATTATCATCCTTTTCCCAGAACTTCGGGTAAGAAAGGGAGACTTGGATGCACCCGATGATGATTCCGATGCAGCGCGAATAGTACTTCTTGCTGATTGTCATGCGGGCGATGTACAGTTTTTCTACAAAGGATAAAGGGCGGGCCATCTTCTCCTTGTCGTAGGTCGATAGAATTCGCGCAGCCATTACAACCTGCACCGGGTCAAACTTGCTATTTACAGGATCAATGAACGGAGACTTGATTGCCTCCAAGGCAACCCTATGCCGCAAACAGAAAGCACGAAGCGTCCTGCCGCACACCATGTTTTGGTGGGACAGGACGGTCGTAGCCTTTAGATAGCGAGCATCCATCGGATGCCAGCCTATTAGAGGATTTCCTGATACTTGACGCCCTTGACGGAAACTTTACGGAAGTCCTTGTTGGTACCCTTGTCTTCAATAGACTTCATGATCCAAGTGACACCGCCATAAATGAACGTATCTCCGTTTTGGGGAAGCAGATCAGAGGCAAGCAAAACTCCTTCGATAGAAAGTTCAATAAAAAGATCGTCTAGGCGGTCGGTGATAACACGGCCAGACTCGTCAGGAACTTCAACATCCAGTTTAAAAGACTGGGCAGTCGAGTCTGACTGCACGGTCATATAAGTGCGAGTGTCACGAAGCCCGTAAAAGTGAGCCACGCCATAATCTTTAGAGGTTCCGGGCATAGTCGTATGGGTTTAGCCAAGTGTCAAGGGGCTGTCGGCATGACCCCCCATACCGTGTATTCGATGACATTGCCGTACCTGCGCTGGCTCATGCCTTCCTCGTCATTGGCAATCCACAGATCATAGAGCTGCCCGTCCGTGGTAGGGTTCCAGAGTGCTTGCAGGGCAATGACATCACGCATGGCTCCAATCACCTCAACGACCCTAGCCCGGTGGGCTTCAAGGGTCTCGTCGTCGGCTGAAGAGTAGATGTACAGTTTAAGGGTCGCCGTGTAATTGCCAAGGGTGTTGGAACCTAGGTCGGCAACGGCTTGGCTGGACTCGGCATGAGCAATGATGATGGGGATGACCCGAATCTCGTCGGTCACGCCCTTGTGGACAGTCACGCCTGGGAACAGGGGGGTCAAGTAAGCGGCCACCTTGTTCTCAAGGACGGTGCGAAAGCTGAAGAAGGTAGGGGCGGGCATTAGGGTGTATTGGTAAGAGATAGATCAAAGCCGCCTTGGAGCCGGCGGATGACGTCGATAAGTTTGCCGTGGTTGCGCGGTGCCTGAAGATGCTTGAGCATGGCCACACGCATGGCAAAGGCCCGGTGGTTCATGGCCATACGCATGAAGTGGTAACCTTGGCTGTAGTTACGGCCTACGGTGGAACCAAGTTTTACGATTGGATCAGGGCCAGTTAGGCGAGGGGCATAGACCATTGTGCCTGCACCCTGATTGGCAATCCAAGCGGAAGTGGGCATCTTTCCGAGCTGTTGGCCGGCGTAGTACCATCCAGACTTTAGTTTGCCAACGCGCTGCTGGACTCGCTTAATATATCGTTCTACTGGTTTCCAGTCATCCACATAGACTTTTTCGGTCTTGCCTGTCTCGTAGACTTTGTAGGACGGCTTGCCGCGCCTCTGTTCGTGGATGGACTTGATGGAGCCTTGGGTCGTACCCATGAGGAAACGGGTGCGCGGTGAACCCTGCCTTTCCTCAATCCGCTTGAAGTAGTCAAACTCACCTTGGCCGATGATGCCACGTTCGGCGATCATCTTGAAAATGTATTCGGGCTGGTGCGGGGCTGGCAGTTTCAGCTTGGCGGTTGCCCAGGCGTTCAGGACTCCGACATTGCCGGCAGCGGCCACCCCTGCGGCAGGGGCTTGGGCAATAGGAGCGAAAATCTTGCGGACATCCCGGCTGACAGCGGCTTGGCCTTTGTTGCGAGCTTTGTTTCCAAACCCGCCTTCGCCACCCTTGCTAATGGCAGGTACCGCTCCCGAAAACGGAGGAGTAAAGTCGCACATATCCTTGGCAAACAGCCGCGCCTGCTGCTTTACGACGTCCGTAATGCTTTTACGCATTACCATCATGTACAAAGCAATGTGCTTGGCGAACTCCGTATAGTCCACCTTGACGCCCTTTCGGACTGTGACCACCAAGGCCATTACTGAACTTTTGTCTGGACTTTGACGATGACCCAGGCGGAGGGAGTACGGTCGGTGACCGTCATAATGCGGAACTCCTGACCCCCATAGGCCACCACATTTCCGAAGGCAATCAGCCCCGGGTTGGCAGCGGCGTCCGTCCGCAGGAACTTCATGTCGAAAGACGTATGGTTCAGGAAACCGCCCGTTTCCAAGTCCTGCATGATGGCCGGCTGCGACATCAAGGCGTTTAAGGCCACTGGCGTCCCCGCTGGGACGTTTTTAACGGTCACAGCCTTAGGTATCTCGGAAAGGATCTCCGAGGCGTCTAAAGCCCATTCGTCCGTGATTCCCGACATGGGTTTAGCCCACTGTCAAAATAAGAAACCCACCCCCCGTGGCGCGGGGAGTGGGCTTCGCATTGTCGCTTTGGGGGATTTTAAACTCCCCCGAAAGTGATTAGTCGGTGAACTTGATGCGCTGGAGAGCGGCCGGGTTACCGACAGCCGAACCAACGAGCCAGAGAGCCGACATATTGTGCTTACCGGCCTGCCAGTTGTACCAGTAGCGGAGAGCGAAGGAGAACTTGCTGTCCGGGTCCTGAACGACCATCTGTTCGCCACCGCCCGTGGTGGGGGTAGCAGGAACACGGGTCACGATGACGAGACCTTCCTTGCAGGAAGCGACGCCGTTGAGACCTTCGTCGAAAGCGGTACCCGAAGAAGGGAAACCGTTGTACTCGGAGACGCTGAAGCCGTGGAGTTCCTTGCTGATGGCGTTCTTCTGGATAACATCGCTGTTACCGTAGGAGAAGGTCTGGGCGACGGACGGATCCTGAACGAGCTGACCGAGGGCGTCGGGGCTGAGAAGGAGTTTACGACCGAGGTGAGGCAGGTTGGCCTTGGTCAGGTTCTTGGCAGCAGAGGCAACGGCCTTGCGGTCGAAGTCGGCCATGAGACCCGAGTAAGCGGTCGTGCTGAAGTTAGCGGCGGTCACCTTGGACAGCACTTCGTCGAACAGGGACTTCTGGACGGCGTTAGCAATCGGAGCGAAGAAGAGGCGACGGAGGCGTTCCAGGCTAAGGGTGGACGCTTCGTAATCGGTGAAAGCGACGTCGACATACTTCAGGTCGGCAATCGTCACAGGGACGTCCGTCGAGGTGGCGTCCGCAGGAACGAAGCCGTTAGCCGGGTTGAAGGTCGTGGCGGAGAAAGCAGAGGCATAACGGGTGTGGACCGTGGTGCCGCGCTCGGCGACGTAGTTACCAAAATCGGTAACGGCGATCTCGGTCAGGGGAACGAGTTCGGGGACTAGGGTGCGGAGGGACTCTTCAGCGACGAGCTGGAGGGTCAAACCACCAATGCTGTTAGACATAGTAGGGAGTTAGGTTAGGGGGAGAGGGGAATCAGCGAAGGCCGGCGGCGCGGAGGATGGCCGGACGGTTCTTGCTGTAGAAATCGGAAGCGGCTTTGCCGTCCTTCTGCTTGAGAGCCACCCACTCCTCGGAGATCTCGGCGTCGCTCTTGGAAGTAGCGGCGACCTCGGAGGGGGTGACTTCAAGGGGGCTGACGCCGACCGAAGCGGCAATCTGAGCGGCCTTCTTGCCAGCAGTTTCCTGCGAAGCAGAGATGGCAGCGGCCTGGGCTTCGGCCTTCGCACGAAGTTCATCGGCGGCGGCGAGCTTGGCGGAAAGGTCGGTGACCTTGGCAGTGAACTCAGCAAGCGAAGCGTCCTTGGCGGACATCGCAGCGTTGAGTTCGTCAACCTTGGCGGTGAGGGAGGCAACTTCGCTGGCCTTGGCTTCGACTTCAGCAGTCTTACCAGTAAAGGCTTCCTTCAGCGAGTTGAGGCGTTCTTCGAGCGTCATCTTGGGTTTAGCCAAGTGTCAAGCCTTGGGCTTGCAGTCAGTATCCACAGGGGGGCATTCCTCATTCGGAATCTCGTCATCCTCATCTTCTTCGGAATCCGTGCCGTCCGGGTTCTTCTTCTTTTTCTTCTTTTTCTTTTTGTCGTGATCCGAAATGGGGGCCACCTCGTCCTTGTCGCCCTGTTCGGGCGAGACGTCAGCGGCCTGAGCGTAGCCGGCAATCATGGGGAACTTGTGCGGCTCGGTCTTTTCGTGCGCGGCGTACTCCTTCGGGTCGATGGCCATGTACAGGGCGTCGATGCTGTCAACAATCCCGTTGATGAGGTTCTTCTCGGCGGCCTTCTTGCCCGTCCAGCATTGACCCTGCATATCGGCGGGGTCGGCGTAGGTGCGAACCTTGAGGACGTCGGAAATGAACCAGGCGTGAGACTCGTCGACGTCGTCTTGGAAAAGTTTACGCTGCTCGGGGGTGAGGGACGTGCCAGAAAAACCTGCCCCCTTGGCCCAGCCGGCCTTGATAAGGTCGACGCTGACGCCGTCCTGAGCGTAAGCCGCCTTCATGTCGTAGACAGGAATGTAGACGCCGATGCTGCCCAAGGTTGCTGAACGGCTGGCGTAAACGTCGTCGCATTGGCTCATAATCCACATGGCGGCGGAGCAGGACTGCTTCGACGTGTAACCGATGGTATGCTTGACGCACTTGCGGATACGGGCGGCAAGTTCGGGGACGCCCGTAACCGTTCCTCCGGGCGAATCGAAGTCCATGATGATATGCTCGACGCTAGGATCACGCTCGGCTTCTTCCAGCATCTCCTCGACCTCTTCGACGTCACAGGCACCCATCATCTTTTCCAGCTCGGTGAGGCCAGAACCAATCACGCCGCGCACGGGGATGCAGGCGACCTTGCCAGTCTTTACCATCGTTGGACGGGGGCCGAAGAGCATCTCCATCATGTCCTCGATGTCGCCGCTTCCCTTTAGGTCGGCGGGAGAGATTTCGGCCACCTTGTCGAGGTAAGCCTTGGCCTTCGCCGGCTCGATAAGAATCGGCGAGAAGGTCTTAAAAGCGTTAGAAAGGGAATACATGGATTATTTTTTGAAGGTTTCTTCGTCGTCGGGGTCGACGTCGTCTTCGACAATCTTCGCGCCGTCGTCCATCTTGGCCGGCTCTTCGTCGGCAACGGAAGCGTTGATGTCGGCGGGAGCCACGTTCTGCGGCTTGTAGAGCATCGAGAGAGGAACGTCGAATTCCTTGGCGAGGTCGAGAAGGTAACGCTTTTCGGCGGCGTTGGAACGCATCTGTTCCTTCGGGTCTTCGCCTTCTTCCAGATAGTTCTGCGTAAGGGTTTTGAGGCCAGACTCGATGTCCTGACGGTTCTGCTGAGAGTCACGTCCAGCGTCTACGGTAACCTTGCGAGGAGTCGTCCAAGAAACATTCGTCCAGGCTTCGGTGGAGCGTAGGAAACCGTCCTTAATGGCGGAACCAATGATGTAGCCCCAGACCGGCGTCAGGAAACGCTGCACCATGATGGCCTGGCGGTGCGAGAACTTGCGATCAGCCTTGGCGACCACGAACCGCATGACAGCTCCGCCGGCCTTTGTCGGATTGGCCACGAACTCATACGGGAGCATACCCGCCAGAGAGTCGCGCTCAAGGTGTTCGATGAATCCGTCGAAGGTCTTGTTCGGACGGTTCGACTCAAAGGATTCCAGCTTTTCTCCGGGAGCCAGAGCCAGCACCTTGCCTCCGAGGAATGTCGAAGCCTCGCTCGGGTCGGTCATACCGTCGCCGTAGTCCTGCGGCTTCATGCCAAAGGCTTCAAAGTCGGACTGCGTACCGTCGAAGTTCGGATTCTCACGGCTGATTGTGCGCGTGATGTCTGACGAGGTCTTGACCGCCAGTTTCTCCAGCGAAAGAATCTCCAGCATATCGACCAAGTTATTGATCGAGTGCTGGAGGGGGCTATAAGCCCGCGCACCCGAGGCGAGTTCCGGCTCAAACAAGTGAATTACCGCATTGGCTGGCACTAGGCGGCTGGAGCCGTCAGAGCGGATTACGTTGTATGAGATAGGCTGACCGTAGGGTCCAAAAAGGATACCGTCGACCATGCCAGGCGGAACTTCGTTGTTGGACGAATTGCCGACACGGTGAGACTCGATGACCTGAAGGCGGGGTTCGCCACCGGGTCCACGGGTCTTGATGATGAAGCACTCGCCGTCACGATCCATCAAACGGCAGCAGATGTGCTGAAGTTCAAAGAACGAGAATCGTCCCGTGATGTCGCAGGAGCGAGCTGCCCACTGCTTGAAGTAGGCTTCGGCGGCATCGTCCCACATCTCGTCACCAGACTGGGCCTGGGGCTTGATGCCGTTGCCGACTGTGTACAAGGCCATGTCGGCCAGCACCTGTCGGATAAGACCCGCATTGAGTTCCAGCCAGCGCATCTTGCGCGTGGTCTCCATGCGGTCGAAGACCGTCATGGTCTTCTTAAAGTCCTGCGGCCAAGACGACCAAATCCAAGAACGCTTGTTGCTGAACTTGGCGGACTCGAAATTCGAGAAGATGCCCGGACCAGAGCCTCCACCAGACGCCTGCTTCTGCGGTGCCGTGTTACGGGCTACGCTCGGCATCTTGGTTTTCTTAGCCTGCGGGATGGCAGACTTGCTCGGCTTTTTCGGTTTCATCAAAATCCTCGGAAGTTATTGAGCATATTGATCACTCGGACACGGTCGACTGAACCGTAGGTCTGGGGGTCTTTAACCATCAGCGCGTAGCGGCATTCCACCAAGACGGTGGAGATGTCCATCGGGAATTGCTTTACCACGGAGGTACCCGAATCGGAGTACTCCATCATGGTCTTACCCTGCTTCAGCAATTCCTTCGCCTTGTCGACAATCTCAAGAATGTCGCAAATGTCGAAAATAAGGAAGATACCTTGGGGTCGTGCCATTTGCGTTTAGCCCCGTGTAAAAGGGGCCGTCTGACCCAACCCATGTACGATCCACAAGAGCCACCCGTGGTTTTTCCAGAAGGGCCAGACGGCTTGGATTAACTCTACCGCTGGTATGATGTCCGTCAAGCGGTTTCTTCCTCCACTGGTTTTTCCTCAGGCTTACGGTCTTCCGGCTTACCATTGCGGTTCTTGCCGCGCCCGATGAGCTTGGCCATGAGGGCGGGGAGCATCCCGATGATCTCGGCGTCCCATAGGTGGTTAGCACGGTCTCCGATGGGTAACCAAATGGCCTGACCGTTCGCCTGGCGGGTGCGATGCTCCGACTGCATCTGCTTACGGTACTCGTCGCCGGCGTCCTCTGGGTAAGTGTGATGCCCGGCGCGGCGTAAGCGGGAGATGGAGTCCTTGAAGTACAAATTAGAGAAGAGGTAAAGTTTGCAGGAGGTCTGGCCGACTTGGATTACCTTCGCACGGGCGTATGGGCGATAGGCCACCTTGATGCCATAGGGCGTCTGGATACGCCAAGGGAACTCATTCTGGCCAGAACCTTTGGTGGCGTTCCATGCGTACTTTGCACACATACGGTAAACGGTGTCGGTGTTGGGTCCGTCGCCGGAGTCGACAAAGACAAAGAAGTCGGCCACCTCTAGTTTGCGTTGGGCTTCGCGCAACTGATCTTCGGTCTCGCAGTAGCCCCACTGCACCATGCGGGACTTTCCGTCCAATGCCCAGGCACGGACTACCCAGTAGAATCCTTTACGCTGCACGTCGACCGCCATGAAGCGGAGCCGTGCGTACTGTTTGGCTTTTTTGTACTCGTCCTTGAACGGCGGTTCGGCGAGCTTGCTATCGACCATGAACGCTTCGGCATCCCATTCGTCGAGCATCTTGTAGCCCTGAGGCATGACTTCTCCACCGCCATCGTCTGGATCATCAGACCAAGAGAGGGCCAGACGTTTCTGCTTAAATTCACGACGGGCGACATCGTCACCGTGTTCCTCGAAAGCCTGCTTGGCACGGATTGCCATTTCGGCGAGCTTGCCCCAGTCTAGACCCCATTGAGCGCAGAGTGAGTTCCAATGGAATCCAACAACCCCCTTGGGAGCGTTCTGATTCATGGGCGTGTACTCGCCCGACAAGTTTAATTCGGCGCGAACCTCAAAGGAGTCCTTGTAACGGTGTTTGCACGACTTGCACTCGTAGGTGCAACCGGCCTTGACCTTGTCGAGGTTCCAGCCGTTCGGCTCCCGTGCGTCTTCGGGGTAGATCAGTTGCTCCCACTCGTAGGCTTGGCGCGTACCGCATTGCGTACACTTGAACGTCCACTCCCGGCGGTCGGACTGGTTCCACAGGTCGGTAATGTCGTCGCCTTCGACGCCGCCCTGCGAGACAAGCAGCGACTTGCCTTGCCAGATAAACGCCGTGCGACGCGCAAGGGCTTCGTTCAAGTGACCCTTGGGCCAAAGCCAGACTTCGTCACCGCCGAGGAATCGGATGGAACGACGCTGAAGGTTCTTCTTGTTGTTCGCACCCAGCACCCAGACGGTGTTACGCTCGAAACGGGTCTTCTTCCATTGGTTGCGTTCGGAGTCCTCCATCTTGGACAGCGTAGCCGGCGTGGCTTCCCACATTGGACGTAGGCGATCTTTCTGCCAGTCCTGCGCGTTGTCGTCGACGTCCTGCAAGAGCAGGGTCGGCCCAGGCGAACGGGCAGGGATAAAAGTCGACCACAGTTCCAGCAGAGATGATTTGCCCATCTGCACCGCTCCAAGCACGACGACGGTGGTAATCTCTGGGTCGGTCAACGCCCGGAGAATGGGAGCAAGGAACGGCGTGGACTCTACTCGGAACGGCCCGGGCTGCGGCGAGCCTGGTACTTCGCGCACGTTCGCTTCCAGCCATTGCACGATGTCGCCTTCGGGGTCGGGCGTCATCATCGCACGGATGTGAGCCTCAAAAGTATCGACTGTATGCGGGTCAATGATCACAGCCCGCACATCCCCTCGCAATCGGAGCTAAAATCAAAACCTAGTTGGTCTTTATGTTTATCGGTGAAGTCTACTTCATCCAGAGGCTTGCAAGAACCATGAAGGAATACTTCGATCCGAAGTCCTCCCGGGTTCTCGTTCTGAAGTCTACGAAAAGTCCTATCAAATTCTACGGCCTTTTGAAAATGAACTGGGTCTTGTGTCTTTAGACGACGCCATTCTTCATCGCTATGAAACGGGCAATAATAACAGGCGGAGCGTGGAGGTTCAGGGTAACCGTTCTTGATCATCCAATCTTTGCAATGGGAACGGGTCATCCGCTTCTCAATCAGAGGCCACCTGTGCTGTGTCCATAAGTTTAACGGAAGTTTCATACGCTGCATCTCATCGTAAGAAATGCCTAACCATTGCGTCACGGTGATATTTTTCTGGCCGTGTTTTATTCTGCAACGATTACGGATCTCTTTCAAGATCGGTGCGACCTTAAAGTCTGCGGTGCAAGATCTGCCGATTGCGTTCCTTACTTCTCCGTTGGGCATCAACCCGTAAACAGGAATGTTAGTTCTTAGGTAAGTGATCCCGTTTCCGTACTTAGATTTTTCCTTCACGCGCACCTTCAGGGTTTCTTCCGTAAGGCTACCCTTTGTCACACGAATCACCGGGAATGGAAGCTGGGTCTCAAGCCAATCAAGCCACTTGTAAACTTCAGTAGGTTCCGCCTGCGTGTCGGCAAAAACAGCAAAGTCAGGCATTGGGCCAACTTCTCCCTTTGCAGCCATCAATGCCAAGGCCGACGACTGTACGCCGGCACCTAGGTTTAGGACGGTATATTTTGTAGGAGGGGGTGGCTCAAAGTAACTCATGGCTATTCGACCTCATCTACTGCGTCATCATCAGCAGAGTCAACCTCTGTCGGGTCTTCGGTGTCGGCTTCCTTGACCACGGCCTGCTCGGCGTAGCCGGCGGCAGAAGACAGGCGTTCCAGCATTCGCTTAACTTCGTCGTCGATGGCTTTCATTGCACGGCCTGGGTTGTCAGGGTTGACCCTCGACGCCAGTTTCGTCCCGAGCTGAGTAGCCTCCTCACGAACCTGCGCGAACACTCGCCCGAACCTTTCGATGGCGGTCTGAGTACGAATGTACTCACGGCTGGCAATCTGTCGGGCTTGGAGTTCCTTTTCCAGCGTCACCAGCGTCTTCACCAACTTGTCGTAG
>Ga0209191_1002264_pt1 | contig 12099 bp, 9 predicted proteins | sample S_130626_EF_Meta_FD_187320 | JGI IMG/M metagenome (GOLD analysis project Ga0209191, IMG submission 187320) | Freshwater microbial communities from Lake Simoncouche, Canada to study carbon cycling - S_130626_EF_MetaG (SPAdes) (version 2) | ecosystem: Environmental > Aquatic > Freshwater > Lake ... | reverse complement strand
GGTCTAGCGCTTCACTTTCTTCTATGAGCGGACACACCCAGTAGACCTGCCTGCCTTCTTCGAGTTGTTGGCGAATACGAGTGATGAGTTCGTCTCGGCGGGTTTCTGCAATGAGTTTGGTGACTACTGGGGTGCGGCCGGGGGGGAGTTCGTCTAGGGTGGAGACGTCTAGGTCGGCGTAGTAACTCATGGCTAGCGTTCTGGGGATGGGGGTGGCGCTCATCATGAGCATGTGGGGCTCTAGATGGTGGGTGCCAGTTGTGTTGTTGTTTTTTGTGTTTTGGCTATTTGCTTTTGGGTCACTTGGAGTGGGTTCTGCAAGCGGAGCGGGGGCAGATGTGGCTCCGCGCTTCGCTTTTGATGTCGCCACATCTGCCCCCGCTCCACTTGCAGAACTTTTTGTGTTCGAAGTCGTTTGCTCCGGTTGACTGGTTGCGCTATTTGCGGTGGTTGCTGAGTGCATTTTTTCTCTCAATGCCAAGCGTTGCGCAACGCCAAATCTATGCTGCTCGTCGATGATGGCTAGGGCTAAATTTTTGAAGTGGACTTGCTCTTGTATTACTGCGTGTGTACCGACTACCAATGCAGCTTCGCCACTGGCTATGAGCGCCAGCATTTCAGTTCGCTCTTTTTTCTTTTGGCTGCCTGTGAGCCACGCTACGCGTTTGCCTAACGGAGTCAACAGTGGTTCTAACCAACCTATGAGTTTGCGGAAATGTTGTTCGGCCAAGATTTCTGTGGGGGCCATGAGTGCGCACTGCCATCCGTTGTCGATGGCGATGGCTGCTGCCAATGCGGCGACTACGGTTTTGCCTGAGCCTACGTCACCTTGCAATAAGCGATGCATGGGAATGGGGCGTTGGATATCGTTGGCGATTTCTTCTCCAACGCGTCTTTGTGCGTTGGTTAAGGCGAAGGGCAGAACCCCTAAGAGATGCTCTTGCAACCCATTTTTATGAAACCCTAGTGCTGGTGCGCGCAAAGTGGCGCGCTCGCGTTTTGATTGGAGTTGCGAGAGTTGTTGCGCTAGCAGTTCTTCAGCTTTGAGGCGTTGCCAAGCGGGGTGGGTGCGGTCTTCTAATTGCGCTAGCGATACGTCTGGTGTGGGGTGATGCAGGAAATGCAAGGACTGCTCAAGCCCCCAAGTTTTTGTGTTGCTTTGCGCTAAAGAGTGTGGCGCTAGTCCAGAGGGAATAGTCTCTACAAATTCACCTTGTCGCGCGGCATGCAACACGCCTCCATGCACAGCTTTGCGCAAATACGACTGGGGCAAGCCTGCGGAAGTGGGGTAGATGGGGGTGAGCGCGTTAGGGAGTTCGCCGGCTGCGGCATGAAAACTTGGGTGCATCATGGTGCGGCCCATGAAACCGCCGCGGACTTCTCCGCGCAAGCGCAAACGGTTTCCCACTGTTAGCGCTTTTTGTTGAGAGGGGTAGAAGTTGAAAAACCGCAGAGTGCAGGTGTCGGAACCATCGTCTACGACCACTAGCAATTGCCTTCTTGGTTTGTACGCCACTTCGCACGATGTGACAGTGGCTTCGATTTGCGCCACGTCGCCCTCACGTGTGTCTGACAAGCGGACGATGCGGGTTTCGTCTTCGTAGCGCAAGGGCAGATGTAAGGCCAAATCGATTGCGCGGCTCAAGCCTAATTTGCGCAGGGCTTTTTGCGGAGCGCTTAGGGGCTTAGATGCTGACTGCGTGGCCTGTGGCTCTAAGGTTTTTTTAGGTTTGGGCTTTGCGGGTGGCGGCATGGGCTTTGATTGTGCCTTTGTCCCATGCATTCAACGGGTCACACGACACCTAAAAAGACTGCCAGTGCTCGCTCTACCTGAATCATGGTGGGGCCATCCGCTTTTCCTATGACTGGGCCTAACTTTTCTCGCTGGACTGTGATTGTTTTATCGACCATCAATTGAGAGGTTTTTTGTAATCCATTGCCCTTATTGGGTTGTAGCGTGATGCGTAGCAAAGGAGCGTCAACCAATGAACCAGTGACGGGCAATACTGTTACGGTTTTAAGGTTCTCAAATGCGTCTGTCTGAATAATCAGGGCCGGTCTAGGTTTTCCTAAGTCGCCTTGAAGCGCGACCGTTACAAAATCTCCGCGCTTCATTACTGCCAGCCATCGATATCTCGAACGGCGATGTTTATATCTCTTGCTAAGTCTGTATCGTCCACCTCTACATTCGCCACCAACTGAGCTTGTTTCGCGCACAGGGCTTCAAAGCCCTCTCGTCTCGTATCAGGAACCCAAATTTGCACAGGTCGAAGCCCTTGGGCACGAAGACCGTCCTGTGCTTTTGTACCCTGCTAGAAATTTGAGAAGCCATTGGAAAACCCCACTTAGTTACATGTAACATGGTAGTGATTTGTTGCATGTAACGCAAGCCTTCCTTTAAATTAATAATATAGTTTTATTTTATTGACGTGTATTGCTTACGTCAACTGTGATGGCCATCCTGCGAAAATACCTTTTTCACTTGGAACGGGCCCGTCCTGCCCTCAAGCACATGTCACACACTTACACCCTAGGCGATTTCGATTTCGCTCTACCGCCAGAGCTGATTGCCCAGCACCCTTCTGTTGAACGCAGTGCCTCGCGCTTGCTCGATGGCCGTCCAGGTTCTGCTGTTACAGACCGCATATTCAAAGAATTACCCGAACTTCTTCAATCCGGCGATCTGCTGGTGTTTAACGACACGCAAGTCGTGAAAGCGCGGTTATTTGGCGAAAAGCCAAGCGGCGGCAAGTTGGAATTATTGGTTGAGCGGGTGCTGCCAAATATTGCGGGCGAAGCACCCAATCAAGTGGTTGCGCACATGAAGGTGAGCAAAAAGCCGCCCGCTGGCGCTGTCATGCGCATGGGGCCGCAAGGCAATGATTTCACAGCGACTTATTTAGGACGCTGGCCGGACGAAAGCGGGCAACTGTTCCGCTTTGCTTTTAGCGACGAACCCCACACGCTGATGCAAAAGTACGGACATGTGCCGTTGCCGCCCTACATCACCCACACCGATTCGGCTGAGGACGAGCAACGTTACCAAACGATTTTTGCCAAAGTACCTGGTGCAGCGGCCGCTCCCACCGCGGCTTTGCACTTTGACCAAGGGGTGTTGAATGCGCTTGCCAACAAAGGCGTGCGGAACGCTAACGTCACATTGCATGTGGGCGCAGGCACATTTCAGCCGGTCAAAACCGAGAATCTCTCTGAACACCGCATGCATAGCGAGTGGTACAACATTCCTGCGACTACTGTGCAAGCCATTTCAGATTGCCGCTCACGCGGTGGACGCGTGGTAGCAGTTGGAACGACCAGCGTGCGCACATTGGAGTCTTGGGCAATGACAGGCCAAACTTGCGGTGACACGCAGATTTTTATAACACCAGGGTTTGATTTTCAGGTGGTGGACGTGCTCATCACCAATTTCCATTTACCTAAAAGCACTTTGCTGATGCTGGTGAGTGCGTTTGCTGGGTTTGAGCCTATGCATGCGCTGTATCGGCATGCGATTGCTAAGGGGTACCACTTTTTTAGTTATGGGGATGCGATGCTTTTGGAGAGAAGCAAGAACTAACATTAACAAGATGCTTACATTCAACCTCTTAAAAACCGAAGGCCTTGCCCGCCGTGGCCGTCTGACTTTGAACCACGGCGTGGTCGAGACGCCAATTTTTATGCCCGTTGGCACCTATGGCACAGTCAAAGGCGTGATGCCGCGTAGCTTGCATGAAATGGGCGCGCAAATCATTTTGGGCAATACCTTCCATTTGTGGATGCGTCCTGGCTTGGATGTGATGCAAAGCTTTGGCGGTTTGCATGGTTTCGAGCAATGGCACAAACCCATCCTCACCGACAGTGGTGGCTTTCAGGTGTGGAGTTTGGGTGCGATGCGCAAGATCACCGAAGAAGGCGTGCATTTCGCATCACCCGTGAACGGCGACAAATTGTTCATGTCGCCCGAAGTGAGCATACAAATTCAGACCACGCTCAACAGCGACATCGCCATGCAGCTCGATGAATGCACGCCCTACCAAACCGACGGCAAATTGACCACCGAAGCGCAAGCCGCTCAGTCGATGGAAATGAGTTTGCGTTGGGCCCGTCGCAGCCAAGATGAGTTTGTTCGCCTGAACAATCCCAACGCCTTGTTTGGCATCGTACAAGGTGGCATGTTCGAAAGCCTGCGTCAGGTATCTCTTGAACAACTCGTCGCGATGGACTTTCCCGGCTACGCCGTGGGCGGCGTGAGTGTCGGCGAACCCAAAGACGAAATGCTGCGCATCATGGCGCATACGCCACACCGACTACCCGCGCACAAGCCGCGCTACTTGATGGGTGTCGGTACGCCCGAAGATTTGGTCGAAGGCGTCACGCAAGGCGTTGATATGTTTGACTGCGTGATGCCCACCCGCAATGCGCGCAACGGCACCTTGTTCACCCGATTTGGCGATCTCAAACTGCGCAATGCCAAACATAAAAGCGATCCACGGCCCATAGACCCGAGTTGCACCTGTTACGCATGTGCAGGTACGCCAACATCAGAGGGGGGCGGAGTGTCTTGGAACGACGGAGGACGTGCAGGATTTAGCCGTGCCTATCTGCACCACCTAGACCGCTGCGGCGAAATGCTCGGTCCCATGCTGGCTACGGTGCATAACTTGCATTACTACCTCAACCTGATGCAGGAGGTTAGGGACGCTTTGGATGCAGGGCAGTTTGTTGGATTTGTACAACAATTTAAGCAAGATCGCGCGCTGGGCGTCTGAGTTTCGCTTTATTTATCCTTGCAAATCATGGAATGAAACTCCATAATTGCAAGGATGTTTCATCGTACTTTAAGCACCCGATTAAGCCTTGAGTTGGCAGAGTCACCCGCCGTTGCACTACTTGGGCCGAGACAGGTGGGCAAAACTACGCTCGCGCACGAGGTGGCAGGTTCACGCTCAAGCATCTACCTTGACTTGGAGTCAGAAAAAGACCGCGCCAAACTGCAAGATGCAGAAACTTATCTTGCTGAACATTTGGATAAGCTCGTCATCTTGGACGAGGTTCACCGTGCACCAGGGTTGTTTCCGGTCTTGCGCGGACTGATCGACCAAGGTCGCCGCGCTGGGTACAACAACGGACAGTACCTGTTGCTTGGGTCTGCTTCACTCGACGTCTTAAAGCAATCTGGTGAGACTTTGGCGGGTCGCATCGCCTATTTAGAGCTGTCCGGCCTGACTTTGCTTGAAACCGGAACCGGCAGCCAAGACACTTTGTGGTTACGCGGAGGGTTTCCGGCTAGCTTCACTGCCAACACTGGGCCGGCGAGTATGCGCTGGCGTAACAACTTTATACGTACGTATTTAGAGCGAGACATTCCGCAGTTCGGCCCACGCATAGCCGCTGAAACTCTGCAACGCTTTTGGACCATGTTGGCGCACCACCAAGGCGGGCTACTCAATGTCGCACACCTAGCGCGCAATTTAGGAGTGGATGTCAAAACCGCCCAAAGCTATATCGATCTCATGTGTGACTTGCTATTGGTGCGCCGTCTACGCCCATGGCACACCAACGTAGGCAAGCGCTTAGTCAGAACGCCTAAGGTTTATGTACGCGATAGCGGACTGGTGCATGCATTGCTGAATATCGACACTACGGATGCACTCCTTTCACATATGGTGATTGGAGCAAGCTGGGAAGGCTATTGCATAGAAAACATTTTGGCGTGCGCGCCAGATGGCATTCAAGCTTACTTTTACCGAACAAGCGGCGGCGCAGAAATTGATTTGTTGTTACTCTGGCCAGGCAACGAACTATGGGCCATTGAAATCAAACGTGGCCATGCACCCAAAGTCGGTCGCGGTTTTTATTCTGCGTGCGAAGATTTAAATCCAACTAAAAAAATCGTAGTGTCCTCAGGTCAAGACAATTACCCAATAGGCGCCGATATTCGGGTGATGTCTTTAGAAGATGTTTGTCAATTATTGAATGGCAATATTTAATCAGTTAATTGGGGTCTGACCCCAATTAAATTCCAATTAAATTCTCACGCAGTAAACACCGTCAAAACACCCGTATACCCATACAAATCTTGGTGCGCGATTTCGCCGCCGGCGAAGAAGCCTACTAGGGGTACGTCGCCTAAGGCGCGGCGGACTATGTTGAGTTCTGCGCTGGGGGAACCGAAATGCGGACCGCCGCGTCCGGCGCAGCTGACGTAGATGGCGCCGGCCATGCGGCGTGCGGGATGGGGCTGGTTGTCGGTGTCGGTATTCAACGCACCGGCCAATTCAGCGGTCATCTCTTCTGGCTCTAGGGCTTCGCGAATTTCTGCACCTATGCGCATCAAATCTGCGCGGGCTGCTGCTGCGTTGCGTTGACAAAACGTGAGTTGCATGCCAACTTCTACCGCTTGCGCAATGGCCACCGCTTGGCGGCCGGGATCTAAACCGATGATGTGTCTGACCAACACGGCTTCATCAAATTCACCCGTGCGCTTGATCGATGCATCTTTGGCTTGCGCCAAGCCAACTAAAGTTGCGCGCACTTTGGCCAAGGCGGGCTGGGGCTTAGCAAGATCAATTTGTAAATCACGCACCAATACATCTAATGCTGGTTCGCCATCGAGATGCGTGACCAAATGGCCTTCGCATGCTGTCACCGTATGCACTGGCGCAATCGGCACACATCCTTGCGTCACGCGCGAGATGAGCGCGACGCCGACATCAAAAGCAACACCGCTCAAGCCCCCATGAAACACACCACCCGCTTTGCCCTGACCCGCTATGTTTCCGTCACCCCGCAATGCAAATTGCACAACCTCTGCGCGGCTCGATGCCAAACCGCCAAACACATATCCACTGTCGGTGCGTTGCGCTAGTTCTGTAATCAATTCAGGAACGTCTGGCGTTTGCGCGTCAGCATGGACCAAAGCGGTGTGCGGTATGAATGCGTGAGCACCACCCGAATGCACCAACGGTGCGACGCCACTAAACACTCTGTAATGTTCGCTAGATATATCGCAAAGCATCACGCTCATTGCGGGCTCGTCAAAGTACTCGACATTGTTGGCCGCGATTCCCACACCAACCGTGCCTACCCAATCGGTGACCTCTGGTAACTCTGCACTCAGATAGTCCAAGATCTCTTGCGCATCATGCGCATATTGGTCAGTGATATACAAAAGCCCAAGAGGTGGTGCGCTGGCATATTCAGGTAATGTGAGATGCGCACGCAATTGCGCCAACACCAAACCTGCTGCCATTTGCCACTGCGGATGCGTGGCATGGCCGTAGGGGAATAACTTCATATCTTGTTAAGTCTTGAATGTACGAAAGTAAAAGACGTCAATTTATCGTGAGGCTTTCGTCTTAGATGTAGCGGTCTTTATTGGTGTTTTACGTTTCGCACTTCCAACAGTACTACTGCTTTTATGAGATGCAGTAGTTTTTTTAGCAGGGAAATTTTTTGGCACTGCATTTGTGGCATGCGTACTTGCATGGGTTGCCATGTCTTTCATCGCATGCGTGGCGATATGTTGGAACTGCTCAGTCAAGGCGCCCCACCATTGCGAAGGGTCTACCTTGTTGTCTTTGGTAGCAGTTTTTGCTTGGGGCTTTTCTTCTTCAGGCGCCGCTTGATTTACAGGCTTGACCTTGAGCGACTCCGCCATGTCTTGGAAATTGACATTCATGTTTTGCAAAGTTGACAAGGTCATGCGTTGCACTTCCATCGCTTGGATCGTGGCCGCGATGCCCTTAGCGTTTTGCTCTAACCAAAATTGCACCGTCTTGAGTTCTTGGATGCGCTTATCAATTTCCTTGGGATCAAGCGTAGGAGCCACCCAGCCAGGGACGCCCGTGCCATTTGAAGAGGCCTGAGGTGTGAGGTTTTTTAAAAAATCAAAACCGGGAACGAATTTGGTGAAATCAAAAGCATTGGAATCAGTCATGCAAGGCCTCCTAGGGGCTGGCTGTCAAAGATACAAGCATAAACCCTTGGAGTCATTGCAAAACAAATCAATGCTTGTGATCACCGTGCTGGTGGTTCACTCCCTGTCCAGATGGCGGTTGCACACTCACAGGCACTTGCACGACTTGCTGCGATTTTTTTCCACTACTGTCTTGAAAAGTCAAGGTCAAAGGTACGGCGACATCTTTAGTTAAAGACAATTTCAAGTCCATCAACATGATGTGAAAACCACCAGGTTTTAGATCGACAGCTTTTCCAGCTGGCAAATCAAGACCGTTAGGTAATGCGGACATTTTCATCACGTCTTTTTCCATCTTCATCTCGTGAATTTCTACGATGCCTGCGACTGGTGTGCTTGCAGCGACCAATTTGGAATTTTCTTTAGACGTCACCGTCATGAATGCGCCGGTCGCCTTTTGGCCTTGTACCGTGGCGCGCGCCCACGCATTCGAGATGGTGATAGTTTGAGCTGCAACATGACTTGCAATAAAAAGATGGGTTGTAAGAAGGATGAGGCGTATGAAATTTTTCATGGTTTCCTTAGTTAAGTGAGTTAGTGTTGGTGGTTTACTTGCGAAGGTAGCAACTCCAATAGAGCGGCGGGTGACTTCAGTCCTTTTGTTGAAGTGCCAGAAGATGGAACCTCTGCCCAATCATTGACACCCTTGGTGCATTCCTGTCTTACGTTGATCCAATACGGGCCAGATTTAGTTGGCAAACGTGTCAAGAATGAAAACTCATCAAACTGTTCATTTGGCAGATAAAAGTCTTTGTTGTTGGCTTCCCATTTGATTTCCACCACATCCTCCGTGATGGTTTTGCCGTGGCTCTTAAAGGGCTTTGATAGTGGCTCTTTTTTAATTGTGATGTTCCAGCCAAACTTGGGGCTAGGCTTGGCGCCTTCAAAGCCAGCAGGGATTTTGACAATAATTGCTGTGGTGGGTTCATCCCCACATCCGTGACCTACACGCAACGTAGCTTTGTAATAACTTCCCGCTGCTGCCAATTGATCGGCAAGAACAATATGCGCATTTGCAATTCCAATACAAAGCGCATAGCTCACAAATACTCTTATAAATGTTTTTAGTGAAATCATAGATTTAAACTTCCTTTAGTTATCTTTGCATTAATCAAATTTAGCTTCTAGCCCAACATAAATAGCTCTTCCATCGCCCGGGTAGTAATAACGACCGGTCTGAGCAGAGGCATAAGTAGCGGCTATTGCTGTTGTAGCGGCATACTTTTGATTGGTCAGGTTTCGCGCATCTGCAAACCACGACCATTTTTTATCGATCGCCTGTCCTGCTTTCACACCAAGCAAGGTGTAGCCGTCGTTGTACAAAGTGTTGGCGTTGTCCATCGGCGCTTTGCGCGGCACCCACTCGACTTTTGGCCCAATGTAGGCACCCGCTTTGTCACCAACTTGTTGACCCCAGCGATACAGCACTTCGCCACGAACAATTAAAGGAGGAAAACCAGGCAGTGTATTGTTTCCATAAAAGGCACTATTCACGAACTTGAAGTCGCTATACAAAAGCGCCATTCGGCTATCGATCTTGCGATCGTATAAATGGCTAAGCCCCATCTCTATGCCTTGGTGCATAGATTTAGGGACATTCGTAGTAGTTGCGGTTGAGCATCCGGCAACTACACATGCTGATAAAAACTCGTTTGTTAAGTTCGCACGGTAGTAAGTGATGTCCCAAGCTGTCTGGTGTTTGCCTTCTTGCGCTTGCCCACGTGTTCCTGCTTCAAAAGTAGTGCCAGACTGTGCGCTATACACAGCACTAGAAGTGCCAGCCAGTCCAAAAATAGGCGCTTCGAAATTTCTACTGATACTCGCAAAAACTTGTTGCGCTGTGGCGATATCGTGGGTAACGCCAAAGCGCGGGCTCCACTGTTTATAGGTGTAGTCCATATTATTGGTTGCCAAGGTTGTGTCTGATACCTTGCGCCTTGCTCGGTCATATTGAAGTGCCGATGTCAAAGTTGTTTTTTGTGACAGTTTGTATTTATCTTCAACAAAGAAACTGTCGTTTTTTGACTGCTGGTCATAGTCAGACGTTGCACTACCCGTTGCAACACCTAAATTATTACTAGGCTTAGAAGTTCCTTTTGTAGAGCCGATACTCGGTAAATAGCCATAGCTAATTTGATGCGCATTGAATATGTGTGTTGCCTTGAGATGTCCACCCCAAGTTTTTGCGTTCTGCTGAATGATGACGGTAATAGGGTGCCATAAGGCGTAATTCATTCCATACGCAGCAAATTCGTAAATCGTATTGCCACTTTTAATAGTGGTTTTGTTGGCAATGCGTTGTGTGTCTAAGTCGCGTCGATTATTTGCATCTTCGCGGTATGGATACACACCTGACGATGTGCTGCTGTTAGCAATGGAAGAGTCGCTTTCTAGTTCATCCTTGGTCAGGTACCCAGGTAACTGGGAACGACTTCTGACACTTGCCGCATAAAACCTCGACTCAATATTGCTATCTACTTTGACACCAAAATTTCCAATGAATTTTTGATTCTCCATTTTAGAGTGATCCCTAAATCCATCTTGCTTGGTCTGAGAGCCCGCTACGTAGTAATCCCAGACATTGTTATTTTTTGCGTCCGGCTTCGTAACGCCTGCCGTGCTACCAAATACTTTGTTGTAGCCAAAGCTTCCGAGTTCTACACGCGCCGTGCTTCCTGGGTCACTCCGCCCTGTAGGCGCGACAAAATTCATGGATCCACCTAGCGATGTTGCCCCATACGTAGTTGCATTGGGGCCTCGCAAAACTTCAACATAACGTGAAGCATTTGGATCGACGGTCTGCATATCAAAAAAGCCGTCTGCATAGTTAATCGGTATGCCGTCTTGCAGCACTTTGATGCCGAAGCTGTGGTAGGTGCGACTCAATGCAGAACCGCGAATGGAAATACGCGCCTCTTCTGAACCAAATCTATCTTGAATAAACACGCCGGGTGCTAGCCCCAAACTGTCACTCCAAGTAGATTGCCGGCCCTCTCTAACTTGTTTTAAATCAACGATAGAAGCGCCACCTGGAATTGTTTTGACGTAATCTTTGGCTGCGTCTATCGAGTTTTGTGTACTTGACTCTGATTTGCCAATTACAAGCACCGTTTCAATTGGGGTAGTAGGCGTAGTTTGTCCACTCACTGCGCTCGCGAATACACATGGCAATAAGGCGCATAGGCCTAGCCTTATAAATTTTTCTTTATTCATTCGTTTTCCACTAAAAATCTAGTAAGTTGCCAACAATGTGTTGGCTACCAACCAAAGAACGCACAGCGCTAAACGCGCTATACCCGCTTAAAGATCAAAGGAGGAAAGTAGGCGGTCCGCGCGAAGGCAGTGGCGGAGCCGTAAGAGACGCGATGTGAGCTGCCACAGAAGGCAACAACGCATGCGAGAGAGGTGAGGGTTGGGACAGCGCTGTGTTTAACGCTGGTGGGGGTGCACTGATGCTGGCGCACAAGGGGCAGTCCAAGGTGGACGAGGCGGAAGTAGAACTATCTTCATCGCCTTGCACAACCAATTTCATACTGCCGGTGCTAGTACACACCATATCCATAGCTTTGGGCTGAACTATGGGAGATGCAATGGCCACGCCCACCGACAAAGCAAACCACACCAGCACGAAGCGGATGATGTTTGGAGTGTTGCGCAGATATTGCATGGCAGAGATTCTAAGGGTGTTCAGTTTTAAGCCATTAGTCTGCGCATAGGGCGATTTTCTTTTGCGTACGGTTGATTTCAATCAATACAAACTCATCAGCCCAAGCGCATGATGAAGTCATGCACTTAAGGAGTTGCGATGACATCCACCACCCATACCCCAGGCGCGTCAATTATTCTTGACCGTCTACACACCATGCGCGCCGATTTACTTGCGCAGATCGCCCAGCAACGCGGCGGCACTGTGAGCCGCGCTGAGATGGCAAACGATCACTTTGCGCATAGCGAGGAGACACGCGCAGACACCAACACTGCGCGCGATCTTGAGTTCGCTTTGAACGAGCGCGAAACCGAAGAGCTAGGCGCTATCGACGCTGCTTTGGTGCGATTGCATTCCGGCCACTACGGCCAATGTGTAGATTGCGCTGAACCTATTGCGCCAGCCCGCTTAAAAG
>Ga0209191_1002260_pt1 | contig 12108 bp, 11 predicted proteins | sample S_130626_EF_Meta_FD_187320 | JGI IMG/M metagenome (GOLD analysis project Ga0209191, IMG submission 187320) | Freshwater microbial communities from Lake Simoncouche, Canada to study carbon cycling - S_130626_EF_MetaG (SPAdes) (version 2) | ecosystem: Environmental > Aquatic > Freshwater > Lake ... | reverse complement strand
GCTAGCATAACGTGGCATCAAATCATCTTTAAGGTGAGCTACTTCACGATCCAAAGTAATACTCTCAATACCACGGTGTGCTTTTAGCAAGATGGTGCCACCAGGAGTTTCATAGCAGCCACGGCTCTTCATACCTACAAAGCGATTCTCCACCAAGTCGAGACGACCAATGCCATGCATGCCACCAATACGATTGAGCTCAGCCAATAACTCGTGAGCCTTATAGGCTTTGCCATTAATCGCTACTGGATCGCCCGCGCGGAATTCAATTTCAATAATTTCTGCTGCATCAGGCGCTTTCTCAGGAGAAACGGTCCAGCGCCACATCGACTCTTCAGCCTCTGCATTCGGGTTCTCGAGGTGCCGGCCTTCGTAGCTAATATGTAAAAGATTGGCATCCATGGAATAAGGTGAGCCGCCCTGTTTATGCTTCATCTCAACGGGGATGCCATGTTTTTCGGCATAAGCCATGAGCTTTTCACGGGAGAGTAAATCCCACTCGCGCCATGGAGCAATGACTTTGATTCCTGGCTCTAATGCGTAATAGCCCAATTCAAAGCGAACTTGGTCATTACCTTTTCCGGTAGCGCCATGAGATACAGAGTCTGCACCAGTCTGGCGAGCGATTTCAATTTGGCGCTTGGCAATCAATGGGCGTGCAATGGAGGTGCCTAAAAGGTACTCGCCTTCGTAAATCGTATTGGCTCGGAACATGGGGAATACAAAGTCCCGCACAAACTCTTCACGCAGGTCATCAATAAAAATATTCTCTGGTTTGATGCCAAACTGCAGTGCTTTAGCGCGTGCCGGCTCCAGTTCTTCACCCTGACCCAAATCAGCTGTGAAAGTCACGATTTCACATTGATAGGTATCTTGAAGCCATTTCAAGATCACACTGGTGTCAAGGCCACCGGAATACGCTAGAACTACTTTTTTAATATCAGACATGATTTCTATTCAATCAAAAAAATGAATCAACAAATTACTTAAAAAATTAGTCCAAACGTCCGCAGAGTAAATACTCCATCAAGGCCTTTTGAACATGTAAACGATTCTCAGATTCTTCCCACACAACGCTTTGGGGTCCATCAATCACTTCTGCAGAAACCTCTTCACCGCGATGGGCCGGCAAGCAGTGCATGAACAATGCATCTGGCTTTGCTAAAGACATCAGTTCGTCATCTACCATCCAGTCTTTGAATGCGCTCATGCGGGAAGTATTTTCATCCTCATAACCCATGCTGGTCCACACATCGGTAGTGACTAGATCGGCGCCTTTACAAGCATCCTTTGGATCTGCACAAACGGTAAGGTGCTTCAAGGCTTTATCTGTAAGCCTTGAGCTATCTAGCTGGTAACCTTTTGGCGCAGAAAAGCGAATCTGAAAATCCAAACACTCCGCAGCCTGTATCCAGGTGTAGGCCATATTATTAGCATCACCTACCCAGGCAACTGTTTTGCCCAGAATGGGGCCGCGCGCCTCTACAAAAGTAAAGATGTCAGCCAATACTTGGCAAGGATGGAATTCATTCGTTAAGCCGTTAATTACCGGTACACGAGAATTGGCTGCAAAACGCTCAATAATCTCTTGGCCGAAGGTACGGATCATGATGATGTCCGTCATCCTTGAAATCACCTGAGCAGCATCCTCCACAGGCTCGCCACGACCCAACTGAGTATCGCGGGTATTCAGGTAGACAGCATGTCCGCCAAGTTGATGTACGCCTGCCTCAAAGGATAAGCGGGTACGGGTTGAGTGCTTTTCAAAGATCATCGCCAGCGTGCGATCGTGCAAGGGGTGCCATGTCTCGTAACTTTTAAACTTGGCTTTGAGCCAAGCAGAGCGCTTGAGTAGATAGTCATACTCTTCGCGGCTTAGGTCAGCAAACTGCAAGTAATGCTTAACCCGGCCAGGCACTTGAGGCTTTGCCAAAGATGTCATTGTTGAGCTTTCTACTAGAGGTTTAGCTTGCATTTTTTGTTTGGGCATCGAACTGCACGAAAATAGTTCCTAAAGTCATCTTAAGGCCATCTCAGACTGTTAAGCTAGAGGGCTCAGCATTACTTATTCCTTACAACGATTTCTACGCCAACTTGATCCACAAAAAGCTTTTCATTCAAGGCATTACAACTTCTGGCAAACCTTTTCGTCCCAGTGACTGGGCCGAACGTCTTTGCGGAGTAATGTCTACATTTCGCCCACCAGGCGATACTGGCGATCCCCGCTTCACTTACTCGCCTTATGTCAGGCCAGTGGTAATTGCAAAAGTGACCTGCGTTGTTATCGATACCAGACTAAGAGACCTTGATCCGAGAGCGCTAGACTTTGTCATGAACTTCGCCAAAGACAACAGCCTACCAATCGAAGAGGCCTGCGAATTCGAACCGAATCTGCATTCTCAGTCCTAAAAACAAAAACCCGCTCTGATAAGGAGCGGGCTTAGACCTAGATCAATCTAGAGCCTGCCTAAAACTATATAAGTCTTACGCTGCCATTGCCTTAATGGCTGCAGACAAACGTGACTTCTGACGTGATGCAGTATTTTTATGAGCAATCTTTTTGTCAGCAATCTTGTCGATTGTTGCTTGCGTTGCCGCGAATACTTTAGCTGCAGCGTCCTTGTCGCCAGTTTCAATTGCTTTACGAACTGCCTTAATGGAAGTGCGGAGCTTTGAACGCAAACTAGAGTTGTGCTCGTTCTGTTTTACTGCCTGCCGTGCGCGTTTACGCGCTTGTGCGGTATTGGCCATCTTTAAACCTTGCTATATAAAAATTACAAAATACGGTTAACTAAAATTCGGTGTGGGTTCGCCAGATTTGTAAGCTGACTCACCAAAACCCAAGATTTTACATTAAAGGACTAAAAAAGCCCAGTCGCCTGATAAATAGGGGAAAATTGGCGTATGAATCTGCTTTCTGCCGCCGCCAAGGTGAGCTCCCTTACGATGCTCTCCAGAATCACTGGACTACTACGAGAAACCTTGATTGCCCGTAGTTTTGGGGCCTCGGAGTGGACTGACGCCTTTAATGTGGCCTTCAGACTGCCCAATTTGTTACGCCGACTCTTCGCTGAAGGGGCCTTTTCTCAGGCATTTGTACCTATTTTGGGGGAAATTTCTAGCCAAGGGGATATAAAACAGTCTCAAATCCTCGTAAATGCCGTTGCCACGCTTTTATTTTGGGCTTTGCTGCTGACGGTACTACTTGGAGTCATCGGTGCACCCCTGCTGATTCTGGCTATCGCTACTGGCTTTCAAGGTGGCCCAGCCTATGAAGCTAGCGTAGTGATGACCCGCATTATGTTTCCTTATATAGGCCTGATTTCAATGGTTTCCTTGTCTGCGGGGATCCTCAATACCTTTGGACGCTTTGCCGTCCCAGCATTTACCCCAGTTCTACTCAATTTAGCTCTCATTGGTAGCGCAATCTTTTTGGCACCCCACCTTGAGCAACCCATTTACGCACTTAGTATCGGCGTTCTTTTAGGCGGTTTCTTGCAATTGGCGATTCAGGTTCCAGCACTTTCTCGCCTTGGCTTGTTGCCAAGAGTAGGCCTTCTGCCCGGAGCAATCAAAACAGCAATCCAAAATCCAGACGCCCGACGGGTCATGAAATTAATGGGGCCTGCAGTATTTGCAGTATCAGTTGCCCAAATTTCTCTCATCATCAATACGAATATTGCTTCACACCTACAGACAGGCAGCGTATCTTGGCTATCCTATGCTGATCGCTTAATGGAGTTTCCGACAGCGCTATTGGGTGTTGCATTGGGTACTGTCCTACTCCCTAGCCTAAGTAAGGCAAATGCGAATAATGATTTAACTCATGCTGGCGAACTATTGATCTGGGGATTGCGGCTTACCTTTTTACTTGCAGCGCCTTGCGCAATTACTCTATTTATCTTTGGCGAGCCTCTTGCAGCAGTCTTGTATCACTACGGAAAATTTACCGCTCTAGACGTTTTGATGACACAACGCGCATTGGCGGCCTATGGTGTTGGACTCATTGGTCTCATCTTGATCAAAATCCTAGCCCCAGGGTTTTACTCGCGCCAAGATATCCGTACGCCAGTCAAAATTGGTTTACTCGTTTTAGTAGCTACACAATTAGCCAATCTAGTTTTTGTACCTTGGTTCGGACATGCTGGACTAGCCCTCTCAATTGGCGCTGGTGCCTGTCTCAACGCAACACTACTTTGGGTGGGTCTCCATCGACTTGGCGCCCTTCCTAATGCTGCATGGTTGAAATATTTAAGCCAGTTACTCATCGCTTTAATCCCTTTTTCGCTCCTCCTGTATTACGCAGCCAATACCCATGACTGGATTGCGCTTCAGCAAACTCCCTGGACAAGAATTGGCTTGCTAGCGGCTTGGCTTGGAGCTGCCGCGGTAATTTACTTTGGAGCCCTGGGTCTTGTTGGCATCCGTTGGCAAAAATTCCTACGTCATGCAAAATAGCTGATATGCCAACACAACAACTTGACTACTTCACCTCACTGGTTGCTGAGGATGAACATTTCCCCTTGACCGAGGCAGCAGTCGCGGTAGCGCAACATGCCTATCCCGATCTGGATGTGCAAGGCGTACTCGATAAGATCGATCAATGGGGCAATAAACTCAAAAAACAAATTACTCCAGATACGCCACCGATTCAGCGTCTGCAATTATTGAAGCATTTCTTTTATCAGGAGCTAGGGTTTGGCCCTAATCCGAATGACTTCTATGCCCCTGAAAATTCATATTTACATCAGATTATTGAAAATCGTCGCGGCATTCCGATCTCATTAGCTGTATTAATGATGGAGCTTGGCCAACAAATTGGCTTAAATATTCGTGGCGTCTCTTTCCCTAATCACTTCATGATGCGCATCTCTTTGCAACAGGGTGAAATTATCATGGACCCCTTAACCGGTGATTCTCTATCCAAGAATCAATTACAGGAAATGCTTGATCCCTACCTCGATGCCAAAGGCTATCGTGGTGAACTCAGCTTACCGCTCAATATTTTCTTGCGCGCCTCTAGCCCTCGAGAAATCCTTTCCCGCTTTATGAGAAATCTCAAAATGATTTACTCAGAGGATGAGCGTTGGGAGCGTCTGCTTGGTATTCAAGAACGCTTAGTGATTTTATTGCCTGACTCAACCGAAGAGATTCGCGACCGCGGCTTAATCTTTGCGCAACTAGAATATATACGCCCAGCTATAGTTGACCTGCAGCACTACTTAAGTGAGATGCCGGGGGCTGAAGATGCGGCAGATATTCGTGAACATATCACTACGCTTGAGAGCCAAACCAAGTTGCATTAAGTCATCAAACTCAGCAATCCCCATAACGATTCCTAATTACTGATTCCTGGCTCCTACTACTTATTTCTTTTTCCGCTGAAAAATTTTATATAGGGCAGCCAATACAACAGGAATAGCAGCAGCGCCAATGCCAATCAACACAATGACATTGAGGTTTTGGCGAATGATCGGAATGTTGCCAAAGAAGTAGCCGGCCACTACCAACCCGAATACCCATAACAGTGCGCCAGTAATATTGAAAAATTGGAAGCGTGAAAAATTCATTTCCGATACGCCAGCTACAAAAGGTGCAAAGGTACGAAAAATCGGTAAAAAGCGCGCCACAATAATGGTTTTACCGCCATGCTTTTCATAAAAGGAATGGGTTTTGCGCAGAGCCGCTTGATCGATCCAGCGTGATTGACTGGTAAAAATCTTTTGCCCAATCCAACGGCCAATAAAGTAGTTCACAGTATTGCCAGCAATTGCGGCGACTAACAATCCAATGCAAAGAGTCCATAGATTGAAATGCTCGGTAGCGCAGTAAGCACCGGCAATAAATAGCAAGGAGTCCCCCGGCAAAAAAGGAGCGATCACTAAACCAGTCTCCGCAAAAACGATGGCAAAGAGCAAGCCGTAAGCCCAGTAACCGTATTGCTGAATCACCACGTCTAAGTGGCGATCAATGTGCAATAGCAAGTCGCCTAACTGCAATAAGGTATCAATCAACTGGCGCTCCTTTATGTTTGCAAGGATATTAACAGGCTGACAATACAATCCGCAGCATTTCATTCTTATAATGAGACATGCATACTGAACCTCACATTCAGCCTACGCATTTACCCGATATGTCACCCATACTATGTATTGTTGGCCCCACAGGCGTAGGCAAAAGCTATCTGGCCATGTCTTTGGCGGAGTACGCTAAAACTATTGGTCTTACCGTTGAGTTAATTAGCATGGACTCCGCCCTGGTATATCGCGGATTAGACATTGGTAGTGCTAAACCAAGCAAGGCAGAACAAGCTGCAGTTCAGCACCACCTCATTGATATTTTAGAACCCACTGATTCATATTCAGCAGCGCGCTTTGCGAACGATGCCAAAAGACTCTGTGAAGAAATTGTGGCACGTGGAAATATTCCCGTTGTCGTTGGTGGCACGATGTTGTACTGGCGAGCCTGGGCATATGGGCTCTCTTCTTTGCCCCCTGCTGATCCAGAAATTCGAGCCCGCCTAGATGCACAGGGTAAAGCGCTTGGTTGGCCCGCGATGCATTCTGAATTAGCCAAAGTGGATTTCATTACTGCCGCACGTTTGCAAGCCAACGATTCTCAACGAGTGCAACGCGCTTTAGAGGTTTATGAAATTACTGGCAAACCCATGTCTGAACTATTAGCGGAGTCTCCAAGTGAAGATGGTAGAGAAGGGTCTACCATTCCCGAATGGATTGATCTGGTATCACTGGAGCCAAGTGATCGCTCCCGCCTGCATCAGAATCTGGAAAAACGGTTTGATGAGATGCTGGTCGGGGGATTACTAGAAGAAGTTGAGGTGATGAAAAAAAATCCAGAGCTTCATGCCGACTTACCTGCTATTCGCTCGGTTGGATATCGACAAATCTGGGAATATTTGGACGGTAAAGTCGATTGCGCAGAAATGCGCTACAAGGCTCTAGCAGCTACAAGGCAATTAGGCAAAAGACAACTCACTTGGTTGCGAGCCATTGCTGGAAGAAAGACATTTGACCCGTTCAACCCAGCTGAGTTAAACGCGGCCCTAGAATACTGCAAGCAAAGCCTAGGTAAATAGGCTTTTACTGGGTATCAAATAACGATAGTTTGTGGTGCGCCAGCAGGACGTTCTACAACCTCGCCAACCATCCAAGCATGTAAACCTTCAGCCTTGAGGGATTGGATTGCAGTGTCAACTTGATCAGCAGACACAATTACCACCATGCCAATACCACAGTTAAATACGCGCACCATTTCTGCATCGGCTACGCCACCCTTCATCTGCAACCAACGGAACAGCTCTGGCATTTGCCAGCTATCGCGATGCAATACTGCTTGAGTATTTTCAGGAAGTACTCGAGGTACGTTATCTACAAGACCGCCTCCAGTAATGTGGGCCATGCCCTTTACATTAATCTCAGAGATCAGCTTGAGGAGTGGCTTTACATAAATTTGTGTGGGGGCCATCACAACATCACCTAGCGGACGACCGCCCAAGTCATCGGTTGGTTTAGCATTAGCACGCTCAATAATTTTACGAACCAATGAGTAGCCATTGGAATGCGCTCCACTAGAGCCAATTGCTAAAACCACATCGCCCGGCGAAATTGTTGCCCCACTAATAATTTTGGATTTTTCAACTGCACCAACAGCAAACCCAGCCAAATCGTATTCACCAGGAGGATACATACCAGGCATCTCCGCAGTTTCACCGCCGATGAGGGCGCAGCCAGCGAGCTCACAACCCTTGGCAATGCCACCCACTACAGTTGCAGCAGTATCAACAGATAACTTGCCGCAAGCAAAGTAATCTAAGAAAAAGAGGGGTTCAGCACCTTGAACCAAAATGTCATTCACGCTCATGGCCACTAAATCCTGGCCGATCGTATCGTGACGATTCCATTCAAAGGCTAATCTGAGCTTTGTACCAACACCGTCAGTACCGGAAACCAAAACGGGCTCCTTGTATCGTTTTGGCACCTCAAATAGGGCGCCAAAGCCGCCAATCCCAGCTAATACACCCTCACGCATGGTTTTCTTGGCCAAAGGCTTAATGCGATCCACCAAATCATCTCCAGCATCAATATCGACACCAGCGTCACGGTAGGAAAGGCCTTTTGAGGAAGAATCGGTAGATGAGGTCATGGCAGAGATAGAAGATTAGTAAGAAACGCTACTTGGTCGGTAGAATCATTGAATTCTAGAGGATTCGAGCAAGATGGCTGAAATTTTTACCCCTTTTCTAACTGCATTTATTCTGGCTTATGCTCTGCGCCCAGTTTGTCTGTGGCTTGAGAGGCATCACCTGCCCCGCGCAGCGGCTGCTGGGATTGCCATGATTATTGGTCTGGCAGTCCTATTTTCGATTTTGACCCTCTTCATTACCCTCCTTAAAACTGAAATTCCCCTCATTAAGGCTCAGTTTCCAGATTGGATCCAAAACACCCAATCCTGGCTTGGGCCCAAATTAAATGAACTCCATATTAGTTTTGACTGGGCTTCGCTCAAGACCAGCGCTACCCAAAAGATTACCGAGCATCTCAACGATAACTCTGATGCACTCATGTCCTCCACTCTGGAGACAGTATTAACGTCTGGCAGCTCTGTAATTGCAGGCTTCGTCAATGCTGTTTTGATCTTGTTTGTGATGTTTTATCTCCTGATTGACTGGGATCACTTCTTTAAGCTTGTCAGAAAAATGGTGCCGCTTCGCGCACAAGATACTGTGCACCACCTGGCTATGCATGCTGATGGCTTACTGTCTCAATATCTCAGAGGCATGCTCATTGTGATTTCTATCATGTCCGTTTTCTATAGCGTTGGTTTAAGTGTGATTGGCATTCAAGGTGCTGCCGCCTTAGGTGTATTTACTGCAATCATGATTGTGATTCCCTACATCGGGATTACTTTAGGCTTTACCTTGGCAGTCCTTGCAGCCCTTTTACAATTTGGTCCTGGCGGCGCAATCATTGGCGTCATAGTGATATATGCACTTGGTCAATTCATTGAAGGCTTTTTCTTAACACCGCGCTTGGTTGGTGAGCGAATTGGATTACATCCAGTCGCAGTACTCTTTGCCCTGCTGTTATTTGGCAAATTATTTGGATTCTTTGGAGTGCTTCTAGCACTCCCTATCAGCGCAGTCGGCTTAGTGTTGCTTCAGTATGGATGGTCTCGCTATACCCAAAGCCCGTGGTACCAAAAGTAAATTTCTGCAGCAATGAATAACTCTCCGCTGCCACGGCAATTTGCGCTCGATATTAGTCATACACCTACGCCTAGCTTAAATAATTTTTTAGTCGGCGAAAATCTCGCACTTCACTCTACCCTGCAAGATCTTGTGAAATCTTGGCAAATCAATTCCCCAAAACCTTCCAATGAAAATCCTCTAAATCAGCGCTGGATGTATTGGTGGGGGCCGGAAGGCTCTGGTCGTACCCATCTACTCAGCGCAATTGGTAGCGCAGCACATGGACTCGGTCTGGAATATATCTCCCTGACACCTCATGAGCCAATCTCCTGGGTTCGCCTAGAGGAGCGACTCCCCTCTCTGAGTTCTAGTCATCAACCCTCCGTAATTACCGTAGACGACGTGGACCGCCTTGATGAACGTCTCGTTGCCTCTCTGTTTCGGGTTCTGAATGAAATCCAAGGCAGTAAGGCTATCCATATTTTTATGGCCGGTAATGGTGCTCCTGGCACACTCAAGCTCAGAGAGGACCTGCGAACCCGCCTGGGATGGGGTTTAATCTTTCAAACCCACCTTTTGGGCGATGATGAGAAAATACAAGCAATACAGCAAGCGGCGGAGGCGCGTGGCTTGGTGTTATCGCCAGATGTCCTACCTTGGCTTCTCAATCGCTTTTATCGGGATATGCCCAACCTGATGGCCTTAATAGATGCTTTGGATGCTTATTCACTAGAAACAAAACGTGCTGTCACTTTGCCTCTTGTTAGAGAGCTTTTGCAGCCTAAATAAATATTAATGACTCAATTAGCACTGTTCGATTTAGATCACACCCTCCTTCCCTGCGATAGCGATTATGAATGGGGGCAGTTCCTGGCTCGCATTGGTGTAGTGGATGGCAAATACTATGCTCAGCAAAATGAGCGCTTCTATCAAGACTACAAAGATGGCAAGCTCAATATCCAAGAATTTCTACGCTTTGCTTTAAAGCCTCTCTCAGAACATTCTCGCGCACAACTGAAAGAATGGCATGACGCCTTCATGCAAGAAGTCATTACCGGTCAGCTCCGTCAGCAAGCAGTCGATCTAGTGAAACGCCACCAAGATGCTGGCGATCTTTGCTGCGTTGTCACCGCAACAAATAGCTTTGTTACACGACCTATCGTAGAAAGTTTTGGTATCGAACATCTCGTAGCTACAGAACCCGCTACCGTGGGAGATAACCCTCTTGCCAATTTCACTGGAGAGGTAAAGGGAATTCCAAGTTTTCGGGAGGGGAAAATTCAACGGGTCGATGATTGGCTTGCCAGCCAAAATTTAGCTTTAGATCAATTGCCCCAAAGCTATTTTTATTCAGACTCCCTGAACGATTTACCCCTGCTGGAAAAGGTCAGTAATCCTGTTGCCACCAATCCAGATGCTCGCCTCCGTGATGAAGCTACAAAACGCCACTGGCCCATACTTGAACTGTTTGCATGATTACCAAATTTATTAATCGTATTTTGCGTCGCGACCCTATGGTCCGACATACCGCCGCCCATACCTCGGGTGTGGCAAAACGGGTTCCCAAAAAATCCCATCGTATTGACCCCCACCTTCTCTCTAAAAATGCAGTAAAGGTAACGGACACATTGCAACAAGCGGGCTATGAGGCTTTCATTGTTGGTGGTGCAGTACGAGATTTAGCCTTAGGTATTAGCCCAAAAGATTTTGATGTAGCCACCAACGCAACACCTGATCAAGTACAAAAACTATTTCGTAAGGCGCGACTTATTGGTCGTCGCTTTCAAATTGTGCATGTCACCTTTTTTGGCAAAGGCCAACCTGAAATTATTGAGGTATCGACCTTCAGAGCCTTGCTAGAAAACGCTGGGGAGCATGTAGCTGAAAATGGTCGCATTCTGCGGGATAACGTTTGGGGCAGTCAGCATGAAGATGCTGCGCGCCGAGACTTTAGTATCAATGCGATGTATTACGACCCTGCTACTGAAACCGTACTCGACTATCACGGTGGTATGGCGGATATGCAGAAGAAAACCTTACGGATGATTGGTGACCCTGCTAAACGCTATCGCGAAGATCCGATTCGCATGATCCGTGCAATTCGGTTTGCTGCCAAAACAGGTTTTACCTTGGATGCCGCTACACGCGCGCCCATCGCAAAACTAGGCAAGCTCATTCATGATGTTCCTTCAGCGCGGCTGTTTGATGAAATTCTCAAGCTCCTCATGTCTGGATATTCATGGGCCGCCATTCAAGGATTAAAAGATGCGGGGCTGCATCACGGCCTTCTTCCCTTGCTTGACCATATCCTTGATGACAAAGCGGAATCCAAAGAGGCGAATGATTTTGTACGGATTGCTTTAGCCAACACTGATGAGCGCATTCAATCTGGCAAAAGTGTTTCAGCTGGATTCTTATTCGCCAGCCTACTATGGCCAGATCTCCTGAGTAATTGGAAAAAGAATATTGCTAAAGGGATTTCCAATATCCCCGCATTGCATGATGCAATGGATGAAACGATAGCCAGTCAAAGTAGTGGTATGGTCATCCAGCGTCGTTTTGAGAGTGACATGCGAGAAATCTGGTCCATGCAACCGCGCTTTGAAAAGCGCGTCGGACGCTACCCTTACCGCCTAATTGAATCCCCGCGCTTTAGAGCAGGCTATGACTTTATGCTGTTGCGTTGTGCTACTGGTGAAAGAAATCCCGCTTTAGGTGAATGGTGGACTCACTTTATTGAAGTAGACCCAGACGGCCAAGAAGCATTAATGGCCAGTGTTAAAAACGAGTCTAGCAATAGTGCCTCCCCCACCAAGCGACGCCGTCGCAGAAAAGCTAAAGTCACTACATCCACTGAGGGTGAAGCAAGCTAAGCAGACTTGAGAAAAATTCAGTAAAGT
>Ga0209191_1002259_pt1 | contig 12111 bp, 15 predicted proteins | sample S_130626_EF_Meta_FD_187320 | JGI IMG/M metagenome (GOLD analysis project Ga0209191, IMG submission 187320) | Freshwater microbial communities from Lake Simoncouche, Canada to study carbon cycling - S_130626_EF_MetaG (SPAdes) (version 2) | ecosystem: Environmental > Aquatic > Freshwater > Lake ... | reverse complement strand
CCCATCGCGTAGCCCTGCTGGCCGAGGCCACCCAACTGCTGGCCCAACTGTTGAACAGCCTGACGATTGGCCTGCTCTGCGCCAAGACCCACGCCCTGCTGTTGCTGGGCCGTCTGGAGAGCCTGCTGGTAACCTTGTTGATACAACGGAGCGATAGCTTGAGCCTGTGCAAGGCCCTGTTGCCCGCGCAGAGCCTGCCGCTGTAACCCAGAACGGTCGCCGCCAAACGCCCCAGCCCTAATGGATTCCGCCTGCTGTTGAGCAAGCTGCTGGCCCTGCTGTTGCCCTAAAGCCGCCTGCGTAGCTCCCACAACGCTTTGGGTATAGGGGTTCATATAACGGCCAACCTGAAGCCCCTGCGGGTTCACGGGGGCAGCGCCAGCGAGAGCCGCGCCCGTAGCAGCGCCGATGTAATTGGCTCCACCTTGCTGGGCCCCCAAAAGGCCCTGCGTCGCCGCCCCGTAATAAGGCTGGGCCAATTGGGAGGCCGCGCTAGTGTTTTCAATTCCTGCCGTCTGCGTAGGCGTCAGGGGGGCAACAAACTCGCCACCGTATTGCTGGAAAGGTTGCTGGGCAACATTCTCCGCGCGGGCGTTGACAGCATTGTACCGCGCCAAAACCTCCGGCGGGATCGACACCGATTGGGTTGATGTAGATGACTTCCCACCGCCCATATTGATTACTCCGCAGCAGCCGGGTATGCACCCGTCTTTGCATTATACAGGAAAAACGCGCCACTTGGTTTCCCAAATTGGCGCTCATATAGACGAACTTTGGCTTCCGTGCGGTGGTCCGACAGAACGCCGATGATCAAAGGAATCCCAAGTTCATCGGAGGTCTTCTTCGAAAACTCACACAACCGCCGAGCCCGCCCCCCTTTGGCACTGCGATAGTTAGGATGGATGAAGATTGCTTTTTCCTCAAGCACTTCAGCATCTGAATACCACATTGTGCCGATCCTGAGAAGGATCGCGCCCTCTAAGCCGCCGCCCTCGTCTTGAATGATGCCAACCAGCCCCCTATCAAGGTTGAGCGCGGGCCATATCTCGGCTAGCAGCTTCTGCGGGTTAGGATCAACAAACCCATTTTCGTCACATGCCTGCATTGCCAGATCCATCATGGGATGGACATCATCCGGCGTTCCAATCCTGACCCCAAAATTTTCAAACATAGTTCATTGCCCCTAAGTTGCAATCCCAGCGACGTTCTGGTAAGTTGGCCGCATGGAACATTCTTACCTTCTTTCCGTACTCTCCTATGACACCCAAACAGGGGTTTTTAAATGGGCGTTGCCTCGCCCTAAGATACAAGTTGGAAACACTGCGGGCTACCTTAAAAAGAACAAAGGATATGTCTACATTGAAGTAGACGGGAAGTCCTATTCTGCTCACCGGCTTGCGTGGTTTTATGTAACCGGAGAAATGCCCAAAAACCAAATTGACCACATCAACAGAAATAGATCTGACAACAGATTCCAAAATCTTCGTGAAGCAACGAGTGGGCAAAATCGGGCGAATAGCAAAACAAATAACATGCACGGGTTGAAGGGAGTGAGGCGATTGCCGTGGATGAAAGATGGAGACAGATGTTGGCAAACTCAAATTACGCATCAAAAAAAAGTTCTTTATATTGGGTGTTTTTACACCAAAGAAGAGGCCCATCAGGCGTATTGCGAAGCTGCAAAAAAACTGCATGGCGAGTTTTTTAACCCCTAATTTTTCTTTGGACCGGGCAATTTCCGAAGCGTCTGAACTGTTTTGGCCCGCATCAGTTTGACAAAGCTGTCCAGTTCTCTGTGCCCCAGATCGATGTTCCCGCCACCGATGCGCGTCACATCTTCAGGGTGAATAACATATTCACCACCAGCAGCAACGATGGGGACGGGCGGGGAGGATGGTAGATTTCTCCCACCCAATGCCTTGCCCGGCAAACCTAATTGAGCATCAGCGCCCGGCATGCCAGCCATATCAGTCATTGGCGTGAAGATCGTATTGGCAACCTTGAACCCGGCTTCCGTGTTCCCCTCGCCCATTGCAGAAATGATATCTGCTGGGATGACGTAGGAGCCAGAGTGGACATGCATGGGCAGATGATCGGTGCGGCCAGCGACAGGGCTGCGGATAGGGCCAACGTGGATCTTCTCGGTCATAGGGGGGGACAATAACCCACCGCCAGCCGCGCGACGTTTGCGAGACTCACTAAGAGCAATCGCTACAGCCTGCTTCTGCGGGTAATCCGATTTCATCAGTTCCCTGATGTTGGAACCCACAACAGTATTGGAGGAACCCTTTTTCAGCGGCATGGTTTACCCCGGAGAATAGGTGACGTTGATGGATTGACCTGTCCCCGGCGTAACCACCAAGCCCGCTGAGAAGACTTGTCCTAATTTAACAATGCCAACTACGGCTGGGATTGCGCAAAGAGCATTAGCTGCTGCTACTGTACTGACAGCTCCGGTGTTGCTGATAGTCCCGGAAGTTGTGCCAGCGACAACAACCACAAAATTTACGAGATAGCCTTTTCCAACGTAAATCACTGTGGCGGCAGTAATCGTAGCAGAAGTTTGCGTTCCAAGGCCCCGAAGCGTTCCCTGTGACAAGTTATTGATGCCGACAACGCCGTTCTTTTGTACGGTAAGAATGTCATCAAGAGATGCGGGCATCAGAATTTCCCGTCAGGTTGGATGCGGTAGCGGATATTCCCCAATCTCCAGAACGAGCCAATGTCATTACTCTCAATGCGAATTGAGACCAATCGGCCACGGAACCGGGGCGTGATGAATGTCGTCGCCTGCGTCAGCGTATAAGGCCCGTAGGCGATAGGTGTCTGGCCGGGGTAGTCGGTCACATAGAACGTCAGCAGAATATTAGCGCCCTGCGTCCCATCAAAGTATCCCCATTTCATGTCAGGCCAAACTTGATCAATGAAACTTTTAACATCCGCCTCCGTTAGGGTGAAATAGCCCGTCTGGAAATAGGAGTTCATTGCCACGCCATCGGCGTCTTTGGAAGTTTCGTGCTGGTAAAGGTACTGGTTTAACCCTGCCCCAATTGGAGGCCCAAGAACCGATTCGTTGATCCATGCGGAACGGGCTACATAGGGGTTGGCGGTGGAATTGAAGCCGTAGTCCCATTGGTCAAGGATGACGCTATATTTGACGTAGCCGTAGTTTTCGCCGCCATTTCCGTTTGTGGGGAAATACCAAGTAATCTCACCAAAGCGAGAGTTGGGGGCAATCCTGATGCGGTCTAGATTAGACGTATCCAAATCCTGAAAGACAACATCCCAGATCGGGCATTTGATAGGCTCGACGCCACCCCCTGCAAGCCTGTAGAACTGGCTCTGGCCCATCCAGTAAACAATGCCGTTCATAGATCCGGCTGCTTTGCGCCCTATAAGACCGCAGCCAGTGCCAAGCTCGTTGAACTGATAGACATAGGGTGGCCCAACGTACTGCATGGCAAAGATGCCCAAGTCAGTCCATAGGAGGCCCTGTTGGGGGCCCTGAATACATTGAACAAGGCGCGAACCCTTGGGTATGCGGTAGCTGCCAGCCTGATTGGTAATAGTTGCGGTCCAATCATCGTAGTTGTCAACATCGCACCAGCGTACCAGCAAAGGATCTGTGATGCCGGTAAACGTAGACCCCCAAGCAATGATTTGGCGCTGCGGCATGGCAACGAATACGCCCTGATTTACCGATGGCGCAGCAACAATAATTTCAGCAACCGCTGTGCCTTCCGTGGGGTTCCATGTGTAAATAGGGCCGCCAAGGGGGTTGGCGATTAGGACTTCACCCCAATTGTCCAACGTCCAATCAGTCGCATTAATCGGAACTCCCCGATAGGATGCAGGAACAACGCCGCCATAACCGTAAAACCCATAGCCAGCAACACCGTACCCAACGCCCGGAGGGTATGCGCCAACGCCATTATGATAGAGGAAGTGAACTTGCCCACCGTTCATGGAGGCCGACGTGGAAGATGTCGCAGTCGTAGATGCGGAAATTATAAAAACATTGGCGCTTGTGACGCTCAAGACTGTGTAATTCCCGTATATCGTGCACCCACCAACTGATGTGGCAATCAAGACGGGGAAGGTATCGCCAGCCAAATAGCCATGATTATTCAATGTCACCGAGACAGCGCTAACCGCATTAACAGTGGTGAACAGAGCAACAGCGCCGCCATTGTTGACAGTCGAAGTGGCAAGATTGCCAGCATAAATGGTGTATTGGTTCACATTGAGAGACGGGTTGAATATTTGATATTGTCCAAAAAGAACAATCCCGCCGATGCTAATTTGCGTTTGAATATCAACAACATAGTAATCATTTGTGCCACTGTTAGCATCAACAATGACAACCGCATTGCTGCCGGAAGTTGTACTGAAATCAATGGTAGTGTTCTCTACAGTCTGCTCAGGCGTGATGTCTTGGCTTCCGCCAGAGATGATGATCCCAAGTGAATTGCCACCGCCAGTGATTGTCCCGCCTGAAACATAAGCAGTTGTTGTGGCGCTGGCATACGAAACACTAGTCGATGTAGCAGCCGTGACAACATAGGTGCCATTGTAGCCGTTTGGATTTACGCTGCTAACAGTGATCCGTTGATTGACATTAAATATGAACGGGCCAGTGAACGTCAGGGTGGCGGTTGTGCCGTTGCCGCTTGCGCCTGTGACAGTAATTGCGTCAATGCCAACAGCGCCAACAGCCAAATAAGAGTTGGCGTTGGTGTCTTCCCAAGCCCATAGAGCGCGAACCGTTGAGCCAATTTGGGCTGCGTAAAAGCGCGTCCACCCACCAAGTTTTTGGACTAGACCACCAAGAGTCCGATCCGGGATAAACCGAACAAGCTGGCTCTGCGAGATTGCAGCCTCATTGAGAGCGGGCGTCTTATTGACATCCACTCCGGGCATAAGCTTGAGGGCGGCATGGGGCATGGCTTAACCCCTTGTCGGTGTGGCAACAGTTGCAGGGCTTTGCGATGACCATCCAGCAGCGTCAAACTTTTTGCGCGCCTCCTCAACAATGGCGCTCTTTAAGAGGGCTTGATATTGGCTCTCGTAGGTAATAGCCATTTGAGGGTCGTCGTTAGCTCTGCCAAAATTGCGCTGATATGCGCTAATATAGATCATGCTCGCCATGATAAACACATCAGGCAGATACAGGCTGATGAACGTCGAAGTGTTTGTCGCGGACAGGCTGTTGGGACGATAAGTGCCTACAACTTCAACCGGATACGCTTGATCTGGAACTGGCCCAACAAAAAAAAGTGTCTCGTTGAAAGGCACGAAATATTCGGGCTTCCCACGGTTGGCCGTCAAGGATGACCCATATACGGCATCCAAAAATTCTTTGGTTGTGGGCAGCAACGGTGTACGAACACATGCATCGGGATTGGTTGTAGAGGCAGCATTTCCGCTGGCGTCAGTCAAAAGGTTAATCTGCTCGCTGACGACAAATGTCCCCGACGCAGCATCCAAATTTGACGCCAAGTTGATGTTGAACGACAAGTTCCTATTGCCAGCAGTCAGGACAAAGCTGACGCCGTGCAGGGACGTGGACGTAAACATGAAGTCAATGTCACGATACATCCGATTTTCGGCGTAGGTGATCATCTGAGGGAGGATCGTGACGTAGGCAGCGTCAGTCTCCGCTACGACAGCCATCGTGGCGATTTGGGTGACGTACTGCGAATATGTGAGGCCTGTGGTCATAGCTAACCCCGTGATCCGCCCTTTATACCACTGACGAGCCGTTTACGCCATGCCAGAGGCTTTGTCCTTGACCTCGGCCACGCGGCGGCTCCAGCCCTTCCCAAACGTCTCAAAGGTCGGCAGGCGCTTGAGGAAGTCGAGGCGCATGTCGCAGAGGGCGTCAACCACCTGCTCGGGGTCACACTCCCTGATCGCGCCCATAGACTTTGGGCCAAGAACCCCGTCTACCGTGACGCCAGCAATCTCTTGCAAGAACTTTGCCGCCCTGCCAACGCCGGAGTTCACCGCCAAGTCGTAGGCGGCGTAGTCCACGCCATTGGGGAGTTGGTCGCCCTTGATCTTGTCCCAATACATCGCCTTGTAGAAGGGCTTCACCACTTCGGGCGTGAGCTTGCGCATGAAGGCCTCGTCCACGGGCTTCCCGACGTAGCCTTCCCAAGCCGATTTTGTAACGCCCAAGTTGGTCATGCCCCCCGGATCTTTTGGATGGTTTATAAAACCCCCCTCATGAGCAAGCACCATCTCAAAGCTGGCGTCCCAATTCTCTTGCATGTCACTTGTCCTTTGCAGCAAGGAGGTCGTTCTTGGCCTTAGATCCGGCGGACGAGCCGTAATAGAAGTTGACCACGCCGGTCCACGCCGTCCCCAAGGCGCCCAACATCATTAGGAGCGCCTCCGTGCCCGTCTGCGGCATCCCCATCACCAGCATCCAAACCAAGATACCAAAAAACCCAACTGTAATGACAATTGCCAAAAGTTTGGGAACCCAGTCCTTGGTTTCACGCTGCATCTGCCGGGCGCTGTCACGGTCTCCAGCAGCAATGCGCTCAAGGTCGATGTCCAGAGACTTCATCTGGACCTTGAAGTCGGCGTCAATCTTCTTGATGGCGGCAAGCTGGTCAGGCGTTGCAGATGCCATGGCCTCGGAGATCTGCTCCTCAGTGCCGTCTTCATGCCCGAAGAGGGCACTGGATAGGGTTTTGACGGCAACACCAGCCAGCGGGCCACCCAGAGCCGTTGCGATGGACGGGGCCAGTTGACCAAGTAGGGGGCCAAATTGCTTCAGTAAGTCCATCCTACTTTCCCTTTTCCAGCAGTGTGATGCGTTTGTCGAGCGCGGCAATCAATTGCGCCGTATCAAAACGGATTGAAGCGCGGGCAGCCGCAGCGTCTGCCACCATGTCCATGCGGCTCTTCTCAATTGCAGACATTGAACGCTCACGGTCCAGTGTCATGGCGGCGCGGGCAAGGGCGCTCTCCTTCTCAACCTTGGAGATTTGATCGCTCAGATTCTCGCGGATCTGCGCCATGTCGATAGTTGTGCCTTGGGGAGGGATTGCCTTGTTGTCTGAGTTAACGACGACAGCGATCTTGGACTTCAATTGGATGATTTCGTTGTTAGCACCGGATAGGGCGCTCATGAGGTAGACAACGCAAGAGAACAGGATTGGGATACCCGCGAAGGTGATCTTCTCGACCAGTGCGCCCTTGCTGGCACTCGCAGCCATCTCAATGGCGAACTTTTCCTGTTTCTCTTCCGTTGTGCTCATTTGTCAGCCTTTCCGTCCAGCTTGTCATAGATGCGCTGGAACATCGTCTCAATGTGGTCCATGCGCTTGTCCATATCGAATTTGCTGACGTAGGATTTGGGCAGATCAGTCTCAATCGCGTGGAGGTCTCTGCGCAATTCTTTTACCGCGCCCCATATCTCTCTAGCAAACCAGCCGCCGACAGCTATGGCTGACACGCTGATGAAGTTCATAATCGACTGCGTTTCCATTATGCGGCCTTATCTTGAGTTTCACCAAGGTAGTAGCCAAGATTGGACCGCAAACGGTCATCATGCGGGGCCAAATCTACCGCAATCTGCCCCTGTTTGATAGCCGTGTCCCTTAGCCCAAGGTTCCAAGCCGAGATGGCAGCGAGGTCGTGCGCCTGATGCCCCCAGACCTCGGGGTCGCAGGTGTAGACTGCCTCTCGATTGGTGATGCGCAGCGCCCTCGTGGCGTAGGCAAAGCACTCCTCCCAGCGGCACTGACGATAGCAAAGGAGAGCCAGTTCACACCACGGTTCTCGGGTGTTGGGGGCTTCCGATGCGGCCATCTGGAACGCCTTCTCGGCCTCAAATGCGTTGCCAAGCTCGTTATAACACCGGCCCATGACGCGATAGGCGTAGCACCGCTCGTTCTGCCAAGTGGCCCGGGGGAGCGCCAAATATGCCTTGCAGGCGTCAACGGATTCTTGCCACCGAGAATGAAAGCTCAACTCGCGGGCATAGTAGAAAGCGTTGCGCGGGCAGGCGGGGTCTTCCTTCACAGAAAGAGCCAGTAGGTCCATGTACTGCCCGCGACTTTTGGTCGGGTCCGGCTTGTGGACGGCAATGAGGAAGTCGGTCTGCGCCCAAACTTCCGTGATGCGTCCGTCAGGCACAGGATATTCGTGGCACGGGTGATGCCAGTGGTAGCCGTTTCTGGCGTGGATTTTCTCGTAGTAGAACGCGATGCCCGCGCCCCAATCAAACATGTAACGGAGGCGGGTGGTGACACCAATTTTCCAGACACGTTCAATCTCCTCACGCCAGCCGGGTTGCAGAACCTCGTCGATGTCTAGGCTGATGCATACGTCAATATCGCGAGGAACAAGGGCAAGAGCAGCATTCCGAGCATGATCAAACCGCCAAGGATTGATGCCAATGTGGTGAACAACTGCCCCATACTTTGCCGCCTCTTCTGGAAGCCCGTCGTCCGAACCCGTGTCGGCAATCATGATCATGTCTGCGCCCGCTGCCGACGTGCAGAATCGCTCGACGAAGTGCGCCTCGTTCTTGCTTATGGCGTAGACTGCTATTTTTAATGTCATCTTGCCCCCCAACAAAATGTTAGACCTGCGGAACCTCAACCCACGCCACTGTAGGTTCATCCCAACGATACATCTTCCCATCATCTGGATACGCAACAGGCGACTCCCAGAGCCATGCCGTCTGATTCAGTATCCATGACGCAAACGGCTGTGGCGCGTAGAACACATCATTGGCCGCATCATATGAGTACCCCACGCCAGCGTAGTTGCCACGCAGGGCTGTGCCGCCATCAGGCTCGTTGTCTGATCCATAATGAACCCCGCCACGGGTGTTGTAGCTGGTCTGTAGCCACTGACCGGGCGACGAGTCCACGAATGTGTCAAAGAACTCCGGTCCAGCAACGATAACCTGAAGAACCTTGCCATCGCATACCTTGGCATAGTGTGGCATGATTGCTCCTTTAAGACGTATATGAGCCGGATTGCGTAAATGTAAGAATGGTGTTGGACCCACTTGTCGTTACCACCGTGCTGTATCCGGTAATGCTTGTTCCAGCCGTAACCGTTTGTGAAGGCGTGACAGTCCAAGACGATCCGCTGCCTGCGGTAATGGTTGTCCCCGTTGTAACGCCGGTTCCAGACAGAACCATGCCAATGGCAATCGTGCCGGATGTGACGGATGCAACGGTGAGTGTGGTTGTTGCTATAGCACCAACAAAAACCGCTGTAGAACCAGTTGTTGTCCCGCTGTAACTTGCAGTTGGAACACTGAGAATGACAACGCCAGATCCGCCTGCACCGCCCGCACCAACGCCAACGCTGGTCTGACCGCCACCACCACCACCGCCGCCACCTGTATTAACTGTTCCTGCGGTTCCAATCCAGTTGGGCGTGTTTGTTGTGCCGAAACCACCAGCCCCGCCGCCGCCAGCGCCGCCGTTTCCTTTGGTGCCGCTGTTATTTCCAGCGCCGCCGCCGCCGCCACCAGCATAGGTAACAGATGAACCAGTTATGGACGAGGCTGTCCCTGCACCACCAGCGCCGCCTGTCTGCCCAGAACCGGCACTGCCAACAGCACTTGCGCCGCCGCCGCCGCCGGACCCACCCGCAGCGGTAGATGATCCTGCGCCACCAGTGTTTCCCTGACCCGATGTTCCAGCGCCACCTGCGGCAGATGCTGTATTGCCGCCACCGCCGCCTGAACCACCTGCGCCGCCTGCGCCATAACCGCCTTTGCCCCCACCAACAGCGGATGTTTGGCCTGTGATTGAGGAGTTAGAGCCAACGCCACCACTTGCTTGTGGGCTTGATGTTCCACCAGCACCACCCGCACCAACCGTTGTGGTGTAGACTGTGCCGGGAGTTGTGGTAAAGGTGCTTGCAAGCAACCCGCCAGCCCCACCACCACCGGCATTTCCACCACCACCGCCGCCGCCGCCCGCAACAAGTAAATAAGTGATTGTGTAATCTTGAGATGGGGTGGATGTATTGAACCCTGAGTAGGCCAGCCAACCCTGTGTTGCGTCAACATATATGAACGCTACAGTTTCTCTGGAATTCCCAACTAAAGCATTTATGGTAGATCCGTTTATCTTGCCGCTGTTGGGGTTTACGGTGATTTTATTTGTTGCCCATGTTCCCGCATAATCGGTGATCTGGACAATGTTGCCAGCAGCCGGGCTTGCAGGAAGCGTGACAGTGACCGCACCTGATGTGGTGTTAACAGGATAAGCATTGCCAGCAATAGCGTTAAAGTTAGTTGCCTGCACCGGAGCCAGCGTCAGCGGTCCCGGAACACGATAGTTGAATGCTGCAAGCTGCTGCGATGTTGACATTAGTAGTCCCCGCCAACTGCGTTGATGGCAATCGCGATAGCAGTTCCTCCAGCCGCCACGGTCAGGCCAGCATAGATGCGATATGAGGCGGGGATGTTCAGGCCACCAAGCGGGACCGAAAGCGTGTAAACAGTGTTTGCAGTGGTCGCCAAGGATGTGACGGCAGTTGCAGGCAGCGCCACTTCACCAAAGAAGATGTTGTTGCCAGCGGTGGTGTTGGCTGACCCATTGTTCAGCCAGAAACGTACCACAGTGGCATTTGACGTGCCTGAAGCAGTTGCGCCGTTGGTAGAGGTAAATTTGATCTGAACTTGATCCACACGCGACCCATTTGCGCCAGCGGTGTAACACAGTGCCAGCGGCGTCCCCGCCGTTTCTGTGCCGTCATAGGCTTTCGTGTTCGTCATTGCCGTCGATATGATGGCGTTCAGCGCGCCTGCATTGGGCGTCTGTGTGAAGATGGGAGTTGATGTAACGGCCATTAGAAGCCTCCGAAGAAGTCAGCGAGAAAGATGTCACCACCGGTTGATGTGCCGCCACCACCACCGGGAACTGTCACAGTCACAGCGTTGGTTGCAGCAGTAGCCGTGACGCCAGCCCCAACAAAATTGAAGCTGGTGACGCCAGATGTGAGCAGCGTTCCTTCGTCAGAAACGGATATGTTGGTGCCGGTTCCAGCGGGGCCGGTTGGTCCTGTGGGGCCGGTGATGCTGGTTCCGGCTGTTCCTGTAGGACCGGTGGGGCCGGTCGGGCCAACCACTGTCGAGTCAGCGCCCGTTGGGCCTGTGGGTCCGGTGGGGCCAACAACTGAAGAAGCCGCGCCAGTGGGGCCTGTCGGACCAGTAGGCCCAGCTACAGTAGAAGCTGCACCTGTAGGGCCAGTGGGGCCAGTCGGTCCAGAAACAGTGGAGGCCGCGCCAGTTGGGCCGGTAGGCCCAGTAGGCCCAGCTACAGTTGAGGTCGATCCAGTTGGGCCGGTGGGTCCAGTTGATCCCGTGGGACCGGCAACAGTTGATGCTGCACCCGTGGGGCCTGTAGCGCCAGCAAGACCCGTGGGGCCTGTAGGCCCAGAGACAGTTGAAGCTGTTCCAGTTGGCCCTGTGGGGCCAGTTGATCCAATTCCAGTAGGGCCTGTGGGTCCAGCCACTGTAGAAGCCGCCCCAGTTGGGCCTGTGGCCCCAACAATTCCTGTGGGACCGGTTGGCCCGGCGACAATGGAAGCGGCCCCTGTCGGCCCCGTAGGTCCGTCAATTCCCTGCACTCCGGTTGGGCCAACGGCCCCCGTAGGACCAAACCCCGTAGGACCAGTGGGCCCCTTGGAACCAATATCCCCGTTTACGCCAGTGGGCCCCGTAACCCCCTGAACGCCCGTGGGGCCCGTGACGCCTTGTGGGCCGGTAGGACCGGAAACAGTCGATGCGGCACCCGTAGGCCCCGTCACCCCGGTGGGGCCGGTCGGGCCGGTGCTGCCGGTGGGGCCGGTCACATTTGAGGCCGCTCCGGTTGGGCCGGTATTTCCAATACTTCCGGTTGGACCGGTAGGGCCGGTTGGTCCTACGTTTCCCTGCCCGCCCGTGGGGCCGGGGTAGAGGCCAGCGACCTGTGATGTAGTGGTGCGGCGCGAAGTCCCGGCCTGCACAATCTCAAGCTGCTCCGTCCCATTAAGGGCCGTGGCTGCGGGGAGATTTGGGATTTGTGCATTTGCCAAGTTGCCTACTCGCGTTAGGGATTTCGACTAGACAACTGTCCAAGTGCT
>Ga0209191_1002251_pt1 | contig 12134 bp, 9 predicted proteins | sample S_130626_EF_Meta_FD_187320 | JGI IMG/M metagenome (GOLD analysis project Ga0209191, IMG submission 187320) | Freshwater microbial communities from Lake Simoncouche, Canada to study carbon cycling - S_130626_EF_MetaG (SPAdes) (version 2) | ecosystem: Environmental > Aquatic > Freshwater > Lake ... | reverse complement strand
ATTAAACGTGGCGGAGATACCTTTCACGACCATGAGCGACACCCGGTTCAGCAACTAACAACATCTGGCATTTTAGCTGTCTCATCAAATACTGGAACAATTAAAATCGGCGAGATGCTTTCGAATAACACTTTGCATGACTATCTCTCAAAATTTGGTATTGGAAAATCAACTGGTTCAGGACTGCCTGGTGAATCTGCAGGCCTCTTCCGCCCTGTCAGCGACTGGTCGGGAACTACAGCGCCAACTGTGGCATTCGGTCAGGGATACTCGCTTACTGCAATGCAAGCAACAAGTATCTTTGCAACGATTGCCAACGACGGTGTTCGTGTATCTCCAACTGTTATTGCAGGAACAACAGATTCCTCTGGAAAATACACCGCAGCTGCAGGGCGAACAACTGATCGAGTAGTAAGCGCTGAAACTGCGCAGCAATTGCGCATCATGATGGAATCAGTTGTTTCGGGGCAGGGAACTGCACCAAGCGCGGCGATTCCGGGATATCGCGTGGCCGGCAAAACTGGTACGGCGATGCGTTATAACTCTTCATGTTCTTGTTACAGCGGCTACACCGCATCCTTTATTGGATTTGCACCAGCAGATGCACCAAAGTATGTAATTAGCGTGACAATCCAAGATCCTAAAGGTGCTCACTACGGAGGCTCTTTAGCGGGTCCAGTATTTAAAAAGGTAATGACCTTTGTTCTGCAATCTGAGCACGTGGCCCCAACTGGAACCAAGGTTATGCCAGTTGCGCTAACCCAGAGCGAGCTAGCATCGAAGCAGCACCAAAGTACCCTTATTCAGGCTAAGCAAGCTAGTGCAAAGAAGCCATGATGCGCCCATTTAATTCGCCCGCAGTAAAGCTTTCGCAGATTGCCCAAACTTGTAGCGCTACAAGTACAACAAGTGAAAAAGAACTTGCCGCAATTAGCGTCTCTGGAGCAACTCATTCTGATAGCCAAGTACAGCCTGGTGATCTATTTATTGCTATTCCTGGGGCAAATCGACATGGTGCAGAATTTATTGTTAGCGCGATGAAACACGGGGCAGTAGCTGCGTTAACAGATTTAGCTGGTGCAGATCAAATCGCAGACCTAGCACCTGGATTTCCAGTGTTAGTTGTAAAAAATCCACGGCTAATTGCCGGTCGTGTAGCCGCACTTATATATAGCGAACCAATGCGAGATTTAAACTGCATTGGTATTACTGGTACAAATGGCAAGACCACCGTAACGACCTTGCTCCACCAGATCTTTGAAGCAGCGCATCGCGATTGCGGGTTAATCGGGACGGTTGAAACTCGAATTGGTAACGAGGCGATAGTTAGCCAACGCACAACCCCAGAAGCCACCGATTTACAGTCACTTGCCGCTGTAATGAGAGAGCGCCATATGCGCCATTTAGTACTAGAAGCATCAAGCCATGCCCTTGCGATGCATCGCTTGGAAGGTGCGCACTTTGCTATCGCGGGCTTCACAAATTTGACACAGGATCACTTAGATTTCCATGGAGATATGGAGAGTTACTTTGCGGCCAAAGCTGCTCTCTTTAACTTTGCATTGGCAGATTTAGCCTGCATTAATATTGATGATCCATACGGTGCCAGACTTTCTGCAGCAACCGAGCTTCCTGTAATTACCCTCTCGCGCACTAACCCGAAAGCCAATTGGCACTTTGTAGAGATTGATACCTCAGCTAAGCGAGTGCAGTTGAAGGTGCGCGGTTCTGGTGGAATTTTGATTGAAACCGCAACGACTCTTCGCGGTGGCTATAACTTCGATAACTTGTTGATGGCTATTGCGATCGCAGTCGAATCTGGAGTTGATCCAATTGATATGGCTGCAATAGTTCCGCATATTTCGGGTGCTGCTGGGCGAATGGAAGAAATAGTTGTTGGCCAGAACTTCTCGGCATTTGTCGACTATGCCCATACTCCCGATGCAGTTTCAAATGTTCTCGCTTCAATACGTGAATTTACCTCAGGGAAAGTTATTGCTGTATTAGGTTGTGGGGGAGACAGAGATTCAAGTAAACGCCCACTGATGGGTCAGGCCCTTTCTGCAGGAGCTGATATCGCGATTTTTACCAGCGATAACCCACGATCGGAAGATCCGGAAGTTATTTTGCAAGCTATGACAAATGGACTAAATATTTCTGACCCTTCAAAGGTGATTAGTGATCGAGCTGCGGCAATCGCGTATGCAGTATCTATCGCTAATGCGGGCGATAGCGTTGCAGTTCTTGGTAAGGGACATGAATTGGGCCAAGCGATTAAAGGCAAGATTTTAGACTTTGATGATCGCTTAGTTCTTGCGCAAGCAATCGAGGCGAAGCGATGATCGCACTCAAAGCATCTGCGATCGCTCACATAGTTGGTGGCGAACTAATCGGTGGCGATGTCACAGTTATCGCAGCCCCTGTCTTTGATTCATCACAAGCAAGCCCAGGCTCAATCTTTCTGGCGCTACGTGGCGAGAAGACTGATGGACATAAATTTATTGAAGATGCCTTTACCCACGGGGCGGTTTTAGCGCTGGTCACGGTTGCCTCGCCACAACGCTGCATTGTGGTTTCAGATGTATTGGCTGCCTTGAATAAATTGGCGGCCTATGTTCGGAGCGAACTCAAAGACTTACAAGTTATCGCACTTACTGGCTCACAAGGAAAGACGACAACCAAAGATTTACTACAACACATTTTGGAATCAGTTGGAAAGACAGTTGCGCCAATCGGTAACTTTAATAATGAATTAGGAACTCCGATCACATTATTGCAATGTGATGAAGAGACGAAATTTTGTATATTGGAGATGGGCGCACGTCATATCGGAGATATCGCGCTTTTGTGCGAGATGGCCAAACCCAATATTGGTATGGTTTTGCGAGTTGGCACTGCGCATATCGGAGAGTTTGGCTCTGCTCAGGCCGTTGCAAAAGCCAAGTCAGAGATGGTGTCATCTCTATCGCCAACTGCAATCGCAATTCTTGGCCAATACGACACATTCACGCCAAAGATGAAGACTTTACACAAAGGTGAGGTTATTTCTTTTGGTGAGACTACCGCTGCAGATATTCGTGCAACAGATATTGAGATTCGCGAAGGACGTCCGCACTTTGATTTAGTAACTCCGGCAGGGCGAGCAGCAGTTGGATTACGTATCGTTGGAATTCATCAAGTTGCTAATGCACTTGCTGCAGCTGCTGCAGCAACGGCGCTAGGTGCCTCCATTGATCAAATTGCAGTCGCTCTTTCGACTGCCGAACTTCACAGCAAGTGGCGTATGGAAATTCATGAGCTGCGCAATATCGTATTGATAAATGATGCTTACAACTCAAGTCCTGAATCTGCTGAAGCTGCGCTGCGCACTTTGGTGTTATTTGCCCAAGAACGCGGCGGGCAATCTTGGGCATTTCTTGGAAAGATGCACGAACTCGGCGAGTCCTCAGCCGATCGCCACGCAGATATTGGCACCCTTGCCTCAGAGTTAGGAATAGACCACCTAGTCTGCATTGGAGCCCCGGAGTACTCCGCTAATTTGGCCAAGAGTAATTCGATGGCGATCCATCTCTGTGCAGACAAGGAAGCGGCCTTGCAGCTAACCCAAGAGATGAGAGCTGGAGATGTAGTTCTGGTAAAGGCATCTCGCGCAGAAAAGTTTGAAGAGATCGCCCAAGGAATTCAAGCGCAGATAGCGTTGCTAATAACAGAGATTAAAGAAGAAGGGGAGCGTTAAAAGAATATGAGAGAAATTCTAATTGCTGGTGCGATTGCTCTCTTCTTATCCCTCTTCGGTACACCTGCACTTATACGTTTCCTTGCCCGCCGTGGATATGGCCAGATAATCCGCGATGACGGACCTTCCTCCCATCACACCAAGCGCGGAACGCCGACCATGGGTGGAATCATTATCATCTTTGCATCGGCTGCTGGATATTTCACTGCACATGCACTGACCCGAAATACGATCAGTACATCTGCCCTTTTAGTTCTCGGCTTGATGGCATCGCTAGGCTTCGTTGGATTTTTAGATGATTGGCTAAAAGTTTCCCGCCAGAAATCACTTGGTTTAAATGCAAAACAGAAGATATTTGGTCAAGTTCTCTTTGCTGCCATCTTTGGATACCTTGGAATACGATTCCCAGATGGCGATGGGCTAACTCCAATCTCCCAAAATCTTTCTACCGTGCGTGATACCTCAATAGTTTTGGGCAGCGTGCTCGTGATCATCTGGGTTGTTCTTATGGTTACCGCTACAAGTAACGGCGTAAATCTCACAGATGGCTTAGATGGTTTGGCTACGGGCGCTGCGGTTATGACTTTTATAGCTTTTATCTTGATAGGCGTTTGGGAGTTCGGTCAAAGTTGTGCAATCTCACCAGGTACAAACTGTTACATGGTGCGCGATCCACTTGATTTAGCGGTCTTATCGGCCTCACTTGCTGGTTCGTGCGCAGGATTTCTTTGGTGGAATGCATCCCCAGCAAAGATATTTATGGGAGACACCGGCTCGCTTGCTTTAGGTGGAGCACTTGCAGGAATAGCGACTTCGCTGCGCATCGAACTTTTACTCATTCCATTGGGTGGTCTCTTTGTAATCATTAGCGCATCGGTGATTCTGCAAGTTGCCTATTTTAAAATTACTGGTGGCAAGCGCATCTTTAAGATGGCGCCGCTGCAACATCACTTTGAACTTATGGGCTGGGGCGAGGTCACGATTGTGCTGCGTTTCTGGATTATTGCTGGCCTATGTGTTGCCGCCGGACTTGGCCTCTTCTATGCCCAATGGGTAACTAAATAGGCAAGGCGCGTTATGGCAACTAACTTCTCTGGCAAGAAAATACTAATCCTGGGTGCAGGAGTCACTGGATTAGCGGTTTCTGGCTCACTTTCCAAACGTGGCGCAGAAATATCATTTGCTGATGATCAAGTTGCAGAAGTTGTTGGCTTCGAAGTTGCACCTTCCAGTACGTATAAAGCAACGGACTTTGATGCGCTCGTAGTCTCACCTGGTTGGAAGAGTGACCATCCTTTAATTGCACAAGCGATAGCTGGCGGAATTGAATTGCTAAATGAGGTAGACCTAGCTTGGCAATTGCGTGGTGAGTTAGCTCCAAGCCAGCGTTGGATCGCGCTAACAGGCACCAATGGCAAGACGACAACTGTGGAGATGGCCGCCGCAATGTTACGCGAGGGCGGAATATCAGCTAGCGCTTGCGGAAATGTTGGCACGACAGTCATCGAGAGCGTGGAAAGTGGCGAGAAATATGATGTGCTCGTTCTGGAGCTTTCTTCATTTCAACTCCATTGGATGCGTGAGGCATCGTTTGTTGCGGTAGCGATTTTAAATATTGCACAAGATCACGTTGATTGGCATGGCGGTTTTGAAGCGTATGCACAAGCCAAGATGTCTATTCTGGATCGTGCCAGCACTGGAATATTCAATGGTGATGATGCCGAAGTAGTTGCTAGAGCAACGCACTGGCAGGGTAGAAAAGTATTCTTCTCGCTAGATACGCCAAGACCTGGCGAGATCGGTGTCGTGGAAGAACTCTTGGTAGATCGCGCCTTTGTCAGTGATCCACAAGAAGCGGCGATGATTGCAGAAGTGATTGATGTTATTCCGACCGTTCCACATAACGTGGCTAATGCTTTGGCTGCTGCTGGGTTAGCGCGGGCAATAGGTGTAAACCATGCGCCAATTCAAGCTGCTCTTCAAAAATTTAAATTAGGGCGCCATCGCATTGAAAATATTTTCTCTCAAGGCGAGATCAACTGGGTAGATGACTCCAAGGCAACTAACCCACATGCTGCTGCAGCATCACTTATGGCAACCCTTTCTGCCATTTGGATTGCAGGAGGCCTGGCCAAAGGTGCGGATATGGCTGAATTAATCGCGCGCTGCAAATCTCGCATTAAAGCAGCGATATTAATCGGGGCAGATCGCGAGTTAATTGCTGCCGAGCTTAAAGCGCATGCACCTAACGTTGAGATTATTTATATAGATGAGCCTGCTTCATATCAGCGAGGCGGTGACGATAACTCTCTAATGGAGGAAGTCGTGAAAGCCGCCAAAATTCGCGCCGTTGCTGGCGATACGGTGCTGCTAGCTCCGGCATGCGCATCTATGGATCAATTCATTTCTTATGCTGATCGCGGTGATCGTTTTGCAAAAGCTGTACTAAAGGAGAACTCATGAACACAACAGGGCAGAAATTTCTGGCAAAGCCAGTAAATAACTTCTATATCTTGGCGATAAGTGCGCTCTCTTTATCGGTCATCGGATTGGTTATGGTCTTCTCGGCCTCATCGATCCATTCATTAGATACAAAGGGCAACGCGGTTGCAATTGTCTTGCGCCAACTCGCATTCTTCGTAATTTCAATTCCATTGGCAGTTTATCTCTCGCAGCGTACCTTGCCGCAGTGGCGATTGCTCGCCCGCTTTGGGCTATTAATCTCTGCAGTAATCTTGATAATTCTGCAAATTCCGGGGGTTGGCAAGACGGTAAATGGAAATACCAACTGGATTGCTCTGCCCTTTGTAGATATTCAACCAAGTGAGCTCTCTAAGTTCCTCTTGATCTTGTGGGCGAGTTATATGTTGGCTAATCAAGAACGTAATGGGAGGACCCGCGTAAATGTCTTCCTACTAATCGGACCAGGCTTTGTTGCAATCATGGCTTTTGTAATGCTGGGTCACGACTTAGGAACAACTTGCGTAATCGCCGCCATCCTCGGTGGTTTGCTCTTTGTCTCTGGAATTGAATTGCGAATCCTAGGCACCTTGGTGGCAGTCGGTGCAATTGGTTTAGCAGTATCTATCGCTACAGCAAGTTATCGCGCTAGCCGCTTCCTAGTAGTTCTCGATCCCTTCGCAGCCGAGGATTATAAAAATGCGGGTTGGCAACCAGCACATAGTCTTCTTGGTTTAGCCAGTGGTGGAATCTTCGGCGTTGGATTAGGTGGAAGCCGCCAGAAATGGGGCAATCTTGCTGAAGCACATACCGATTTTATCTTTGCAGTAATTGGTGAAGAACTTGGATTACTAGGCACGTTATTAGTTCTATTCCTTTTAGCAGCGTTGATTTACTCCATATTTAAGATTGCGCTGCGCTGTAAAGATCCAATGTCACGCTACGTTGGTGCGGGCATAGGTTGCTGGATAGCAGTACAAACAGTTCTCAATGTTGGTTCAGCTACGAGCGTTCTTCCTGTTGTTGGCGTGACTCTGCCCTTTGTGTCTTATGGTGGGTCGGCTTTAATCTCGCTATATATTGGATTGGGATATGTATTTGGTAGCGCCTTACGTGATCCAGAAGTCAAAGGCGAACTACAAAAAGCGATAGAACGGCGTAGATTAAGCACATCATGAGAGTTATCTTTGCCGGTGGCGGAACTGCAGGTCACGTAGAGCCGGCCTTGGCAGTTGCTCGTCTTTGGCGCCAGAGACAACCCGAGGATTTAATTGAATTTATCGGTACCTCTAATGGGCTAGAGAATCAATTAGTTCCAGCTGCAAGATTTAAATTGCACCATATTCCAAAGGTAGTGCTGCCACGCAAGATCGGCCCCGCACTCTTTATCGCACCATTTACTCTCTTTAAATCATTTGCTAGCGCCCGTCAGATAATGAAAGGCGCTGATCTCTTAATCGGTTTTGGGGGATATGTATCGGCTCCTGCTTATCTTGCCGCCAAGTCGCTGCGAATTCCCTTCGTGGTACATGAGGCAAATGCGAAGGCTGGATTTGCCAATCGTTTAGGTGCGCGGCTTACTCCCTATGTTGCAATCTCGCAGGCGACTCAGAACAGCTCTATGGCTAAAGCGCTGATTACTGGTATTCCACTTCGACCAGATGTTGCAACAGCATTTAATAATTGCGGCTCAGACTGGTCGGCAGCTCGAGCCAAAGCAAAGTTGGCTCTCGGTTTTTCAGCAAATGCACCGCTGATCCTGGCTTTCTTCGGATCCCAAGGGTCAGTTGCTCTAAATAAAGTTATAGCGGAATCTCTGCCTACTTTACTTTCGCAAGGTAACCAACTTATGCATGCGGTAGGAAAGTTAAATCCATTGCCCGCAGCGCAGGAGCGCTATAAATCCGTGGCTTATATTGAAGATATGGCAACGGCTTATCTAGCTGCTGATTTGATAATCAGTCGCAGTGGCGCAATCTCGTGCTCTGAAATAAGCGCCCTTGGCAGATACGCGCTATTTATTCCACTACCAATTGGAAATGGCGAACAACGCTTTAATGCAAGCCATGTAATCGAGCAAGGACGCGGCGAATTAATTGAACAGAGCCTTTTCTCAGCAGCCTGGTTAGCTAGCAATTTAAATAGGCTCTTATCGCAGGCAGATCGCTCGCCTATTGCTGGTTCAGCAAGTGATTTGCAAGCAACGGAGAAGATCGCCAATTTCATGGAGCACGCATATAAGGCAAGTGTGAATTAATGGCTAATAAATTGAGTCAGTGGTCTGGCATGCGCTTGCACTTCATCGGAATTGGTGGAGCTGGAATGAGCGGACTTGCGCGTATTGCACTTTCCCATGGCATAACTGTCTCTGGTTCTGATGCTAAAGATTCAACAGTCTTAAGCGCACTTAGCGCCCTTGGTGCTCAAGTACATCCTGCGCATCTGGCCAATCAGGTAAATGGCGCTGACTTTGTAATTTACTCGACTGCAATTAGCCAAACAAATGTTGAGCTAATTCGCGCGCGTGAATTGAATTTGCCCGTTTTAACTCGCGCCCAAGCACTTGCTACTTTGATGTCTGAATCAAAGAGCATTGCCGTTGCCGGCACTCATGGAAAAACAACAACCTCATCAATGCTTACCGTTGCGCTGCAAGCATGTGGCTGGGATCCATCATTTGCAATCGGTGGCACTTTGACTTCATCTGGCTCAAATGCCCATCGTGGTACTGGAGATTTATTCGTTGCCGAAGCTGACGAATCCGATGGTTCATTTATTGAATACCGTCCATTTGCAGCCATCGTGACAAATGTTGAACATGACCACGTTGATTATTTTGCAACCGAAGCAGATGTAACGAAAGCTTTCGCCGAATTCGCAGAAACTATCGCCAAGGATGGCTACTTAATCTATTGCCTAGATGATCACGGATCGGCAGATCTGGCTGGCACCATCACTGATTTAAATCTGATCTCTTACGGAACTGGCGAAGGTGCAGATCTATTTATTGATTCGATCAATTTGTTGCCTATGGGATCGACTGCACGAGTTATTTGGATGGGTCGCACTATCGGCAACCTTTCATTGCAGGTGCCAGGGCTGCACAATGTCTTAAATGCTGGAGCAGCACTTGCCATGGCGCTAGTTCTAGGTGCACCAGCTGCTGAGGCGCTGACTGGACTGGCAAGTTTTCATGGAACCGGAAGACGTTTTGAGTTAAAGGCAACTGTTCACGGCATCCGCGTCGTCGATGATTACGGACACCATCCAACTGAAATTGACGTCACGCTAAAGGCTGCAAAGCGATATGCCGGTGAAGGTCGAGTGTTAGTCCTTTTCCAACCGCATAGATATTCACGCACCAAAGCATTTATGAATCAATTTGCCAGCGCTTTAAGTATTGCCGACGAAGCTGTACTGCTCGAAGTTTATGCGGCAAGTGAGAAACCGATTCCCGGTGTAACTTCGCAAACGATCGCCGAACAGATGGTCAATGGCCATTTCATTCCCAACTTTTTAGAGGCAACAGAATGGGTGATTGCGCAAGCCAAACCTGGTGATGTAATCCTCACTCTCGGTGCCGGAGATGTTAATTCACTTGCGCCGATTATTAGCGACGGTCTAGCGCGGCGATTTAATTAAATGCCTTTTCCAAGCATGGTCAAGCCACCCAAATCCTTTTTGGTGATTTTATTAACGCTTCTAATATTCGGTGCCGGCTCATATCTCTTGGGCTGGTCTTCACTATTTACAGTTAGCCAAGTTGAAATTACTGGAGCTCCAACTCCTGAATCAGAGCAAGAGATCTCTAAGAGATTAAATTTGCCGGTAGGTCAGAAACTCGCACGTGTTGATTCCAGAGCGCTCTCATTGCGACTTAAATCAGCTGATTGGATTGCATCTGCCGACATCTCACGAAACTGGTTTAACGGAAAAGTTGGCGTTGATATTCATCCCCGAATTCCAGTTGCAATTTATAACGAGCCAGGTAAACCTCAAGTGGCCCTTGATGCTTCAGGAGAGATCTTTACAACACCTGGATCGCTACCTAACGGACTCCCTAGCGTCTTAGCAACATCGGTAGCCAGCGGATTGGCTGCGATAAAAGTCTTTACTGAAATGCCTACGGAATTTAGCTCGGGAATTGATCGCCTTAGCGCTGCACGTGCCACTAACTTACTTATCCATGGAGTATTTGGTGGCCATAATCTGCGAATCATTTGGGGAGATGGCGAAGATACTTTGCTGAAGATCAAAGTGATCAATGCGCTATTGGAACAACCAGAAAATAAAACGATTCGGATGATTGATGTAACAGCACCACATGCTCCAATCGTTAAATAAAATTGCCATTAATTAATCGATAAATACTCGATAAATACTCGATAAATACTTTGCGTCGGTCTTTGCTTTCAGGCTCATAACGCCTTACGTTCACCTTCATCGAAGAGAGTAGAAATGTAATTCTCAAGTTGAGGTTTACAGTTCTAGAGGAGGAACTTGTGGCTGCACCACAGAATTATTTAGCTGTCATCAAAGTAGTTGGAATTGGTGGCGGTGGAGTTAACGCAATCAATCGCATGATTGATGTTGGTTTAAAAGGCGTTGAGTTCATTGCAATTAATACCGATGCACAACATTTATTGATGAGTGATGCCGATGTGAAATTAGATATTGGACGTGCATCCACAAAAGGTTTAGGTGCAGGTGCCGCTCCTGAGAAAGGTCGCCAAGCAGCGATCGATCACACAGAAGATATTGAAGAAATTTTACGTGGCGCAGATATGGTCTTTGTTACCGCAGGTGAAGGTGGTGGCACCGGAACAGGTGGCGCGCCAATCGTTGCAAAAATTGCCCGCGATCTCGGCGCGCTAACAATCGGCGTTGTCACACGTCCATTCTCATTTGAAGGAAAGATTCGTTCAGCGCAAGCAGATGAAGGAATTGAGTTACTGCGCGCGGAAGTTGATACTTTAATTGTTATTCCAAATGATCGACTGCTTGCTATTTCAGATCGGAACATAACGGCAGTTGATGCATTTAAGAGCGCAGACCAAGTTCTACTCTCTGGCGTTCAAGGCATTACCGAAATTATTACCCAACCAGGGTTAATCAATCTTGACTTTGCAGATGTGAAAACTGTCATGACAGATGCGGGTTCTGCTCTTATGGGAATTGGTTCTGCTCGTGGTGAAAACCGCGCAACGCGTGCGGCTGAACTTGCAATCTCAAGTCCACTTCTTGAAGCATCTATAGATGGAGCAATGGGCGTGCTGCTATCAGTTGCTGGTGGCTCTGACCTCGGTCTCTTTGAAATCAACGAAGCTTGCGAATTGGTGCAATCAGCGGCGCATCCAAATGCACGAATCATCTTTGGAACAACTATTGATGATGCCCTCGGTGATGAGGTACGAGTAACCGTGATTGCGGCTGGCTTTGATGGGGGAGAGCCTAAGAAGGTCTCCATCCCGGTAATCGATAAGTCAACGCTTACTGGCATTGCTGATCCAATTCCATCAAATGATCCAATTTCAGTGGCACTTGATCTCGATGGCTCGGCTCCTCGCAAGCGAGTAACTTTCGAGGAACTCGTCGCAGAAGATGAGATCGACGTTCCCGATTTTATGAAGTAGCAGTGGCCCACTCCATCTGTGAGTGAGGGTGCAATGCTTTCTACATTTACAAATCGTTTAGGCGGCGTTAGCCAAGGTTCTTACTCCGCGCTAAACCTTGGTGACCATGTTGGAGATCAGCCATCAGATGTTTTGGCTAACCGGCAATCCTTAGAAAAACTCCACGGCCCAATTCAATTCATGAACCAAGTACACGGCAGCCGCATTGTGATTATTGAGAGCGTAACCGATGAAGCACCGACTGCAGATGCCTTAGTTACTGGCATTGCTGGTATCACCTTGGCGGTTATGGTCGCCGATTGCAT
>Ga0209191_1002247_pt1 | contig 12141 bp, 5 predicted proteins | sample S_130626_EF_Meta_FD_187320 | JGI IMG/M metagenome (GOLD analysis project Ga0209191, IMG submission 187320) | Freshwater microbial communities from Lake Simoncouche, Canada to study carbon cycling - S_130626_EF_MetaG (SPAdes) (version 2) | ecosystem: Environmental > Aquatic > Freshwater > Lake ... | reverse complement strand
GGCACCTGTAGTAGCCACAGTGGTCAATGTGGGCGTACCTGTTAGATCAGCATAACTTGTAACTCCGCCACCAACTTGACTGCCGTTGACTGTTAGGTTGTTGCTGGCATCAACAGTTAGAGGAACACCACCTAAGAAAATTGTGTTGTTGCTGACATACAGGCTGCGCCAAGGCAATGTGCTTGAACCTAGATCGCCACCGTGAGCAGTCTGTGGCAGTATGTCCCCACCAACATTTAAATTGCTGGTAACGGTAGTAGCTTGGTCGATTACAATGGCTGAACTGTCTGTGGTGGTCATCACACTACCAGTGAATTCAAACGCCCCCAGATTTAAATCAACGTCTGCATTAATTCCCAATGCTGTGTAAAGTTCTGTGAAGTTGGCATTGACTTTTTGGAAGGCAGCTCGTAGGCTATCTCCTTTCTTGTCGTTGGCTGTGGTGCCTACATTAATATTCTGTTTTGCCATCTTACGCTCCTACGCTCACGCGGTGTATAGTTAGTCGACTGCCACTTGATATATCAATGGCTGAACCGCTGACCTGCCTAAAAACAATTCTAATAGCGTCCCCTGCAGTTGCCGGTATTACAGTTGAGTAGTGTAAATAACTGCCAGTCCAAGCACCACTAAAAATTGTAACTTGTTTAGTATTGTCAAGGTTGGTATCTATAGTTAAAAAACTACCCGAAGTTAATGTTACTGTTGTTGAGAAATACACTGACAGATTAATTTGATAGTAACCGGTGTATGGTGATGTGAATGTTCCAGGACTATACACATTGGCAGTATCGACTGTTTTAGCAAACTGGATAATTGAAGCACTGGCTGCGTCATTAACTGTCTGCGCAGTTGTTGAGGCTGCAACTACAGTAACTGGTCTATAGCTCTTTAGTACACTACCATCACTAAATGTAATTCCATTAGATACAATAAAATCGTTTTCTATAGTAACATCACTGCTGAATATTGTTGCAGGGGTTACAGTAATTGCTGATGAATCAGCTGAGTCAATTAAGTTGGTAAAAATATTTCCAGTAAAAGTTCCGCTCAATGTGCCACTTACTGTGCCCAGAGCGGAACTATAAGAAACTTCTTTGGTAGCTGCATTGTATTGCACAATGCCACTAGTGCCTGTAGCATTTCTAACAGGATTGACATAGAAACTATTGGTTTGAAGTGCAACACCGTTAAACTCGCTGCCTGTGGCATTTAAAATAATGGTGTTAGCGGCCTGTTGACTAGCAGTACCTCGGCCTGCATTGTATCCAATAGCAACAGCATTAGCACCTTGATAGTTATTACCAGCAAGCATACCAACAGCTACAGCACCTACACCTTGATTTGAGGCGCCTGCAAGAGAACCAACTGCTACTGATGATGCACCTTGGCTCTGACTTCCAGCATCACTTCCTAAAGCTACTGAATATGCACCTTGTGTATTATATCCTGCTTGGTTACCAATAGATACTGAGTTATTTAAAGGAGTTAATTGCCCGGCACTATTACCTATAGAAACACTATTAGCACCGGCATTGGCATTATTACCTAATGCAATTTTAGTTTCTGCTGTTCTCAATGTTGTGGCTTCTATGTTACCGTAGACTGTGGCACTGTTGCCGTCTATGATCTGTGTAGAGTCATCTGCAAATACCGAACCTATAAAATTGCCTCTCAATACACCGTTGGTAGCATCTACCAACATGGTGGAGTCATCTGCAAACACTGAACCTCTGATATCTAAATTGCTGTTTACACTAAATGTCAGTGTATCTGTTGCAGTGTCTTTGGTAATTGTTAGTCCAGGCCCAGATATTAAATTTAACGTATCTGAAATGTTATCAGCTGCTACCGGCTGTAAGGTAGCACCGTCTATAACAATAAATCTAAATGTTGGACTGGCAGGCGCAAGATTGGTAATGGTTACTATTCCAGTACCGTCACCAGTTACACCGATCTGACTGGCAGTTCCTACGATCTGCTTGACACCAAGATTGGTCAGGGTCACACCACCAGTTGAAGCACTGACTCCGATACCGCCTGCTGTGCCAGTTAGACTGGTGACTCCCAAATTGGTTAGTGTTATACTACCCGTTGCAGCACTCACTGCAATCTGCCCCGCAGTTCCTGTGAGGTCTGTAACACCGCTGTTGGCAATGGTTAATGTGTCAGTGCCGGCATTTGTGGTCAATGTTATACCAGCATTGCCTGCTGCTACAGTCAATGTGTCTTCAAAACTATCTGCAACAATATTTGATTGACCACTAACTGTAATTGTTTTGAAATTGGTTTCTGCAGGATTTCTAATTAACTCTCCTGCAACAGTAGTGCCAGCCGGCAAATTCACAATGCCAGCACCGTCAGCAGTTATCTGTGCCGAGCCTAGATATAAACTTGATCCAGCAAGATAAAGATCTCTCCAACGAGCTGTTGGACTACCTAGATCGTAGACTTCACTGGAACTGGGCTTGATATCAGTGCTGAGACTGGTAAAGTCTAAGATGCCTCCCGGCCCTCCTATTGAACCATACAGTTCATCAAAGTTGGCATTTATTTTTGTAAATGCATCTTCTACTGTGCTCCATACAATTGGAGGACTGCCTGCGTTTAGTGTCTGTTGTGCCATTAGTTTCTTCCCACGGCCACTTCAATAGTGCCAATATGATCTGAATTGTAGTTTTCCAGTGCTTTGCCAATCACTGTGCCTGTTCTAGCATCGCCGCCTGCACTCACAGCACATCCTGCAATGTTGCTGGCAATCAGCAGGTCTCCCTTTTCAATCTTTCCAACTACACGACAAGGCACACGGCCCTGTAGAGCCACTTGATTTTTAAATCCTGGGCAATCACCATTCATGGAATAGGCAGCATTATCGCTCACAACGCCAGCCACTCTATGATCACCTTGTCGATTTGCTATTGTAACTTCTTTGTCTCCACCAAATATCAACACAGTGCCCACAGCATACTCCTTGTCACCTTCGTAGTATTCTGCTAGGTCAGCAGCATAGGTAGCTTGGAATCTACTGCTACCACTCAATGACCAATAGCCCTCTATAGTTCCAGGTGTTGTCACGGCGCCTGTGCTGATACTGGTACAACTTTTTAATGCTGCTACTGTAATACCAGTAGAGTCAAGAGTGGCAAATGTTGTGGCACTGTCTTGACTGCGGAATACGTGCTGTGTGTTGTTGTAGTAAGTTTTCTTGTCGGTACCAGGTACTGTACCATCACCTATGTAAATACCCACTTGTCCTAGATAACCATAGTACTGAAGAAATCCTCCAGTGCCACTGGCGCTGCTGTCAATAGACAATATGCTGTCAATTTTAAGCTGAGCAAGATCTACATTACGTGCAGCAAAATCTCCGTTGCTATCACGTTTAACCAAAGTGCTCACAGTGGCAGCAGAAGCTTCGTCAACAATGCTGTACGCCCAACTTGCACGAACAGTGCCATCTCCGCCTGTGTGTCGTAGATAGCCAGTACTTGTGGCGCTGCCATAGTCCGACAGTCTTAGAGCTAGACCTTCATCAACCACTGTGGCAAAGCTCACTTCAGCAACATTGGCTGTTGAAGCTGTACTGTTGCCTAACAGTCTATCTGCTCCCACCTGCGCCAATTTGGTCAATGCCAGTCCGTTGTCTTTGACTGTAACCCAACCGTTGGTCAGTGTAAATTGACTACTGTCAAAACTTGATATACCTCTTAGAGCTGCCACTGTACCACTGATAGCTGACCCAGTGGTTGTACTGCTATAGGTCACAGTTGCAGCATTACAGGTTGCAACTGTATGAGTTCCATTGTATCCGGCAATAGTCAATCCTGTGACTACAATTTTCTGCCCTGCAATAAACGGAGCACTGGACTGTGCCACAAGGAATGTTATGGTAGCCACAGAACCGCTGCCAGTTGCAGTAACGTTGGTCAAACTGGCCGATATAGTAGCATAGGCATCATTCAAACTCAATTTGGCTTGATCAATTGCTGCCGTGGACATGATATTGGCATCGTCAATGACACCATCACTAATAGTAGTTCTTATAACATTGGTAGTGCTGTCTCCTAGCAATATATCAAAAGTAACTTCGCCTGTGGGTGTGACATTGATAATTGTATTACCGGCGCCATTCAAGGTCAGCAATTGTCCAGATTGTACCTGTGAAAAATTAAACAGATCACCTCCGGAAGCGTCTTTGAGATTGGCAATTGTTATGCTGTCCAGTCTGGCAGCATCACTGCCTACAGTAGGCACCCCAAGATTTTCAATCTTGAAAAGATTCATGTCCATGTCAGCAGGGCCGACCCAAGCCAAGTCTCCACTGAGAGCCATAAAGCCCACATTGTTTGGCACACGATCGCCTAGAGCAACAATGTTGCCATTGAAATCCAATCCCAGTCTACGACCAATGTAGGTTCTAACAGCTGATTCTGTAGGCACCGCGTCAACACGGCCTTCGTCCATTGCTGTAGAGAATTCAGAAATTGTTGTACCACGTTTGAAGCCTAGTCCGTCTAGCTGACTTAAAGCAATACTAGCACTGAATGTCACAGTACCAGTACCTTGGTCAACTCGGAAGAATGGTCCTACGTTGAAGTTACCAAACTGGTCAGTGGTCACAAAGAATGTACGTCCTGATCCTCGTTCCTGCATCTGCGCACGTAGCACCAGTTCACCTGTTTCTGCATCTGCCTGTGTGGCATATGTCGGTACTGAAATAATCGAATTGACGGGCGGCCCATAGATTTCACTAGGATAGTTGGTATCAGCATAGCCACCTGTGCCAATTTCTAACAGATCGTGTGATGTCACACGGGTCAAACTGATTCTAATAGTCAACGTACCATCGGTTAATGCACTTGGTCCTGGTGCTGATCCTTTTAGAGTAGGCGGATCATTGAATCTGACCACGCTGCGTGTCAATGCTGGACTGACTGTCAGCAGTGCATAGTCTTGAAGAGTCGTATCACTGTCTTGATAATTGGTTATTTCGTATTCTTGACCTTCGTGTACAAATCTATAAAATGTACCAGCAGCTATTCCAGTTAGCAATCTATCACCATCATTACCACCTAGATTTCCTATACCAAATGTGGCATCACCACGTTCGCCTTGAATCAGTTTATAGGTCACCGCAGTACCAGATGTAGTGATATCTAACACACTGCCTTCTAGTTGAAAAGCTATCGTTCCTGCTGTGGCTGCTGTAGAAGACTGCACCACAATGCTGTTGGTAGCTGCAGAAACAGAATAAATCACAGAGTCTGCGCCCAATGCTCCTGTGCCAGCGATTGCAATAGTTCCACCTGTGGTAGTTCCACCTGTGGTAGCATTTGTTACGGTTACAGTGGTATTGGTACAGCTTATTACACTGAATGTTCCATTATAACCAACTGTTGCAAAAGTACTTATGGTGATATTTTGAAATGGCAGATAAGGCGGAACGTTCTGAGCAGTAAATGTATACGTACAGGTAGTTCCGTTGCCAGCCACAGTAACACTGGTGATGTTTGGTCTTGTAACCAAACTTGATCCCAACACAAAATTTTCCAGGCAGGTTATGTTAGAAATGGTTGTAAAGTAGGGTCCGCTGCCAGTAGATGTTCCTAGAGTTGGACCTACGGCAAATGCCAAAGAAGTGGGTACGCCTATAAATGTGCTGTCTACTAATGCCTTGGTGCTGACACTGAAATCATTGGCAGTCAGTCCGGCTGTGGTTACAAAGTACACTGTGTTTGCAGTCAGTCCTCCAGGCAATACACTGGCACTGAATCTCACAGGTTGGCCTGCTGTGAGTCCGTGACTGTTTTTGGTAAACGTATTGGCTCCAGTGCTTACACTGGTTACAGCATTGGCCGCACCTGTTTCTACACCTGGGTCATACACAGTGATTTCTATGTAATCATAATTTTCTCTACCCTGTGCCAACGCCAGACCGTAGGGCGCCATTGTGGGACTTCCTGATGTTGCTGAACCAGTAAATGTGGTTATGCCTGCGCCTGTTGCTGTAGCAGAAATGGTAAATGTTGTAGGTGTTGACGCAGTCTTGATATAGTATATAACACCGTCGTCAACTGTGACACCTGCAGTAATCTCATTGGGCAACACTGCGCCTGGAGGTTTGACAAATCTCACTTGATATCCTACACGTTGTCTATGATTGATATCAGTGGTTATGACACCAGTGCCATAATTTATACCTGTGATAGTATAGGTTTCTAGATCATATGTAGAATCATAGTCTGTAAATTCTATCTGTCTATAGACAAAATTACTGTCATTTAGTATCAGAGCAGTACTTGGTCTAGTTGCTACCTCTACTATGTCTCCGTGTAACACATGGAAGCTGTTGTTTCTGACGGTAACACGTTGTCCATGGGGCACTGCTGCTACAAGACCGCCGCCGGTGCTGATATTTAATTTTGCACGTTTGGTAGCAACATCGCTAATCTGTGCCGTGGTAACACCGTATCGTACAATTTGGCCTCCATGATTGATTTCTAATTCACTGTTTGGCAAAGGAAAGAAATCATCATAGGTTACATATAATATATTCTCTCCCCTTTCGTTTAGGGTGTCGACTGTGGCAGCATAAACTGTAGCAGTCTGTGCAAGATCGGTGTAAAATCCAGTGGGAGTTGGAACTTCTAATGGATCACTGGCCTCCGCCACCAACGCAAAGTTTCCGTGAGCACTGGATCCGCCCACACTTCTAATCTGTCCACCGTTCAATGAATAGTAGGAAATTTGACAGTAGTAGGTAAACATACTCACAGCTTCAGCCAATCCGCCGTTGGTAGTTATAAGTCCATAACCTAGATCACAGACCTGGGTGAAGTCGTTGCTGAGCATAGAACGATTACCGGGCATAAGAACTTCAAATACTCTGATAAAACTATGCGTGCCTGTTCCTGCACCTACAAAAGTAACTGCTGTGGCGCTGCCAGCTACCGCTGCGACTCTAAATTGAGTAAGAGTAAATCCAGCCAACAACACATAGTATTCTTGGTTGGCAGCAATACCAGTTGGCAGTGCTCCAGTAGAACTAAATTTTACAATAGCACCTGGTTGTAGTTCGTGAGCAGATGCAGTGGTTATGGTTGGAGTGCTGAATGTACAAGCACGTGATCCAGCAGCAGGTGTGTAAGGTGTCAGTTCATCCAATATAAATTGAGCTGTGCTGAATCCACCTGTGGTAGCAGTGGCAGCACCTGTTCCAAATGTATATCCTCTGATGTAGTTTATTCTGTAGACTTCACCACTGACAATAAAACTGCAAGGTGTATTGGGGGGTCTCAACAGTCCCGATACTCGTAAAAATATATTACTGTCTTTGCTGTCTATGACAAATTTCTGATTGCCTGCGAATCCATCCACAAACATACCACCGGAAAATGTTTTGGCATTTATACTTCTACTAAAGGATGCAGATTCTTGACAGTACGGAGATTTAGCAAGAATCTGCCCCTCTGGATCCAGTACCATTGAAAATCCACCATGACCTTGAAAGGTCATGGCTCTTAGAATCACGGCATCGTTGCACAAGAACATGTCCATATCGCCGTTGTCTTTGGGATAGTTTACTGTTCCACTGTTGCTGATAACATCAACTATGGCATTGGTCAACAGTGTGATCACAGTGTCAGATCCTACTTCTGCCACTAGACCTTCGTCTAGAGTCTGCAGTGTTGGTACTGTGGCTGTAGTGGCCACCGCACCAGACAGTGTATACAGTGCCGCAATAGTCACATTGTCAATGATGTCTTGGGCCAAGGTGTTAATACGTTGAATACCTGCCACAGTCTGAGACAGTTGTGCTCCAATAGCCAAGGCAGGATTACTGCCCGGAACTGCTGGTCCTTTGTATTTTAATGCAGCAGAAATTGTGCGATTCTGTCCACTCCATTTCAAATCAAATACCATAGAGTCTATGATCAATCCAACGTCTCTGTAACAGGTATCTTCATTGTAGTTAAATGCAGACGTAAATGGTGCAGTGTTTGTTGAAATTTGATTATTGATCCAACCTATGACCTGATCTTGAATAAACTTTCTGTTCAAGGTAATCAGTCGTGCAGCACTGGTATAGTTGCCTTTGTTATTAATTAACGGATAAACAGGCTGTGTGGAATCTGCTAGATAGTGATAACCATACAGTTCATTTGCTACAGTTAGTCCGTCAACCACAGGATCTCGTCTAAAATTTAAAAATGCCCAGGGACTGGAACTGTCAAAGCCTATCTGTGGTCTAATAATAGTTCTGCGAAATTCATCACCTATCACTGCTACGTTTTGAGGTACACGTAATGGTAAATTTTCTAGGTAAATGCCGGTTTCAACAAATACCGAAATTTGAATACGTTTGGTTACATCACCGAATGAAATAGTCTCGCCAACAACAAATTCACCACTGACAACATCAACATCAAATTCTTCGTTGCCTGATGAGTCAAGTGTACCGTCGTGTGCTAGAATCTGCGCAAGAGCTCCGGACGTTTCCCCACGAAGATATAATCCTTCTCGTATGTCTTTGGCTGCGTTAGCGGCCACTGTGCTCAATGCAGGATTTCCAGTGAAGTCTGTTCTGTAACCGCTGGTAAACAGTCTAAATCTTGGAAGACTCACAAGTATAGATGGCTGAGAAGTAAATCCTGATCCTCCGTTGGTTATACTGATGCTGTTTATACCGCCGTCAACTGCGCTAACATCTGCTACACCAAAGGCTCCGCTACCACCCCCACCAACAAATCTCACTGATACCAGTCCATACCCAGTTCCGCGGCCTCCCGAGTTAACCTGTACTCTAGCTACCTTGAATGTAAGATTTAAAGTGCATCCAGTTCTAACACCAACACTGCTGCCGGGGCAAGTGGTAGCTGCAGGAGTTACCGGTGCCGGCAACACACTGTAGTTGCCGCCAGTGATCTGTCTAATGGCAGTGACTGGACCTCGTCCTCCTGTGCCACCGGGACCAACTGACAGCACTTGATATCTTGCTGCTGTGCCGGTGCCAGTGGCCACAGTGAGTATGTCACCAGGTAGATAGTTTAGACCCCCACTAACAATTGCAACGGTATCCACATTCATAAAAATAAATGCAGGACTGAAACCAGTGCCTGAGGTGGCACTGGTATCGTCAATGGTTACTAGGGTACAAGGCTCATCGCCGTTGCCCCAGGTAAGAACTTTCTTGTAAGGACCAATTTCTAACGGTGCTTCCAATACCAATTCTTCTGCACGTTTAAGAGCAGCTTCTAGTGTCTTATATGCATAGGCCAAACTGCGACCTTGTCTGTCTGATCCAACACCTGGCCGATCATCTAAACCAGCTGTGCTCACATACAGATTCACTGTACTACTGTAACCAGAACTGTCAACATATCGCTTGGTAGCAGCAATTAAACCATTGTAGGCCACATCATCATCGTCCACAGGATCTCTTGAAAGTATCAAGGGCCCGGTCATGGTACCAAATGCAGTGTTGGTTGTATTGGTAGCAGGATCAACAGCATCTATGCCCTGCAGGGATATCTTGGAATCCACATAGCCCTTATTGGCTGCCAGTCTGTTTGTGTCTGTAGCAGTGGATCCGTGAACTGTGTTTATTCTGCCAATTGAATCAGTAAGTTCAGAAAAAGATCCAATATTGGGTAAATTTCCAATAGGATATCTTACTCCACCACTTTGAGCATTGACCGGTCCTCCTAGATTTGGATTAGGATCGCCTGAAATATCTGAAAACAGGCTGTTAACCACAATGGAATTTTGACTGGTATCAAAATCAATTTGAACACCTACACCAGCTTCTAGTTTTTTGAAAACCACGCCGTCTGTGGTATCATTGATCACAACCAATGCATTTTCATAATCGTTGGGGAATGATTCGGGTGTATCATCTAGCCCTATGAATGTGAGTTTTTCACCTAGTCCTAGTGAACTATATAGTTCTCTAAAGTTGTCGTTGACAGATCTAAAACTGTCTCTGATACTGTCGCCGGTACCGTCGTTGCCAATTGCACCAATATTAATAATTTTTCTTGCCATAGCAGATCCTATGTGTTTGGATATCGATAATATTTATCCAAAGTTTTTATAAGCCTAATGTAAATACTAGATGTTCATAGAGACCAGATCACAGAAAAATCAATATGTTAGGCTTAGTAAACTGGGCAATCAACACAGTTACACAAGGACAAAAACCATTGTGATTCTAAAGTGTGATGACTGTGATACTGTATTTGACAGAGATCTAAAAAAAATAGATAGAAAGCGTTTGAACAACAATTATTTTCATTGTTGTTCTGAGTGTGATATCAAGAGATTTGCGCAGAGAACAGGAGCAGATCACAAAAAAATCTGGGATATGCCCACCGACACTGATCTAGATATTTCTAAACTCTAAAACTTTCACCGCAACCGCAACGATCTTTTTCATTGGGATTGACGAAGTCAAATCCCTCATTGAGTCCATTGCGAACCCAATCCATTGTTAGCCCGTTTAGATAAACTAGGCTTTTGGCATCAATTAATATTACAAAGTCTTGTTGAGCAAAATTAGTAACTCCTATTTCAGGAGTGTACTGGTCAACGTATTCTAACACGTAGGCCAATCCACTGCAACCTGTGGTCCTAACACCTATGCGAATGCCAACACCCCGGCCACGCTTGGCTAGAGTCTGTTTGATTCGTTTAGACGCTGTGTCGGTTACGGTAATCATTAACGGCTGCTTTGATGGCATCTTCTGCCAATATGCTACAATGTATCTTAACTGGCGGTAGAGCTAGTTCTTCGGCGATTTCGCTGTTTTTGATTGATCCGGCTTGGTCGATGTGCATGCCTTTGACCCATTCTGTAACGAGGCTTGAACTCGCAATAGCCGATCCGCAGCCATACGTTTTAAATTTTGCATCTGTAATAAGACCTGTATCATTATCAACCTTTATCTGTAGTTTCATTACATCCCCGCATGCTGGGGCTCCGACCATTCCTGTACCAATATTTGGATCACTCTTATCAAAAGATCCCACATTACGTGGGTTTTCATAGTGATCAATTACGGCAGCTGAATAAGACATATAATTCCTCTAATTTAATGGAACACTTTGTTCCTTTACTGACATTTACATTATACGGAATAAATTCCAAATTGTAAACACTTCCGATAACTTTAGGAGGAACTTTATTTTTAAATCCCTCTGTTATACTATACTTATGATCTAGATGATAACCAACTCTACTTCTTTTTTCATGATGCTCTAACTGTGTTAAATCGTTTTTGCTAGTCCAGTAATAAACTTTTCTGCGGTATTTTTTAAATTCAATATATTCAGGATCATCTGGTTTCCAAAAAATACCTTTATCTATCTTGGTTTGAATCATTTTTTTAATAGATTCAGGTTTTACTTCCTTACCCACTAATGCTATTGAACGTTTTCTATTAGATTCCTCAGTTTGCCTTTTATCAGTTAATCCTTTTCTATTTAAATTAGCTAAACTATTTGGATTAGTCTGACTAATATTAAACATAGGATTGTTTTCTCCCTGCTTGGCTAGCGATGCTTTTTGTTTCCAAGTATCAGACCGATTATTTGCAGCCCAACGTCTTGAACATATAGGACCGCAAAATCGTCTTGCTTGTTCTTTTTTGCCTGCTTTAGGTAAAAGGAACTTAATATTACAATATTCGCAAATTTTATCTAACATAATAGAACTCTCGTAGTGTTCTATTATTTAGTTCGTTACTAAAATTTGCTATTGATTATTCTCCAGTAGCAGTCAATTTGATATTAATATAACTCCAGTTTATTATTTTCCACATGTTGGTCAGATAGCTTTTTTTATCACTACCGTAATCAAATTGAAAAGAGTGTTCCCACCAATCAATCAACAGCACAATATCGTTTCTAATTTCGTGATTCGCAATGGTTTTGATCTTGCCATCACGAGCCAAGTATGCCCAGCCGCTGCCTTGTATCTTCATGGCTGTTTTTTCAAATTCTTCTTTGAAACCATCAAAAGTATCAAAGTGTTTTTCTATAAACTGCAAAATAGCATCATAGGGCCTGTTGGCACCCTCTGGTTTTTGCAGTTGACCAAAATAGATATTGTGCAAAAATGCACCGGCCTCATTGAAATCGTCG
>Ga0209191_1002246_pt1 | contig 12147 bp, 20 predicted proteins | sample S_130626_EF_Meta_FD_187320 | JGI IMG/M metagenome (GOLD analysis project Ga0209191, IMG submission 187320) | Freshwater microbial communities from Lake Simoncouche, Canada to study carbon cycling - S_130626_EF_MetaG (SPAdes) (version 2) | ecosystem: Environmental > Aquatic > Freshwater > Lake ... | reverse complement strand
CTCCAGCTCGTACACACGTTCACATAGAGCAATCAATAAAAGCAGCCAGAATTCTTGTTTTGTCATAAGGATAAAAAAAGGGCTGCACCGTTAAGCGCAGCCCACAATCTTTGCAAAATTACTCGAACTCTTCCTCATCAACCACAGAAACCTTGGGAGATACCTTTGCCACCACCTTGGTGGGTACAGGTAAAGGTTCTGGTGCTGACTCCTCAACTGTATCACCATCAAGGCCAGACGGTCTCTTAACCCATGACGTGATCGTGAAATTAGGTATTCGGGTATTTCCTTTTCCAACTTTCTCAGCCTTAGATCCTGTGTACTCAATGACTGGTAACTTATCAGGATTGGTCTTGCGTCCCTCCTCCACCAAAGCCCACAAAGCCTCAATTCCCTTGTTCGGTCCAACTCCATTGGTACACCACTCTACTGCTCCCATCTCCTTGTTGTACAAAGTGACTGCAAAGCCACGTTTATAGTCTGGAGTGGGTTGTGGATCCTTCTTACCTAGTACGTCATCGGCCACCCAGTCCCTAAGACCGACTGCCAGGTGCAACCAACCAGTCTTGAAGTTGTCAATGTCCATGACACACTTCTTAAGATCGAATGGACCCTCCTGGTTCTCCCAGACATTTTCCATCGTCTTGAACCTAATATAAGATCCTGACCCTGAGTTATTTGATAAATTTAACATTTTGCGTTTCGCTTTTCAAAGTTTAAATGTGGTTAAACCACGTTGATGAGTGACTCTTCAGCCACCCTGCTTAATGTGAGTCCTGATGACTTTCTCTCCACCAGACCCTCGACAATCCATCGATCCTCTTTCTTTAATAGCTTCTCAGCCACGGCTGGAGTAACCATTAAGAATGTGATTAACTTAGCCTTCTCGATTCCCAGATCCATGAGTGCGTTAATCGCAACGGTTTCATCAGACCACTTCCTGTTGGCCTTTTTAGGAACCATCTCCCACCCTGTGATCTTCTTTCCAGACTGGATCGCCTTTTCTGAGTACGTTCTTAATGCCTTGATGTAGTCTTCTACTTCATCAGCCTTATCGAGTAATGATGACAGCACCAGGGGAGAGAGCACGTTAAAGTCAGCAACGATCTCGGTCTCTTCCAATTCAGCAATGTGAGCTGGGCAGATCGGTTTAGCCGAACACCACTGACAAGCCTTGACTGACTTGTTGTAAATAGGGATTTCCTTTGTGGTGGCCACAATCGCAGGGATTAACTTCTTGCTCTGCCACTCAGTTAACTCGGTCAGAGTCATCTTGTGGACTCTGGTCTCACCATGTCTCGGCTGCACAATCCTCAGCTCGATCTCAGCAAAGTCTTTTCCGGCCTTGTTCATCGCACCCAAAGCATAGATCTTCATCTGGTCTGAGTCCTCTTCCACGAATCCTCGTCCAGTCTTCAGATCGGCAATGATAAGTTTAGATTTGTCTGTGGAGTAAGCCACCACGTCAGCTGTGCCACCTAACTTGACGTACTTGTCTTCATAAGCCACAACATACTGCTCTACCATGACAGCACCTAAGTCATCCTCAATGCGTTTAATTTCAATTAAATGTGCCACTGCAAACTCACAGTTTTCCTCAGTCATCACGATACCTTCAACGCTCTGACCAACATAGTCCATTGGATCGACTCCGACTTGGTAGCAGGTCTCAGCCAGTGCATGAATGGCAGTACCGATTTGTGCTGCCTCACCTGACTGTTCATAGGGGACTTTCATGCTCAACTTGACTGAGCCTGGACAGTTGATCCACCTCGATGCTGCGCTTGGTCTAAGATTTAATTTCATTTCCATACCTTAAAAAGTTCTGTTGATATTTCTGTTGATGGTGGATTAGGAACAATGAACAATCCATTGCCACGAATAGTTCTTCCCCATGCATCTTTGCGTTTCAAGTTAACCAGTAATCCACGTTTGACATTGTTGTAGACCATGTCTCTTGTAATACCGTGATCAATGGCATCTTTAATTGTTCTGGGTTGATTAAAAAAATCAATAATCATTTCTTTAATGCCCTTATGAATGCTGCAAAGTTTTCTGATATGTCACCGAATTTCATCTCATCAAATTCTCTTGCAATTTCCTCGATCACGTCATTCCTGTACTCTTGATAGACATTGAACTCTTCTTCAGCCAGGTTATAAATCTGTCGTTTACGCCACCCTTGTGCCCTGAAATCAGTCATGGTTTTACTCTAACCTTTATCATTAAGTCTGCCAGTTCATATGCTTCCAATGCAATAACTTCTGCTGGTACATCGTCATAATCTGGTCTGCTGTTTAACGAATGCATAGCCTTAGCAGCAAAGTAGTCTCGCAGGGTCATACCTGTACAAGTTAAATTTCCATTCGTGAAAGGGAATGCAGTTAGTATTTGATTAAGCATGGTTAATCCCAATCAAGAACAGGTCAACTGGTGGATCATTGTGTATGGGACTTAGATCATCAATCTCACCTAACTGGTGGGTGCTTAACCACAAAGCAAAACCATCGATGACCCAATTACCAAACTCGTTTTGAACTAGAAAGTTATTCATGTGTTCTTCTCCTTGAGTTTGGTTTCAATGTCTTTGACAAAAAAATCCATCCACGCTCCGTTATAAATTTGCCATTCGTCGCAGATACTTTGTAAATCTTCATCGGTCAGCCCTACCCATGTACGCTGTGGTGCAACGTAACCAACCACCTCAGTGTTAATTGCGATTTGGTGGTTAAGGCGCTCAAACATCTTTTTTTTCCGCGCATAGAATTCTTTGTCTTTACCAGTGCTGTTGTCTTTAGTCATTGAATCTATCCTTCATCACGTCATTGCTCATAATCTGGTATGCAATACTCCTGACTTCATCTGAGACCGCATGACCAAGATCATCAGGATTAAGTACACGAACAAGTAACTTTGTCTTCAGTCTAGACTGTTGACGTTCCTTATCTAACTGCTGGCCTAGCCAGACCATATGCTCACGCATGACATCAATCTCGTCTTGCGTCATTGCACAATCCCCTTCGCTAACTTAATCCCATAAGCACCGATCAAGACCGCCTCTGCTCGGCCATCATGCTTCTTTAACTTAAAGTATTCTGAATGACTTGGATAGAGTTCCATCGCCCTGTGACGTGATGAGTCTTTGCCAATCCCACGTCCCATACTGTGCTGCCACTTAGCAGGTTGGACATAAGTAATTGCAATATCGAGTGCAGCCAGTACACCTTCGATCACACCAGCACTACGTCCAAATGAGAATACTGATGACACTCCCTGACCAGGCATCGAGCTGACCCTTTCAACTGTCGCTGACACCACCTTGAGATCTTTGATAATGTACGCAAACTGTTGAGCACTCATCGAGTTCTTGACCTTGCCATTGCGCTCCATTGAAACAATAGGCATATCATAGACAGCAATCAACTGTGTTCCAACGAATAGTGCAATCGCGCCAAAGTTACCAGGATCAATCCCAATGGTTCTGGCAGTCATTTAACTGCATCCTCCATCGCTTTATTGATCGTGACCATTCGAGCTTTAATCAACTCATCTGCTGCCGTCTGGAGTTTCACAATGTTCGTGTACAGTGGGATAACGTGACCTGCTTGCCACCTGCTGACCTGTGATGGATGGATCTCTGCCACGTTACAAAGATCGCTCATCTTGTAACCTGCCGACTCAATCTTGTACTTGATCTCGTCTAAAATTGTTTGTGTTGAAGTTTTCATGCGTTAAATGTTAACACCAAATTGACCTTTGTGTCAAAAAAAGAGGGATCAGACCTAACTGACCCCTCAAATGGCAACGCACAGAGTGATTTTAAACGATTAAATAGTTGAGTAAGTCAAAAGGTTATTGACATATATGTCAACTGTGATATGATTTAATCCTCAACTCAACAAAACAAGGAAAGCAAAATGAACTCAACTTTTACATCATATATAGCATCAGATCTTTATCACGCTGGTTATACAGAGGACGGTCAATCTTTTATAGCAGAGGTTTATTACGTTACTTTAGAGAATCAAGCTGGACGTCGTTTTCGTCATACATCTTCTTTTTATGGTGTTGAGCGTTTAGTTGATGAAGATGGTGATGATTATTTTGCAGATCGTCGTGATCAAGCAACTGTTAAAGCAAATCGTTTAGTTGATCGTGTTAATGCAGCACTTCAGTCTGGTAAAGGTATTGATATGGCTTATTGGGAAGAAGTCGATCCAGCTTACGGTTCTGATGAGTATATTTCTCAAGGTACTGAGGCAGAACGTGTTTATCAAGAACGCTTAGCTGCTTAATTTTAATGGGGAGAAATCCCCTTTTTTAAAGGATTTATATGTTCAAACGTACACCACGAACCATGAATGAGGCATTCAAGAACACTGTCGAGTATGGTGCATCCATCGAGATCCCCTTCCAAGACCCAGCTGACCGTGTCATCAAGGTAATTGCTCTTGTTGGCATCATTGTTTTGCTTTTAGACTTGTTTATTTGGAGAGCATAAATGACACTTACCAAAGAGATTGAAGAGATCGTCAATCAGCTTACGCCTGAAGAATTATTTCGTGGAGCCATGTTAACCAGAGAAGATCTTAAGTGGTATATCCAGACCGCAGCTGACAAAGCAGCTCTGGCTGGGTACGCTCATGCAACCCAGTTCACTGAGGATCGTCTCAAGAAAATGCTGGAATCTAACCTGGCCGAGATTGATGGACTCAAAGATACTGTGGCCAATCTGCAAAAAGAACTCACTTTCCTGATGAGGTAAGACATGATCGATGATTATGAAATCCATGATCTGAGAATGCAGGTGGCATTTGATAGAGAGTACCAGTACAAACTCAATCGCTTTCCCAACTGCCGAGACCCAGATCACCCAGGTTGTCCAGACTGTATGCCTGATGAACTAGAGGTGGACGATGAGTAGTTTCTACTGGGACAATGTATTCTTAATCGTCATCGTCTTATTTGGAATGCTTGCAATTGCTGCACTTATTTCATTCGTGATCTGGGTCTGTATCGCGGATCTTGACAAATGAAGTCTCATCAAATGGTCAGAGTCATTCGTGCTCTGCAAACAGGTGGCATGACCACGATAGAGATCGCTGAGAGCATTTATGCCACCCCCAGATCTGTCAGATACATCATCACCAAGTTACGCTCCAAAGGGCAGGTTTTCATCGGGTCTTGGAAGTTCAGTAGAGCCAGACGCTACCCTTCACCAGTCTATAAGTATGGGATCGGATCAGACGCTAAAAAGCCAACTGTTAAGTCTTCGACTGAGAGGGTCAAAGACTGGAGAAAACGTCAATTGATTGATGACAAGGAGCAAAGAGCAGCTCGTCAACGAATGCGTAAATGGAAAGTTAAACGTGATCCCCTGGTTGCAGCACTATTTGGAGAAGTATGATGCCTTACTTAATATCCATTCTTGCTTTTTGATATGCAGTTGATGGTTTTACACCAGTTGATATCAATTCTTGAGCATATTTTTCTTGTTTAGTGACCAATGATGGTCCTTGTGATCTCATATCCTCCAAAAGTGATTTAATTTTTTCAAAATCAGATTGTGGATTTAATATATCAATAACACCTTGTGATTCTTTAGGTCCTTTTGAATGGTCTGAAATTCTTAATGGTTTAGCTAAATATCTTCCAGTCACAGGATCGACTACATTTATATAACTTGATGCACCTACTCTGCTGCCAGAGTGTTCAACTTTTGCATCAAAACCCATATTTTTAATTTGATCAGCAAATGAATCTGCTAAATTTCTAAGATCATCTCTAGTGGTTGAATTTATAGATCCTATTCTTCCTGGTATTTCATTTGGTAATTGTGCAAAAATCTTAGTCATTCCTACTGGAGCAAATGCCATAGGACCAGACATTGTCATCTCAGTTAACTGATTCAATGCATCAGGATCAGTTACTTTTAATGGGTTTTTAGGGTCTCCAAATGCTTGTGCTTGTAACTCATCAAACCTTTTCTTTGATGACTGGATGTTTAATAATCCACCCGATATCGCACCACCAACCTGCTGTAATTGTTGAGTTCTTTCTGGACTCTGCATCCACTCCAAAGCATCATCAAGTAAGCCAGCCATTTTCTTATTCCTTAGTCTAATAAACCAGGCATATTTGCAACCCCTGGCATTGCTCCACCAGCTGTCGCACTGTATCCACTTTGACGCATAGACTGTTCAAGAGCACGTTTTCTCAGCTCGTCCATGACTGGAGTCAATCCCAATAAATAACTCTGCTGCTCTGTGAATGATGGGTTCAGCACCGATCTGGAGAGTTCTTCAGCCACATTCTGATTGATACCCTGTAGTCTTGGACCCATCTGCCTGAACAGATTAGTTGCACCACCTAAGTAGTTTCCACCTGCCATCTGAGCACCAGCACTCAATATCTCTGTTGGTGATGGACCTGCCATCTCAGCAATGTCTTGCTGTATAGGTGCAGTTGGAGATCCACCCTCGATCCGTGATCTGGTAACCCCCATCTGCCTCTCACGTTCCAAGTTCTTGATGAATGATTCATACTCACCAGTTGAATTAAAGACTGTAGACAGACGATCCTTCATTATCCCTTTACCCAGATACTTGTCTGCAATGTTCGCAGTCTCTCTCTGGTTATAGATATCATCTCTTAGGTTCTGGATTGCACCCAATCGGTACATCTCTTTCTCACCCTCATTTGTCAACTTGGCCAACTCACGTTTGATCTCATCAGGAGTCTTCTTCAAGAAGTTTGTTGATCCAGCATCGAGTGCATCTTTTAAAAGTGATTCACCGCTGAAAGTATCCAACGCTTGGCCATAAACTGGTACACCAGTCTGCTTATCTGTCATGGCAGACTTGAGATCTATCCTCAACTTTTCCAAGTCTCTGGCCTGTTCAGACTTACCCGATCTCTTTAACTCATTGGCCATGCCACCCACATATTTGTATGCCTTATCGAGCATGATCATGTGATTGTCTGGAAGATCTGCATACTCAGGTAATCTCTTAGCCTGGGCAATTGCAGATTGAATGTCCTTAGACTTTTCTAGTAGTGACTTGATCGCAGGTGAATCCACTGTTCCAAATGCATAAGCCTGTTGATATAAAGGTGATGCTGCATCCGATCTACGCTTGACGATCTCAGCAATCACGTCTTCAATGTTCCTTGGACCGACAGCAGTCAGATCTGTAATGTCTTGGCTGATCCTTGGACCCGCTTCCTGAGCACGTTGATAGAGCATATTCCTGACCTCTGTCTGTGCGCCTGATGGGACTGCCATCGCACCTCTGGCCAAACGTCTCATGGACTCACCACCAATGTCAGCAAGGGTCTCGTCCTTTGCACCAAGTGTTCTGACAATGTTAGCCTGTCGTGTTGCAAGATCTGCTGGATTGATCTGCTCACGCTGTAATGCTCTGGCAATCAATTCCTGAGCCTTGGTAGCTGTTCCTTGTGGAGTCATAATACCAGTGGACTCTAATAGCTTTCTGCCACCAGTCCCGATTGCTGTGGTGGCCAATGGAGCAGCTCCACCCATGATAGTTCCAAATGTTAAACCAACTCCACCGCCCATCAGTCTGCTCTCTAAGCCACCAGTAGCACCACCTGCTCCACCGATAGCACCTGTTGCAGCTCCATAGCCCAATCCTTTGATAGCTTGACCTGCAAGTGTTGGTGCAAGTCTAGCAGCTGCAGTCCCTGCTGCAGGTAATGTAGCTCCACCAGTGAATGGTGCAGCAATGAGTGCAGCTCCAACTGGTGCGAGTGAGCCTAAGACTTCACCTGCAATTGCTCGTCCAGGATATTGTTGTGTGTACTCTTCAATCCCTGCCCTGACTCTTGCAAGTTGTTGCTGATATTGTGGACCAGTGATTGCACCTGCCCTGAATGCTGCCTCGATCTCGTCAGCAGTGTTCAAGGTCAAGCCTTGCATAAACGGTCCCATGAACGATGACTTGATGGGTGGACCACCGAGTTCACGCTCCTTGCTGACCGCTGCCTCGAATCGAGTAGGTGTATAACCCTCAGACTTTAGGTAAGACTGAATATCATTTGGAGGTACATTTTGGGACTGTAATCTCTTAATATTCTCAGAAATTCGTTGAATATTGCTTAAATCAGCCATTTTTAACGTCCTATTAGATTAAATTTTTCCCACCAATCTTTTGGTTTATTGGGTGCTTGACCACCCATCAATTGTGGTGATAGGTAATTGGGTGTTGGTAATCCTGATGGGTTTATGCTTTGATTGATTAAGTTTTGTGGAGTCTTGACACGCTTGAATGGATCAAATGTGACTCTGCTTGGATCAAGATTGTATTGACTTGCAGTAGTTGAGAATCTGTCTATCAAGTCTTGAGACACTGTTCTCTGTGACTCGATCAAGTTTCTAGATTGTGCTAAGAAGTCAGCTCTGATTTTCTCGTCAAGTCTTTCACCAGTCAATGCCTTGTTGTACATTGTCCTGATCCTATCGTTAATTCCACCTGCATTGGCTGCAGTAGCAAACTCACCTTCACGCACGACTGAGCCAGGATCAAGGATCTTCATAAATCCAAAGATCAAACTAATGTCACCTGCTGGAGATGGATTAAGTGCTGCACTCTCAATCTTCTGATAAGCCTGTCCGATCTCGATGAATGGTTTTGCCTGAGCTGTAAACTCCTTACGCAGTTCAGCCTCGTTAGCAAAACCTTTACCCTGACCTGGTATCAATTGGGTAATGCCTGGTGCAAGTTGTGGTGCTGCAGTTGTACCAGGAGCAGGGACTTGAGCTGCACTAGGGACAAGAGTTTTAGGTGGTTGTGCTGTACCTACCTGTGGAGTCAATGCAGTTGTTGGAATTCCTTGTGGTAATCCCATACCTGATGGCAATGGACCACCACCTGGTTGAGCTTGTCCTGTTGGAATATTTGCTAAAGATGGTTGAGCAGCTGCAGCAGCAGGTACACCAGCACCTCCAATTAGGTAATATCCAGTCGCATCACCACCGACTACTGTTGGAGCCATTCCAATACTATATTCTTGACCTGGAGTAATTTTAGATTTATCTACTGCAATAACACGATCTCCCAATCTTTCTAACAGAATATCTCTTGGAACACCAAATTCAGTAATAGCTTTTAATGCACCCGATTCATAACGCTGAACTTGTACTGGTTTTCCATAGGCATCAGTCATCATTGTTGGTGTACCTAATGGTTTATCAGCTGGAGCAAACTGAGATGGGACTGTAATAAAGTTACCACTTTCGGTGCGTTGATAGAAGTTTCCATCAGCACCACGAATGATGTCACCCACAGTCTTTTGTACCGATGGTGCTAACTTCTCAGCCATGTTAAAGTATCTATTTGCTTCTTCAGATTTTCCAGCTACACCTAAAACATCAGCTATTTGTCTATATTTATTAGCCTTCATTTCATTTTGGCTAAGTTGTGGTCCTTGTTGAATTTGTCCAATCATTTCAGCACGTTGGACTGTTGGACCTGCAGGTAATCCAGGCATTGAAATGGCTTGTTCTGGTGTAATTGCTGTACCTGCTGTTGGTGCTTGTCCACCACCAGACAATATCTCTTGAATGCTCTTTTGAAGTCCAATTTGACGTTTATATTCGTCTAACTTCTGAGCAGTCATCAGTTGACCGATAGCACCCTCTTGTGCTCTCTGATATCCTTGTTGACCTGCCATCAAGCCTTCAGCAAGTGCAGATCCAAATCCACCAGGTGTACTTCTTGGAGCACCAGCCTTTAAGAGTGCAGCTGCAGCAGACATATTGGCCTGACCCTGTATCTGTCTCTTTTGCTCTTCAGTCAAATACTGACCCAGTCCTGAGTCTGTATTGCCGAATAAGTCCATCAATGAAAAATCAGCCATGATGTATCCCTATTAAATATTATACGAATGCTGTACTTGCTGCTGTACCCAAAGCATCCCATAAAGTAGCCTCTGTTGCAGCTGCAGCTGGTGTGGCAGCACCAATCATCCCAAGATTCTTCAGTGCCTGTGAACCTGCCAGTGCAACGCCAGCACCTGTGGCCAATGGATTTGTGTAATATGGTTGTGTAGTCGTACCGCCAATATTGGCTGGTTGTAGACCCAATGCACTTGAAGTAATTCCAAGTTTCTGCTGTCCAATGTTCCTGATTGCATCCATTTGTTGCTGAGTGAATGCTTGTCTTGCTTGACCCGCACCCATGACTGCTTGTGCTCCACCAGTTCTCAATGCCTGTTGTTGAGCTGCCAAGTTTCCTAATGAACCTGCAGCAGTCAAATTCAACCCTGCACCAGACAGACCAGCCTGTTGATTGGCCAACGCAGCCTGTTGTTGACGCGCCAAGTCTTGCTGTTGCATCATGGCTGCAGCATCATAGCCTTGTTGATTGAGTGTTGCCCCAATGTTGGCTGCTTGTTTAGCAAACCCTGCATTGGTGATGCCCTCTGCCACTCCTTGCCTAGTTCCACCAAACGCTTTAGCTCTGGTGGCCTGTTCACCAGTTTGTTGAATTGCAGACTGTCTAGCAGTCTCCAGATCAGCCAATGCATTCTTGCGTACAGATTCCAGATAAGGATTCATGTACGAACCTATGCTACCTGTACCAGTGAGTCCTAGATTGGCTTGTGCTCCAGTGACTGATGCAGGTGTAAATTGTCCACCTTGACCAGCCAATTGAGCTGCCAGATCGATGTTTGCATAGCCTGGACCTGCCAGACTGGTATTGACCAATTGCTCTTCACCAGCCTGATACAGTGGATTGAATCCTGCAAACTGCTGAGTGGGTAGAGCACCTGCAACGCTCTGAGCCTGTTGCAAGTTGGTTAAGAATTGTGCCTTGATCTGTGGATCAATTGACGTTGATGCTGTTGAACTTCCACCTTTATCCATGATTTACCCCAAAAGTGATTTGATTTTCTTAGCTGGAATAGTGCCTTCATTGATCATATCAAGTAGACCCTTGCCGTATTTGTTGACCGATGATTTCTTGATGACATATTCACCAACTTGAATGTTGGTTGATCCATCATCTGGTCCAGGTGGATTGGGTCCTGATACCCTTGACTTGTCCATGTATCCACCCATGTATGCGACTGGTGAAACTGATGAATCTGGTGCATTTGCAGCAGCCTTCGCCTTTGCTATTTCAGCAGCAATGTCAGCATTTAAAGGATCATATTTACTGATATCAAAGCCACCCATTGATCCTATAGGAGCTGTTGCATATGGGTTTGCAAGTAATCCACCACTTGGAGTTCCCATCTGATTCATTATCTTTGCATAAGGTGAAACCAGTCCATAGGCAGCATCCCAAACATTGCCACCAACCCCAAGTAAACCTTTGTTTGCTGTGGGTGTACCTGCATTAGGAGTAAATGTTCCACCGCTTGACGCTGACTGAGCTGGAGTCCAGTTAACCCCAGCAGTATTCAGCATACTTGCTTGCTGTGTAGGTGTTAAACCATACATAGCCTGTACACTGGCCTGAGTCAATCCATTTTCAGCAATGATCTGATTGATCAATGGCGTGTTCTTGGCCACATAAGCATCATTTAATGCTTGTTTAATATTAGTTTTGTCGTATGCTGATGGTGTTGTAACTGTTGGAATAACTGGTGTTGGAGTAGGAGTTACTTTAGGAACAGTAGTAGGAACAGCAGTAGGACCAGAACCATAAGTGTATGGAACAGCTGGTGTAGTTGGTGTTGGAGTAGGTGTTGGTGTAGGAGCAACATAACCTGGTGTTAATGGATTTGTTGTTCCTGTCCGAGCAAATAAAGCAGCCACCTGATTGGCATAATAATTTGGGTCTGTTGATGTAACTGGTGCTGGAGCTGTAGGTGCAGGTGTTGCTACTGTTTTAAATACACCTGGAGCTTGATAAATATTATTTGCAATAGCCGTATTTATTTGTCCATTCCCAGTGTAACCAGCAGACGAAACCTCAGCTGCTGAAACACCTAAGACTTGACCGACTTGAGCAGCACTCAAACCTAGTTTTGCAGCTTCACTTGCAATTTGTTGTAGAGGCATACCAACCACAGCTGCTTGATATTGAGCAACAGTCCCTGCATCTAATAGTTGATCTGCCATAATTTAATCCTTTAAATCCTTTGATGTATACCAAGTACGTCTCTTATAACCATCAG
>Ga0209191_1002244_pt1 | contig 12153 bp, 11 predicted proteins | sample S_130626_EF_Meta_FD_187320 | JGI IMG/M metagenome (GOLD analysis project Ga0209191, IMG submission 187320) | Freshwater microbial communities from Lake Simoncouche, Canada to study carbon cycling - S_130626_EF_MetaG (SPAdes) (version 2) | ecosystem: Environmental > Aquatic > Freshwater > Lake ... | reverse complement strand
CAGGTCCTATTGTAGTAGAAATATAAGTTAATATTTCTTTTATAATGCGTATTTGTCCTTGTATTGGCGTTTCATTATGATGCCATTCTGCCACCTGATCGAAGCTAGGTAATTCTATTACTTCAATAGCACTGTAGTTTCCGCCGGTGCCTAGAGCAGGGTCTAAGCTGACAACATATATATTTCCAGCAGTGGGTTTTTTATACCAACGGACCTGCCCCATCTTCATTATTGGTTCTTGGCCTTCTAGTCCAGCTAGACACATACTGTTGATCAGTGTTTCATCAAAGATCAAGAATTCACAATTATATTCACGACGGAAACGTTCTTCGCCTATTCGACTTTGTTCTTGTTTTGCCCATGCTTCGTCTCTATCAGGGTGTTCATTCCAATGACAGGTAAACGGGTGGAATCCGTTGCTGCCTATCCCACCAGGACGCTCATTGCCAAACTCATCAAATTTATTACTGGCTTCTTTCCATATTCTACTGAATTCATCTTCGTCACTGTTTGGTGTGCTAGTGATAATAGCACGACCACCTGTGGCCAACGTAGGCGAAATAGACGTCCAGAATTCTGTAGCAATGTTAGGTTGCACAAAGGCAAACTCATCACAGTATAGTAACGATATAGACATACCACGACCAGTATTTTCAGTAGTGGTGCTGGATACAATACGACTGCCATTGTCAAATTCTATACTGCCTTTGTTGTAGTTTGTTACGCCACATCGAATGTGATCTGGACACAATTCATATGCATATCGAATACGTTGCATAATTTCTTGTGAGCCTGTGTATTTGTGAGCAGCAATCAAAATAGTTTGATCTGGATTAAACATTGCATACCATAATAAATATCCAGCCGCAGTAGTAGTCTTACCCATCTGGCGGGGTAGCATGTTTATGGTAAATCTATGATTGTGATAAGCGTCTAGTAGTCGTGTTTGAAATCCAAAAGGATCAAACAACATCTTACCTTTGACAGGATGCTGAATAAAGAAAAAGTTATCAGTGAAGTAATGATAGCCGTTTACCGGATCAGAACATTCTAATAATTCTTTTACATTCTGTTCTGTAAAAGTTTCTTTTTTATGAGCACGTTTGACTAAAACGCCATCTAATGATTTTGAAGACATACTGTATTTACAAATAACAAAGCGGGCCGAAGCCCGCTTTGGACAGTGATAATATATTATCTATACTGTTGATATTTTACTTCTAGGCGTCGTTTTACTGATTCTGGCAACGGGTTATTGCCCGCAGTAGAACCTTGCTTAATTTGTTGTTTTGACCCATTAAGGCCGCCACCGGCGTCTGTAGTTACTGCGCCTACATCGTTGTAATTTTGATTAGGTTCGTTGGCAAAAGATTCATCTTCTGGTTCATCTTCTGGTTCGTCTTCCGGTGCATCCATTGGCTCAGCATCTAATTCTGGTCCATCGTTGGCGCCATCATTGCCAGGCAACATGTTTTTATTTGACATACCATTGTCCCCACCGCTATCGTCTTGACCAGTTAATTTTAACATCTGTGCCAATTCGTCGCTGCCGTCTGATCCCATGTCATCCATGCCGTCAGACGAGCCAATGCTAACTGAATCGATGCCGGGTAGTATCTCTTGCGCACCATGCTCACCATGGTCTTCAATATTTTTAAGGATAGACATTAAGTCGCGGATGCCTCCTGCGCCACTGCCGCTCATGTTAACATTCATGCTAACATTGTCTTGTTGAGGCATGGGGCTAGACATGGGGCTAGTCATGGGACCCATACCACATTCTTCAACAATGTCGGCTGCTGTCTGTTTATCTATATCTGCAATTTTTCTATAAAGCTCATTAAAGTTCATTTTATTTTCCTTTGTAAGGGTCAGGGATCTTATTTTGACGTGACCCTACCGGACTAATGCCTGGCTTTACGTCTGCTGTTTTACCTGCTGATTCTGTGGGAGCAGTTTTAGCTAGTAGTTGATCGTTTACACCAGCAACTGGTTGTAGTGTGTGTTCTTGTTTGCCTAATTCTTTTAAGAAACTTACCACATGCTTCTGTCCAACCAAGTCTTGATTGTTTTCCGCAGGGTAGTCTTTTAGTAAGAAACTTTCGTTGCTGGCTTGATTGTGTTCTAAATTCAAGGCCATTTCTGCCATTTCGCCAGGAGTTCTTACTCTAATCTTTGCGGTAGAAATTTGTAATTGATCTGCTAGTAATTCTGTTAATACTGCACTGGTAGTAGGATATTGTAGATCAACTTCGAATACATGAACCTCTACATTTGATTGCCCTGGAAAATCCAATGGCATTGCTTGTATCGGTGTTTTTTTACCTTTACTAAGTTTGTTTACTGTAAAACGGTGCATGGCACTCTTCATAATTTTATCTGCAGACTCTGACAAGTCTCCACATACTTTTATAGTAAACGGATAAGTTTTTTTGCTCTCGGCAATATATTCTTGAAATGATTTCATGTGACAATTCCTGACAGTATATTTATTTCATATTCTTAAGTTTTTCCACCAAGCTATTTCGGTCACTAATTATGACTCCCTGCCCTTGAATTGAGTTATCTTCAGGGTTAATTTCTTGGTCTAGCTTTTGTTTCTTTAATTGCAGTTCGATCATTTTAAGTTTTTTATCTAACTTAGCTGACTTAGCATCTATAGCGTTTTTTAGCATAGTGCCCGCAACTTCAAATATTCGTCCGCTATAACGTGCTTCCACATTCATACCTAAATCCATTAGATCATCATAGGCATCTGTGGCTCGTTGTGCTAGGTCATCTAGCTCTTTATCGCCAATGTCGCCTAGTCCTTTGACCATAGGTAATGCAGCCGCAATTTTATCATATTCTGAAATATCGCGTAGTAATGCCTGTGAATCAGCGGGCAGATTCTCTTTTTCTGCTTTCTTGATGTCTTTCTTATTCTCTGGTAAATTTAGAATTTCTTCGAGTTTTTTCATATTATTACTTATCGCTTTTTGGCACTTCCGTAGAATAAATCTTGCTCGTTGAGCACTCTAAAGCGTATACCTTGTCCTTTACACCAGTTGCTGGCCGCGGCCCATTTGGCTTGATTCTTGACATATTGTATTTGGTTGTTTACGTTTTTTCCTACTTTTTCTAACAGTGTTTGATTCTGAGGTTTTACTTCTATTAGCTCAGTTAGTATCTTTCCGTTCTTATCTACGTATTGTATAAAGAAGTCCGGGATGTAGACTGTGTTACGATTAGTAGTGGGGTCTCTGTAGGGAATCTGAACTGCCTCACTGGCCCATTTTAATATGCTTTCGTTAGTATCGCAGAAACGCATAAAGGCCCATTCCCAACTTGATCTGTATGTAGGACTGCGATTTCCTACGTATTTGTCGGGGCGAGTAGGAACAAACTTTCCCCTGGCAAATCTACTCATGGGCGTATGTTTCTAGATTCAAAGTTATTAGCAGTGAATGGTAAACTGTATCCTAGCGCACTAGTCGCTTCTCTTTTTGTGTTTAGCACTTCTGTAACCACTCTACTCAATTGCACATCACTTAGTCCTTTAAGTGTGTCAATTACTGCAAAAGGCTTAATATTTTCAAATTTTGCCTGAGTAAGAATGCTGATAGCGGTGGACTGTGCAGCATCTTGATCAAATCCTCTTTTCTGAAAGAATCCAACTACTGCATCTATTTCATTTGATGCAAAACTAATTTGTTGTAAAAAATAGCTGTCAAAGAATGTTTTAACTGCTGTGCTAGAATCCACAGCAGTGGTTTGTGAACTAGGTAAACTGCTCATTTAAGGTAAATTCCTTTGCTCGGCTTTGGTAGTTTCTGTTTGTTGAGCAGTTATTGGCACTACAATTTTGTTAAGGCCGCCAGTTCTATTTTGCACAATTTCGTTGGCAGCTTGGTTAATAGTGCCAGTGACTGTGGAATTAATAATAGACCTACCTTCAGTTTTTAATCCTGCCGAAGTTAATTTTTTTGCATTTTGATAAGTGTTAACTGTGGCAATTGCAGTAGATAAAAAGTCTAATGGACTTTCTTTCCAACGTCCTGTGGAAATGTCTCCGAACACATCTGCTATTCCGGCTAACACTCCGCCAGGCCCTAACAATGTAGGAGTTCCACCCCCAGCCACTGACAACGGACTTGGTGTGCGATCGTAATGGTCCAATGCAAATCCCAATGGATTGCCTGGTTGAACTCTTCCACTGCCAAATTTTACAGCTTCGTAATCAAATGTCATTGTGCATTCTTGCGGCTGGCCAGAATTATAGTCAACGGTGTCAAATGCCCAGGATTTCACTAAAGGATTTATTAATTCATAGCTGACAAATTCTTGCCTAGCCATCTGGTAAACTACAATGCTGTCAAAGAATGGATAAGAACTGTCGTTGTCCAGGCCATACCTATAAGGTGTTCCACGCTGCATGGCATTTCTTTTGTAACTGCCCGATACGGTAGCAGTGCTAGGGGTTGCATAATAATAGCTGTAATAATTCTGCCATAATCGGTTTATAACACTGTAGTTGTCGTCATGAAACTTGATAGTTACTGGTTGAAAACTTTGTTTAGTTTGAACGTGCTTAATTCTGTTATACTGATTAACTGCGTCAGTTTGCATGGTAAAACTTGGTAATGATACACTTTTAACTAATAAGTTTACTTCGTTTTGATTTTGCAATATCAACGATGGAATCTTGTAGGCAGCGGTATTAACTTTAAGACATACGTGAAATAAATGTTTGTGCTTAGGTGCCAGGCGAAACGTGTCATCTGAGAATGTTCTTGCCGCGTGTTGAAAATCGCGCATTTGCCCGCCAGGGTTTGTAATCCCTGATAAAAAGCCATTTAATTTATTTGCCATACAATTATTTATTCAAATAAAAAACTCAGTTTTACAAAATAAAAAAAGGCTGAACGAATCAGCCTTTTTTAAAACTATGAGTCGGTTATGCAGGTGCGCCACCAATACCTGAAGCTTGTTCACCGCCAACTTTACGGGTTGTCTGGACTCCGACACCAGCAGTGCTACCTATCTGGTTAGCGTTATCAAACTTGATAGTCATTTGAATTGTCATAGCTTCGTTAGTGCCGTAATTCATTTCTTGGTAGTTAACGTTTTCTAGATAGCAACCATATAGTTCCCATTGTTCAAGAACTGTGGGTGCGTTGTTTCCGTTGCCACCGTCTAACATTTCAAGACGTGTCTTAAACTTATAATCTACGCCAGCAGCAGCACTTGACATTTCTAAGAAATCAAATTGCTTTTGCACTTGGCTGCCAATTAATCTAGATACCTTGCCCGTGGCATCGTCACGTAGTGTTGTTTGCACAGTTTGCCATGCATGACGACCAGCAACATAGATTCTTGAATTATATGTTGGCAGTTCGATAGCTTCAAACTGCACTGTAGGTCTAGCAAAAGATACTACTTGTTTAGTGAGCTCTTGCACTTCTGCTCCATCTCCAAAATTTTCAAACGTTACACGAAATCTATATTTTAATTTTGGATGTAGCATACCAGTAGACGCCCCGTCCATTGGCACTGTGAATTTACTTAATGATGATGACATTTATGTTCTCCGTCGTAGTATTTATCAATTAACCTAGAGCTGCAATTTCGCCAGTATTCTTAATTCTCAATGGAATGTAAATAAACTCCACTGCTTTAACTGGCTCAATTGCAATATCTACGTGTAATTCATTACGATCGATTCTAGCAGGTGTGTTGTTAGATTCATCACATACTACTAAAAAGTCGTATAACGCACGTTGTCCTACTAACTCTAACATTAGACTTTCGCAGGCATTTTTAATTTGATCTCTAGTCAACTTGTCATTAGGTTCGAACAAGTAAGGTTTAGCTAATTGATTTAATTGTCTACGTAGATATACAATCAAACGTGCTACGTTAATTCTATCCAATGCGCTGGCATTTCTAGCACGAGTATATTGACCGTATGCTACTAGTCCAGAACCTGACAAGAATGTAATCGGGTTAGTCTTAATACTAGCCATTGTATCACGTTGGCCTTCATTTAGAGCAACTGTCTTAAACTCGCCTTCGCCGTCAACATAACCAACGGCTGTTGCGTTGGTAATGCCACCACGTCTTGTTCCAGCTGGTGCAAACCATGGATAAGCAACTTGGTCGTTTAAGCTCATAGTGCGTAGCATCATATGGCTTGGAGGAACAACAATGTTGTTTCCAGCGTTGTCGCTTGAGAAACCCCATGGATAGTAAACGCCTAAATATTCATCAAAGCTAACTAACCCAGTGTCATCATCTTGTGTGGCACCTTCTACGTTGTTGCCCCAATTGCTGATACTAGTAGCACCATTTGGTAATCTTGCAGAACTATCTCCAATAACAAATGCTGTCAATGCACGATCATAGTTCAAACTGATCAACTCGCCAATTAGTTCAGGATATCCTGGGCAAGCTAACAAGTTAAACACACGACCGTCAGTGTCTCTAATGTCAACGTTGCTGTTTACTGTGGCCTGTAGTGCTTGAACAACTACAGCACGTTGTGACTTACGTCCAAATGTTCCAGCGCCATTGGCTTGGTTAGCACTTTCTGTTACCCAACGATTTGGATAATATGCTGCCATTGATTCACCAGGATTGGCACTGTTTCTTTCGTTATCGGCAGTTAAGTCGATGTAGTCACGAACAAATCTCTTAACGTTGAAGCCTGAACGACGTAGATTCCATAGCAACATACCTTTTGGATATAATGCTGGATCTGGACAGTCTGGATCAACATAGTCGCTTGATAGTAAATCAACAATAGTGCCTTGTTCATCACTGTTTGCACCAGCAGTGTTATAACGTGCGTCGGCAAATAATACACCATCTTCTGAGCTTTGATCTGTTTTGTCAACTAGTTCCCAACGTTTTTCAATTGGAAGAGATACTAAATTTGCGTTGTATTTGTAAATTGTTGGGAAGTTTTCTGTGTCGCTAGTGTCAATCCACAAATCACCTGTTACCAATGCAGTGTCATCACTTTGTAATGATGGTGCAGCGGCTGCAACTAACGGACCAGCTGGATCTGTTCCAGTGTAGTCATTATAGTTATTATAGCCTACCCAGTTATCACCGTCGTTGATCAAAATGTCAATTTCATCAATAACTGAACTATACCATAGTTGTCCGTCTGTTGCCAATGCAACCACCGGATCACCACTGGCTTCATATGACAATGCTTTCCATAAAGATGCAACATAGTTGTATGTTGTGCCTGTTCCTGCAACATACAAGTTGCCAGTAGTGGCTACACCACTAGTTGCAAAAATGTTGTTGAAAGGAGTATTCAATGCTTCTGTGATATAAACATCACCGCCAGTAGCATGACTAATAGTTAATCTATTTTGTGCATCAACACTGGCGCTGACATTGGTCATGCCAGCTGAGTTAATTCTACCGGCTAGTGTATCAGCGTCATCAACTGAACCTGCGCTGGTGAAGCTAATCAAATAGTCACTGCTGGTTGCATCCTGTCCTGTGATACTTTCTGCTAGTTTGAAAGAATAATTGTTTGCTGGGAAACTTGTTGCGCTGATTGCTGCACTAATGATAGCAGTAGCACCTGTAGCGTTTCTTCTGTAAATTTTTGCAGTAGAAAGTCTAGGTGTTAAATCTAAACCGTAATCTTCTTCAATATTGAATTTTGCAAACAATGCGCCTACAGGAAGATTTGCACCACCACCAGTTGAATCTAACCCGTTTAATGCAGATGAACCGTTGGCATACATTGGCGTTGCCACTTCTTCCCATGCTGCGGTTGAACTGTTAAAACGTTTTGTTCTAATTCTTGCACCTAGATTAGGTTCAGTAGTCTTAATCCATACAGACCCAGTTGGACGACCTACAGCAGAAGCTGGATTGTCTGTTCTCTTGTATGTAGGAACACTGGTGTGTGGTTGAATTGATAACTTAGGAACTAGATAATCGTCAGCAGTAATACCAAGTGCTGTCAATGCTGTTCCGCTAATGCTGATAGTGTTAGCAGCAGTGCTGTCACCTTCAGATGATTCAATCACGTTGTTTGAATAAATTTCTAACTTGCTGTTAACCACTGCGGCATACACACCTCTGTTGTTGTATGTGCCAACATTGATAGCTGCTGCCGCTGCTGTCAGCGAAGATGAAGACAGTGTAATTGTTGATAATATTTCACCATCAACTGTGAAAATAATTGTTCCACTCACTGTTGCAGGACTTGCTGTTCCAGCAATAGTTGGCCAACTTTGTGCCCACTCTGGAGAACCAACAACAACCCAAGCACCGCTACGGTTTTTATACCAAGTAGTCAATGTGCTAGTTACTGCTACAATAGCATAACTGCCAACTGATCCTACTGCTGTTTTAGGAGTATAGTCGCTACCGTCAAAGTCTACAACTTTAGTTGTATCTGTGATAACGATCGGTGCTTTATTAGTAAACTTTTGGCCAACACCACCGGCTGTGATAGCATCGCTGTTCCACTCAAAAATACCCCATTTAGTATTTTGTGTGTCTAGCCAATATGTGCCGTTTGGTGGAGTTGTGCTAGGTGCTGTTGCAATTGGATCTAATTGTCCTAGATCAACATCTGCACGAACAATGTATGCACGATTGCTAACACCTAGTAAACTGTAGGCAGCTTGTAGACCATATTCATTCTGTTCGCCAGCATGAATAGGATTGTTATTACTGTCTGTCTTAAACATTGGATCGCCGAATGTATCAGCTAAATCTTTCTGACTTGTTATTAGATACACTGTGCCTGCATTAGCAGCCAATGTTCCTGGAGCAGTGCCAGTGCCTGATCCATTTGATTTGTTTTCTTCTGAAGCGACGATGATCAACGGAACTGTGCCAGGCTCAGCTGGTGTGTAGAATGATTCGTCGATTACGCTAACTTGAACGCCGGGTGATGATAAAGCCATCTTGATATCTCCTAAGAGTCTTTTACTAGTTTTATTTACCCAAACATTGCAAAAAAGCAGTGGTTATGAAATAGCAAAAGGGGACAAAAAGGGCAATAAATAAAGAATGACCCGACCTTTATGCGGTTGCGGGCTTAGGCCGGCAGCTATAAATTACAAAAAAGGCACTAAAATCTACTATAGATCAAAGTGCGAATTGTGCTTACGTTACGGCGGGGTAGGCAAAGGTATGCCCAAATGGTATCAAGACGGGTATCGCATGAAAGCGGTATGCGATAAATGCGGATTTAAATCCAAGTATAAAGAACAGTTTAATGTTTTTCACATAGACGGCAATCTCAACAACAGCCGTTCTGCTAATCTTAAGACAGTGTGTGCAAACTGTCAACGAGTTCTTCATAAGGAAGGGACACAGTGGCGTCAGGGCGATCTGTTACCAGATTTTTAATCTGTTTATACAAGTCATCAATGCTGCCGTTGTTGTCTAGAGTATAGTCAAAGTTACTGCCAACCCAGGCTGTTTCACTGGCATGTATGCCTAGACTTTTGAGTTTTTCTGCGGCAAATGCATCACCGTGATTGGCCTTGGCAGCCATTATATGCCAACTTGGTAATTCTCCACGTTGCACCCAGGCAATTTTTCCTCCAGCGGATTTAATACTGGCGATTTCGTTAGGAAATCTACAATCACTGATAACAACGTTATCGCCACTTTTTCTAAGTTTGTTTTCTACGCTGGCAATCCATATATCGTCATGAAATCCTGCCCGGCATACTTCTGTGCCCCAATACTGTAGAATCCAGCGAGGCGTAATCTGTTGGCCTAAACGTTCACTCCACCATTGATCGGGCTGTTCACGCCATTCTCGAGCTTCTTTAGTTCTGCCTTCTAGCATGATTCTATCCCAACCAAATACAGCCGCAACTGCATCTTTGAGAGTGTTGGCAAATGACTCTCGTCTAAATTCGTGGAAGTTTACTAGATAGTCAGCGACTGTGTCTTTGCCGCTGCCGATGAAACCGCAGATTCCTATGATCATATTATCTCCTGAGATAATATATTTTATAGAAAATTGTTGGCTGTGTCAACCTATAATGAATGTATAACCAGTGCCGCCGGAAACAAATGTTTCCAATTCTTTGTCCAATGCAGCCAATTCTTCTTTGCCCGCTGATTTAAGATCAGCACCATTAAGTCCACCTGCACCACCTGGGCCGGCAATCTGTCCAAACTTGCTACGTGCTTCACCTAGTATGATTTTGGCCACTGCTAGACTGTAGTCTTTGAGCCATTGCTTGGCATACAGGTCTGTGAGCAAGGCCCAGTCCGGACGATAGTTGTAGGTTCTCATCAAGACAATCTCGCCACTGGCAAATGGTCTTTGTAGCACACGGAGAATATGTGTGTTGGGATTGTAGTGATATTCGATAAAGCTACCAAACATACGACCCACTAGTTCTTGATACTGTGCAAATAGTTCATAGGTTAGTAACCCGCCTAATGCTGAGCCGCTGAGCAAATAGGTGTTAGTGTAGGCCAGGTTGAACGGTTCAAATAGTGTGCCACCACTGCCACTGCCAGATCTACTGCCAATACTGCGTCTAAAAAGCTGTCGGACTTCAATGATTTCGTCAGGTAGGCGATATTCATTTTGATCAGTGACAAACTCCAGGAAACTGTAGCTTTCTTCTACAGCATTAGGACTACGTTGACGAAAACGTGTTAGCGCACGATCAACAGCAGTTTCATAATGTATAGGATCAAGCTCTACATCTACCATGCCGTCGCCCAGCATAGCACGTATGTAATCGTAGACTTTTTGACGTTCTTCTAAGTTGCTATTTTCAGACATTTGATTCTCCAACTATATTTATGCCCGCTAAATATGTATTATGCCAAGACTAAGCCTATACCGTCCAGAAAAGGGCAACGACTATAAGTTCATAGACCGACAAGTTTCTGAAATGTTTCAGATTGGCGGCACAGACGTATATGTTCACAAATATCTAGGACCCAAGAATCCTACCGATGCTAATGCCACTGCTGATCAACCGCAGTATGCTACACAAAGTGAAACTAACATACAAGACTTGCTGTTGTTAGAAAATCGTGACCGTAAATACGATCCCGATATTTACAGATGTAGGGGGCATTATCAAGTTCAAAACATTGACTTTAATCTAAGTCAATTTGGTATCTTTATTGACAATGACATGATCATGATGGTGGTGCATATCAACGATTGGATTAAAATTGTTGGCCGTAAACCACTCAGCGGTGATGTCATAGAATTACCTCACTTAAAAGACGAATTTGCCCTCAATGGATTTGATGTTAGTTTGCCACGTTACTACAGCATTGATGATGTGGGCCGTGCTAGTGAAGGATTTAGTCAAACTTGGTATCCACATTTATACAGATTAAAACTTAAGAAAGTAATTGACAGTCAGCAATTTGCCGACATACTGACTAAACCAACTGGTGCAGATCAAGACAAATTTGTTGGCGATTATGATGCTACTAAAACTTATGTGCCTGGACAGATTGTTCGTTACAACGGTGCGTTATATCAAGTCACTGCCGGAACAACTGGCAATGATCCTACAGATGCCAACTTCTTTGACGGTTATGGTGGCACTACTCTACAAGATATACTAAGCACTAGAAACAAAGATTTACAAATCAACGATGGTGTTATTGCACAGGCAGAAGCAGATGCTCCGAAGAGTGGTTTTGAAACTGGTCAATTCTATAACTTGGCTGTGGACGAATACGGTAATCCATTACTGCAAACTGTAGACGAATCTAATCTTGATGCGTCTATGACCAACTTGGACACCAGTAGAATCAACGAACGTCCTATGAGAGACGGATACAGTGGTTATCTATTAGAAGATGGGGTTGCACCTAACGGTGTTAACTTTGGTCATGGTATTAATTTCCCAGTAAATCCATTCGAAGGAGATTTCTTTCTTCGCACTGACTTCTTCCCAAATAGATTATTTAGGTATACCAGCACACGTTGGACCAAGTATGAAGATATGAAACGTCACCCACTGACTAACACTGATACTCGCAGCACACAGAAGACTGGATTCATCAACAACACTGATAAGACATTGTTGGGCAAAGTTAATTCAGATACCTTTATTGCCAAGACTACAAATACATTTGCACTGACAGATCAAACCAGTGCCTTTAACAGGACCACAGGCATTGTTACCACAA
>Ga0209191_1002242_pt1 | contig 12160 bp, 19 predicted proteins | sample S_130626_EF_Meta_FD_187320 | JGI IMG/M metagenome (GOLD analysis project Ga0209191, IMG submission 187320) | Freshwater microbial communities from Lake Simoncouche, Canada to study carbon cycling - S_130626_EF_MetaG (SPAdes) (version 2) | ecosystem: Environmental > Aquatic > Freshwater > Lake ... | reverse complement strand
GGTCATACTCTTATCTCACAGAATGCACAAGAACAGCGCCCATTGGCCAGTATCACCAAGCTGATGACTGCCTTAGTTGCTCTTGATACAGGCTTTGCTCTAGAGCGGCCTGTACCATTGAATCGTCGTTGGAGTACGGTGTTACCCGCTCGCAGTTACACTCGTGGCGAACTAATGACAGCCATGCTGGTTCGTAGCGATAATTCAGCAGCCGAAACACTAGCAGGAGATTATCCTGGGGGCAGAGAAGAGTTCATTCGTGAAATGAACGATCGTGCTCATAGATTAGGCATGCTGAATACACAGTTTGAAGATGCATCAGGCCTCAGCCCCAACAATATCAGTACTGCCACTGACATTTCCATACTAGTCAAAGAAGCTCTCAAACAAGACTATATGCGCAAGACTACCACTATCCAGCACACAGAGATTGAAGTTCCGGGCAAGAAGCGTCCCATCAAGATACAGATCAACAATACCAATAGCCCGTTACTAGGAGCTCACGACAGTGCTGTGTTAAGCAAGACTGGCTTGACCAGTAAGGCAGGATGGTGTGTGGCCATGGCCTTTGAACAAGAGGGTCAACAGTATATTGTTGTGGTATTAGGTGCCAAGAATAAACAAGAGCGCACTAGGATGGTAGAGCGTACACTAGCCAACAACACTATACGCTAATCTTTGTAGCCAGTATATCAAAGGCATTATCGCAACTGGGCTTACGGCAAGCTAGGGCTTCTGTGGGCCATATGATTGGTCCTCCTACGGTGCCTATACTGCCGCCCTGTCCACAGTGTCCTCTGCGCACACGACCCCAAGCATCCACTATAAGTTGTTCTAATCCTATGTTACATCGCATACCCTCAAAGCGATTGGCACCGTCTGATATCATGGTAGGGTAGTCTGTATAGCTCACCATAGAACCCTCAGTGACTCGTATGTCTCCGCTTTGTCGTATCAGCTTGACCTGCTGAGTTTCTGTGTACTGCATGGGTACATGATTAACCGCAGGGTCTTGAAACAGCATCCTACGCTCTAGACCGACCTGAGGGTACTTGTTACGGATCTTGTCCAGGACCTGTTCCGTTTCTTCAAAGCGAGTGGGCAGCATATTGAACACAGCCCTGACATGCACACCTTGGGCTAGGGCACGATCTAGATTAAGTAGGTACACGCTGGTCTGGGTATGCTCTGGATGATAGCCCATTTCTACATCTGTTAAGCTAGGGCATATCGTAGCCCAACGATCTGCACTGGCATTAGCATTAGTTCTTAGGCCTACACTAACACCCTGGGCATGTGCGTAGGACAACAAATCTTCTAGACTGCTCCACTCCAAGGGCTCACCCCCTGTAAACTTGATCTTGGGTTTAAACCCACGACTGGCTGCATAGGCCACCAGTTCATCTACAAAGGCCAGTGAAGGTGTCAGCGAGGGCATGGGTATGCTGCCTGTGCGTAGTAGTTCTGGGCAATAACTGCACTGCCATGCACAATAATTCAGTAACCACCAATCAACCCAGAGCCAGCCCCGAGGTCTAGTGGCTTCTACCCGCATCAGGTCATCCAGCTGTTGACTGCTTGATGGCTGCTTTGTTCACAGCTCACACGCCATAGTTCATCGGTGGCCACTTCCAGTATCTGTTGATCGGGCTGTCGCCATGTCAGCCAACTTGAATCTACAGTGTATGGGGGTAGCCCCAGTAGCTCTTGTTCTAGTTGTCCCTTGGCCCACCCACTGAAGCCAAAGGTCATGATAAAGTTATTGGGGCAGTCTCTATCTGCTAGGTGATGAAACATCGAGCGATGACTGGTCATGCTCCAATGCTGATTGATCTCTAGTGTAGGCTCTATACTCCACTCTGAACTGTGCAACATCCATATGGTCTGAGTACCCACTGGCCCACCCCAATATAATGGGTAGTCTTCAGGTAGGTCACAGTCTAGTTCTAGAGATAGATCACTCAGCTTGTGATTGCTGGGTTTGTTAAGGCATAGACCAAAATGGCCACCACCGCGTTGAGTTGTTAATAGAATTACACTCTTGGCAAATTGACTGCCCTGCATTCTAGGGGGTGCAATTATGGCATCCCCGGCTGTGATCTTGTCATTCATTGACAACACCCTTTAACTCCAGTCTGGTAAAGGGCCGCCGTATTTCTTGCCCTTGATCTTCTTGCCACGAACCTTTTGACGCTCACCGCCAATCTTGTGGCTCTTGCCCCCGTCACGACTGCGATAGCCTTGACTCTTGCATGAGCTTAGTTGTGAAGCACCCAATGCTGAGTCTGGCTTGCCGCTGGTGCATAGTGCCCTGCTTGCAGGCTCCTCGTCTACTATGGGATCACGGTTGACTACTTCAAAAATGCGCATGGTTATACCACCTGTGCCACTGCATAGACCGCTGTGACCAGCATGGTCTTTAATTCAATATCACTAGCTTCGGCATCCAGAGCATCCATGCGTACTAGATCCTGCATCATTTCTAGATATTCTGAACGATCAAGCCCACCATTTTGGTACTGCTCAGTGATAGCAATAACCATTGCGGCACGGGTAGCAGCCCAGGGTGCATCATCACGACCTGCTATTTCATATAGTGTTTGTAAACTCATTTAGAATCTCCCTAGTACGGCCTTGGCGGCTCTTGTGCTTTGTTCAGTTAATACTCGCTTTTTAAGATCGCAGTAGATGGCATTATCTTTGTGACTTTCTAGACTAACTCTCTTATACCAATCTTCTACAGTGTCTGTCATAGGAGCAGTCAATGCAATAACATCTGCTTGGCGCCCGCCCTTGCTTTCTGAGTACAAGCGGAACCAAGCTAGATCATCACGAATCTTTATGACCTGCGGCTTCTGAGCAGCCTTGCAGTCTAGTCGCTCTATGTCTAGGCGTACACTTATGATACGATGGCTTTGATTGTCATCCCAAAATGAAGGAATCAATCCTGTTAGTCCGGCACAGCCCGACAGCAGTGCAAATGTAAAAATGGCTAAAAGTTTTTTCATATAGTATTTACTCCTTTGGCTTTGACTTTGTAATCATTTGACAGTATACTAATATAACATTACACACAGAGCCTATATGAACAAACAACAGCGCATATTAATAGACATTGCACACCGTCATTTGCCCGAGTATCAAGACCCCAAGTTTCTACCGCAGTTTCAAAGCCGTTGGCGCCATTACAGTGCAGAACACATAGTGGAAGATGCCATGGCTCACGTGGGTGGTTACACCTATGTGGACAAAGATCACTATGACAACAGTGACTATTCGGAGACCAAAACGGGCACACTCAGCCGCCATGATCTGCGAGTGAGAATAGGCAACATAGTGAGCAAGCACACAGGCACACCCAAAGTGGGAGATATTCGAGCAGTTATCTACAACGAGTTTACCACAGAACTAGAGTACTTTTTCATGCCCAAAGCCGAATGGGAAGACATTCGCGAACACGGGGATGCCAACAAGGCTGTATTGCGAGCCTCCTACAATCAGCACACAGGCAAGGTGGTAAAATGGGAACGATTCCGCGTCAAAGACTTTGAAACACTGGCTAAAACACCCGCAACCATTACCAGTCCCTATGAGTTTCAACCCACAGATACTCCAAAGAACACTCTGTTTGAATGGAACACCAGTCTGTTTGAAACTGCATAACTAGGTGTACAGGTCTTTCTGATACTGCCGTTTAAGCATGGGGAAAGCTAATACCAGTATCGACGCATAGTCCCTGGATATATAGAAGTCATAGTGACCTCCAACCTGGGGCTGTATATTGCCGTGATGCCGCTGAACCAACTGCCATACGTCCTCTGGGTCGTAGGGAACAAAGTAAAACAGGCTGTAGCAGTAAAGATCTGGATCGCTCATATAAACAGGCACCATATAAGGCCCATCAACAGGCCCGCCGCAAAGGCCATTAGACAGCTCCATGCCAGCAGGGCCACATAAAGCCAGTCACTGAGTAGGATGCGTTCAACAGGATGCATCATGTATATATCACGATTTTGGCTTAAATACTGTATGGCCAATAAATTCACCCGCATACAAACCACAGCAACACGCTATCAAGAAGCGGTCAATGCAATAGTTCCCTTGACCATGATTTCGGGTCAGGAAGCACTCACGCTGAGTATAGCAGCACAGACCCTGATAGGCAGCAACGAAGAATTGATCTACAAGTATAGAGACGAGTTTCTGCACATACAAAAGGCTGCGGAAAACGGGCTCACAAGCCTGCGCATGAAGATCGAAAACCCCGACGAGTTTGCCATAGTGGCTCGTGCCTGGGGCTTTGTGTGCGTGGTAGAAAGTAGATTTGAAACTCAGATAGTCTACAAAAAGAATCTAAACAAAACCAGCACAGTACTGGAACTGAGCAATCTTACCATAGATTGGGGCTCACCCACAAGACCCTTGATTGACATAGAATACTATCGTCAAAGCGGCAACCTAGTACAGTTGGATGACAGTACCATTGTGGTGCCCATAATCAGCAAGATTGAAGCAGTTAAACAAGAGCTAGGCATTGCTACAACTCCAGGATTTAACATACAGTATTCGGGATTGGGCACAGGAGCCATCGTCAACCTAAGTCTAGCTAACGGAAACTCTTATGCTGCCAACAACTTCCCCACACAGGGTGGCACGGGGTATCGAATAGGGGACACTATCACTATTCCGGGCTTTAGTTTGGGCGGTGTAACACCCCAAAACAATGCCGTGATAACTGTTAAGAATATCAAGGGCAAAAGCACTATCAGTGAATTCAGCATCACTGGGACGGCAGGTGCCACACCCGGGCAGATCAATCTAGAACTGTTGGGCAACGGCAAAGCACTGGTAGTTCCCGACAATACTGCCATACTCAACGGATTTAGAGTGGGCAGCGACGGCAGTCTAATTGACCCCGATGATTACTATCCAGATGCACAAATGGTGAGTACTTATATGGGCTCGTATACCAACGCAGGGTTTAACGAAGAGGGCACGGCCTACGCCACGGGAGCAGTGTTCCAAGTGGTGTTATCAAACACCGGACAGTTTGGCTTGCCTTATAGATTCTATTTGGGACCAACTCGTCCTCAGGGTAGATACCCAGTAAGTGGTGTGGGTTATAATGTGGGCGACAAGATTGTGATCCCAGGATCTGTTGTGTTAACCGGAAACACAACTACCACTGATAACAACATAGTGATCACTGTGCTGAAAGTGAATGCAACTGGCGCTGTTTTATCAGCAAAGATTTCGGGCACAACACCCAATGCCAGTCAGGGTTGGAGAATCTCTGACAATAATAGAAACAACTTTATTCGCCCAGATGTATTTGTGGATAACTTTAATACTACTTTTCTTAATGGTGCTCCTGGCGTTGGCAAACTAATACTAACTCCTGGTGCAACATAAGCCGCGAAGCGGTAGCGCAAAGAAAATTTCTGTCTGACTAGATCAAAAACCTAATATACAGCTAGGCCCCGCTGCGCATGATCACGCACAATGACTGATCTAGCATGTACATACGCATAGAGCACACCCTGAACACCATAGACACAGAGCGCATATTGACTAGTGATATAGCATACACATATATACGTATATACACAGAGTATGTGTAGCGTGTGGGGCACAGTCAAGTGCTGTAGAGTCTACGCTAGGGGGTGGGGAGTTCAAAATGACTTATAGCACTAGGCCCCGCTGCAGAGAGATGCGTTATATAGTGGATTATAGTGCTCTATAGTGAATTATAGTGCTCTATAGTGAATTATGGTAGGTTCACGGTGGGAGAAGCAGAAACCATTTTAACTATACCTCAAATGCCACGGCTCATCAAAGTGCAATAAAGTGCAAAATTGTGTGATTCTGCACCTCAAATGACTCAAACGGCCTAGTTTACAGCATGGTCTAACGGTGCTGCCAGTATTTATCCACTCAAAATCCACGGTGGGATAGCAGCGACCATCTGACTATATCTACCGTAACCCCACAATAGGCCCCGCTGCTGTATAGTGACTCAGCTATACATATATACGTATATACGTTAAATACTGTATCTAGGAGCGAACCTTGAGCATGACCCGTGTTGAAATCATAGCAGAGCATATCAGAACCACTGTGGATGCTGTGAATACTCACGATGATCCCAGACATTCAAGACTGTACACACAGGGATTCATACTGGGTCACCTGGCTTCAATCTTTGAACGGGATCCCATCATGTATAGAGAGTTCCTGGAACACTGTGAACATCTTGCCAAACGCTACAATAAAAAGATTGACATGCACCGCAAGTAGTGTTATACTACGTGTATGCTTAAGAAACGAGCGTTATCAAGGAGCAGAGAATCTATGACATTACCAGATGAAAGATACCGTGCTGTAGTGCAGACCCGGAGGTTCTTGTTGGATCTTTGTAACTCACAGCATACACCTAGAGTACCCAAACTTGTTAGACAAACGGCACGAGACATGCTGCGACACTATCCTAGTGATTGGGAAATGCAGACAGCAGCTAGAGAAGCTCCCTCAGTATTTCAGGAACGCATGGAACCCTTATATCGTATGGTCAAGCAGCACGAACAGGATCAACAGCAGCAAGAATAACAAGTCAACGGGCCTCTAGCTCATGTTGGTTAGAGCAGCGGACTCATAATCCGTTGGTGCCGTGTTCGACTCACGGGGGGCCCACCATAAGCAGCAGTCCTTAGCTCAGTTGGATAGAGCAACAGCCTTCTAAGCTGTAGGTCACTGGTTCGAATCCAGTAGGACTGGCCACTATTAATAGCAGCATGTAGAGAAACAGCAGCTGAGCGCAGCGTAACAGCAGCCCGGATGGTGAAATAGGTAGACACAAGAGACTTAAAATCTCTCGCTGGAAACAGCGTGCCGGTTCGATTCCGGCTCCGGGCACCATGTACAGCAGCTACAGCAGCAACTAGAATCCCTTGCGCAGCGTACAGCAGCTGAGTTATCCACAACGTATTAACACTGTACAAGATCACAGTTGTGGATAACTTGTGGATAAGAGCGCAGCGTAGAGCAGCTCGCAGAAACCCTAGAGCTATCAGGGTCAAAATCCCATCGGTTGACGCATTGTCCAAAAGGCGTTATAATCAATGCATGGACACAAAAAACACCACCCGCAAGAAGCGTACCGATCGCAATCATATCATATATGAACTGCGAATCAACGGACTCAACTACATTGGCGTCACAGCTAAGACTGAGGCTACTATTAATAAGTCAGTTCTTGCTCGTGCAGCCAAGCACTTCTATCGTGCCAAAACAGAATCTAAGAACTGGCTCTTGTGTGAAGCACTGCGCTCACTCAACGACAAGAGCGAGATCGAAGTACTAGTACACGAAGTGATCCGTGGCAAGGCTGCGGCTCACAAGCGTGAAGTTGAAATCCGTCGGGCATTGCAGCCTGTTCTTAACACTGACACACGGGGAGATTGATATGAAACAGAATTACACTGTATACATCTACAAGACAGATCGTCGCACCAAAACGGGCGAGCGTCTGTTCTCTACTACAGTTTGGGCAGACAGAGATGAAGCGGGCATCAAGCGGGAGTGCAACGAACTCTACGATCTGTATCCTGCAACCAAGGGCTGGCGTTTTGAGTGTGTGCCCACCATGAAGACCGTGCGCAACTTGATGACGGGCAAAGACATACAGATAGCACACGACACGCCTAGAAGCTGTGATCCATCCAGCGAACTCTACTGGACGATGTAGGGGTTGACAGGCTGCTGTTTTGGCGTTATAATAGAGACATGTTAACAAAGGAGCGAACGATGAAAGCATTAGAGAAGTTTTTAAAAGACAAGAATCACTGGAACTCATTCTTCAAGGGTCCCCAGTACAGTCTCAACAGTGCCGCAGAGCGCCAGGCTGTAGCAGACATGATTGACAATGCATTGAGCCCAGAGAACCTTACATGCGATGGCGAACTGCCCAGGTCAGAGGTTAACCGTCGCTATAAAGAGCTGATGACAGCGGCCAAGCAACTTAAGAAGTACGACCCAGAGGTCAAGTTTTACGAATACGAAACGGAGATCTAAATGCGACACTACGAAGAACTGGCAGAGTACGAGCGTGAAGGCTACGAGATCATTGTGGACAAGAGCTGGGAAGATCTAGATCCCAAAGACTGCTTTGACGAAAGCTGCTACGACATGAAAGAACTGTATGCAGACATTGAGTCGGGCAAACTGGACTGGTTCATGCTCAGGGTTCGTGTACTGGTAGAGGGTCTGGAGCTGGATTCGGAGTACTTGGGCGGATGCTTGTATGCTGACCCTAAGGAAGTGCTCACGGACGGTACAGCAGAGGATCTCATTGCGCAGAGCATGGACAACGCTAAGAAGCAGGTGTACAGGCTCTACAAGAAGTTCCAGAACTTGAGCTGGGAACTAGATGCACAAGGGGTTGACAGGTAAACTGTTTGACGCTATAATAGAGACTTACACACACTAAGGAGCGCGAGATGGGAACACGAAGCACTATTGCGTTAGAGTACGCAGACGGTACAGTTGGTCAGGTATACTGCCACTGGGACGGCTATTTGGAAAACAACGGCATGATCCTCTATAAACACTATGTGGATCCCTTTAAGACACGCGAGCTGTTGGACTTGGGCGACATTAGCTCACTGGGCAAGAACATTGGCGAACAGCATCCCTTCAGTCCGCATTTTGACGAGGGTTCCAGGTTGGCCTACGATCTAGCACAGGCACAGGGTGCTACTACATTCTACGGACGCGATCGCGGCGAGAAGGGTGTTGGCCAGAAGATGTTTGCAGACTACGAGAACTATGTTCGTTGCCACCAGTACGAGGAATACGAGTACATCCTGCGCAGGGACGGGTTTTGGTATGTAGCAGACCACAGCGACAATTATGTGCTACTGGCTGACGCACTTGCAGAGCATCTGCGTGAGAGTGCCGAAGAAGAAACCCTACAGGCATAAGGGTTATGATTGATAGGGGTTGACAACAGCCCCTATTTGTCATATAATAGAGACTTACACACACAGAAGGAGCGAAAGATGGCTACATTAGTTGAGATTGTTGAGGGTTCGTATGGTGCTCGCAAGAACATGATCTATCCCGGCATTCGATTGCAAATGGTCAAGGACTTTGACGGTGAGGCTATTACTTGCCTTGCTGGTGAAGAGATTGAAAACGGACGCAATCCCTACAAGAAGATTCGCGTCAAGGTCGAGGGCATTACTGCATATCGCGTGGTGTCGCACATTGACGAAGCCCCTGTAGGAGAGAACAGTTTGGTACAATTAAAGGTAGCCGATACGGCTGTAGCACATATCAGCGATGAGGATCTCATTGAGAAGACTCGTGCTCGCTTCCAAGTACTTACAGACATGACTAAGGCTGTGAAAGCAGGCGATGTTCGTGCAATGATTGTGACTGGCCCTCCGGGTGTTGGCAAATCGTTTGGTGTTGAAGAAGTGCTTACTAAGGACGACTTGTTCAATACGCTAGGCGAGCGCAAGCCACGCTATGAGATTGTCAAGGGTGCTATGAGTGCCATTGGCTTGTACAGCAAGCTCTACGAGTTCTCAAGCGAGAAGAATGTTATTGTGTTCGATGACTGTGACAGCGTGTTGCTGGACGACTTGTCGTTGAACATTTTGAAAGCGGCTTTGGACAGTTCCAAGAAGCGTACTATCAGCTGGAACACTGACAGCCGTATCTTGCGCTCAGAAGGCATCCCAGATCGCTTTGAGTTCAAAGCAGGTGCGATCTTTATCACTAACATCAAGTTTGAGAATGTACGCTCTAAGAAGCTACAGGATCACCTTGCCGCTCTTGAGAGCCGTTGCCACTACATTGATCTGCAGATGGACACAGACCGTGAGAAGGTGTTGCGTATTAAACAGATCGTTGCAGACGGCATGTTGGACGAGTACGAGCTGAGCGATGTGGCTAAGATTGATGTTGTGGACTTTGTGTCTAACAACCGTGCTAAACTGCGCGAGCTGAGCCTGCGTACGGTGTTGAAGGTTGCACAATTGCGTAAGGCATTTGCCAGCAACTGGGAAGCAATGGCTGAAGTAACTGTTATGAAGCGAGGTGCCTAATGGCTACAGAAGTCGCAGGGTGCCAGTACATTGGCCCGGAGCAGAAGCAGCCTCCGTACAAGATGTGCGGTTGCAAACCCTTCCCGGGTCGTGTATACTGTGAAGACCATATCTGGACTGTGTACAAGAAAGGTACCAGTTCAGGTAACAAACGCAAGATCAAAGAGATCGAGAAAGAGCTCGCAGAGATCAAACGTATCGAGGAAGTTGAGGAGATCATAAATGCTTAACGTGATATTGATAGTGCTGTTGGTAATATTCCTATTGGCCATAGGGCCGTTCCTGATCATTTGGAGTTGGAACACTCTGTTTGGTGCAGCTCTGCTAATACCCTTTAGCCCAGAGACATGGTGTGCTGTGGTTCTTTTGGGTGCCTTCCTTCGGGCAAATGTCACCGTAAAACGGAAAGACTGAGTATTGCTTTTCTACAACAGTTCATGTATTATTATATGACGCTGTTAGAGAACAGCCACAACAAAGGAAACTTAAAAATGAAGAGATTCAATCCAGAAACAAAGACTTTCAAAGTCTTCAACGCACTCTACAACGGTGCAGCCTTGACAGCCAGCAAAGCCAAGCACGATCTAGGCGTTGGCAACTTGAGCGCAGAAGTAAGCCGCATCAAGCAGAACGGTTATGCTATCTACAGCAACACCCGCAAGGCAGGCAATGGCGTTCAGGTAACTGAGTACGTCATGGGCCAACCATCACGTGAAATCGTTGCTCTAGGCTACAAGGCCAAGGCAATGGGCATCACTCTTTAATTAGAGCTTCACAAAGACAAGCCGATTCGCTCCCGGGGCGTCTTTTGAGGGTGTTGTAGAAATACAACACCTTTTTTCTTTGGCCGGCACTCTGCACACAGGGGTTGACAGTTTGGGCAAGAGGCTATATAATAGAGACATACAGTAACAAAACGGAGCGAACGATGTTTACAGCAGATCATGTTTGGGCATTGGCAGTCGTAGCAGATCGAGTCAACGGTGGTTACCTTAAAGAGGACGAGTGGCTGCACAATGCAACACCACCCTGCCGTGGGCGACAGGCCAATAAGCTGATGGTCAAGCAATGGCTCCGCGAAGGCTCAAATCCCACAACCGAAGCCGACATTGAGAAGGGCCGTGAGGTTCGCAACTATTTCAACGGCTTCCTCCTGAAACAGATTTCGGGCAAGATCAACGACTTCGAGCAACAGGCTCTCCGTATTGCACAGATGGATGAGTTCACCGGCAAGAACATGCTGGAGTTCGCTGTTGTATCCTGCCTGCCCAGCGTGATGATCCGAGATCAAAGCCGTAACGAACTGGCACGTGAAGTCCGTGCATCTACTCAATTGCAGGGCGCTGTAGGCGACAAGATCCAAGGCGAGATCGAGGTGGTCAAGTGCTACTACAGCAAAGACTATGACAAGTTCAGGGTTACCGCTAAACTGGTTGACAGTTTCGTAGATTTCTGGTATAATAGTAACTTGGAAGCAGGGCAGAAGTTAAGCATCAAAGCAAAAATTAAAAGTGTTCGTGGCGATAATACAACACAATTAAATTTCGTAAAAAGAGCTTGACAAAAGAGGCAAGTGGTGTTATACTATTAACACTGAGAGAGCGATAGTTTGTTTAATCCTGAGAAAAGAAAGAGGTCTTAAAATGGCAAAGTCCACCGATATCAGCGTTCGTCAAGTTGGCCCTAAGTCAGCGAAGCGTTCCATCCGTAAGGCGATTCAAACCCGCCGCCCTGTGTTCCTGTGGGGTCCCCCAGGAATTGGTAAGAGCGACATCGTCAAGCAGATTGGCGAGGACGCAGGTCGCGAGGTCATTGACGTTCGCCTAGCCCTGTGGGAACCCACAGACATCAAAGGTATCCCCTATTACAATGCTGAAAAAGGCGCGATGGTTTGGGCTCCTCCAGCGGAGTTACCTACGGACCCAGAGTCCACTGCCGTTATCTTCTTGGACGAGCTTAACTCCGCTCCTCCGGCAGTACAGGCCGCCGCCTACCAACTTATTCTTAACCGTAAGGTTGGTACCTACAGTTTGCCCAAAGGCGTAGACATT